>OQWA01000374.1_pt1 | contig 12899 bp, 10 predicted proteins | sample 1691581 | NCBI WGS metagenome assembly OQWA01 (sample SAMN03418264, study PRJEB22391) | human gut metagenome | biome: human-gut; feature: organic feature; material: feces | host: Homo sapiens | place: Tanzania | collected 2013-01
CCTGAACAGCAGAGGCTCCAAGGGGGTCTCCAACCTGGACATGGACGAGCTCTTCAGGTATCTGAACGGCGGAGTCGAAGCCATTGGGATGGAGACGAAGAGCAGGCTTGTGACGGTTCTGGACAAATATGTGCAGAAGTACAATAGAGACGACGACTGGAGGAAAGAATATCATGAAGCTGGACAAGGTGCAGGCCTGCGATGTGATGACTCCGAGGATTGTAGCGATGACGGCTCAGGAGAACATGACATTGAAAAATTTCTACAAGAACGAGACATACCTGCATTTCTCCAGGATTCCCGTCTATGGGGATTCGCCGGAATACATCACCGGATATATTCTCTTGAGCGATGCTCTGGAGGGTCTCGCGGATGACGAGTTCGACAAGAGACTGGTGGAACTGAAACGCCCTATCTCCTATTTCAAGGAGGAAGATTCATGCCGACACATTTGGGAGGAACTTCTCAAGAAGCATGAGCAAATGGCTCTCATCATCGACGAATACGGCTGTTTCCAGGGTATCATAACCCTCGAGGACATCATCGAGACTATCCTCGGTCTGGAAATCATCGATGAGAACGACCAGGCAATCGACATGCAGCAGTTCGCCCGTGAGCGCTGGGAGCGCAGACAGAAGCGATTCCGTCCTATCGTTCTTCCTAAGGAGGAAGAGGGAGGCAGTCACGAGAGCGACAAATAAGCGTTACAAGCCGGTCGGTCAGAGCGACATAGATATTATACACTGAGCGCCAATATTCATGGATTCTGAATATTGGCGCTCAGTGTTTGGTCAGGCATTGCCTGAAATCAACAGACGGATTCGGTTATTCCCGTATGCAGCGGACCGGATGCACTGCGGATCTGTTTCCGGACTCATCCACAGTATTGATACTGTTGGCACTGCTTTGAGTTGATGACGATGGTGATGCGACGTAAGGACTGATACTCATACTTGCACCTTTTCCAAGATTTTGCGACGGGGCACTCGCCCAATATGAAGCGTCGTGATTCAATGAACTGTAAGCACTTGCTCCACTTCCAACCCATAATGAACCTGTCTTGCATCCTCTGGAGCCTGTCATAGGGAAATAGATTCCGACGCCATCGCTGGAATTCTTCTTGAAGTAGTAGCCGTTCTCGTATTTGGTATGACTAATCTTATCAAGTCTGTATTTAACTTTTAATGATTCATTGCTTCCGTCAGAAACCGTACAGCATCCACAATGCGCCCGTTCCCGTCAACAAGTATGATGTTTGAGTGCTTGCCCATAATTTCGCAATGCAGAAAGAAACGAGTGCAGTCACGCAGCTCATTCAAAGCTTCGAATTCGACCACAACGACCCTGTCCGAATTCGGCTGACGAATCGAATTTATCCTTGCGTTAAGCAGGTATTTGCGCAGCAGCATCAGAAAAATCGGTGCATCAACAGGCGAGGCGGGTCTTGCTTCCGTCAGTTGAATGCGGCAATTTTCCGGTGAAGCGGAGATAAGCAGCCTTTCGTTTTTTCCGCAGGAATGAACAACAAAAAGCAGCTCATCCTTTTCGGGCTGCTGAATCTTTTCAACTTTTCCGCCGGCAAGGCATTGAATTTCCGCCACGGAGCGGGCGAGAGTGAGTCCATCCATTTTTTACCTTTTATTTACGGAACCGCTTGGTCACGAACGGTTCCGTAAGTCAAATCCTTTATAATGCGTATTATGCCTTCGAAACATGCGCCCGTAATGCAGACACATTCAGCGAACAGTGTTGCGGAGCGTGCCGAGTCCCGTGATGCAAACCTCAACCGTGTCGCCGCGCTGCATGGAGCCGATGCCGGAAGGCGTACCCGTTGCAATAATATCGCCCGGCAGCAGTGTCATGCATTGAGTGATGTAACAAATCAGCTTGTCGATACCGTGCATCATGGCGGAAACGGGTGAATGCTGAACGATTTTGCCGTTAAGCAGCGTCGTTATCTCCGCAGTTTCGGGGCTGAACTCCGTTTCGATATACGGCCCTGTCGGGCAGAAAGTATCAAAGCCCTTGCCGCGCGTCCATTGGGGATCGGACTTTTGAATGTCGCGTGCAGTGACGTCGTTAAGGCAGGTATAACCGAAAATGTACTCGGCTGAGTTGCCTTTTTGAACGTTATGTGCCCGTTTGCCGATGACAACGGCAAGCTCGCCTTCGTAATCGAGCCTATGGCTGATTTCGGGGTAAATGACGGCCTCTCCGCAGGCAATGACACTTGTTGACGGCTTCAAAAAAAGCAGCGGTTCGGGGGGAAAACCTTCGCCCATTTCATCCGCATGGGCGCGATAATTCTTTCCGACGGCAACAATTTTTGAAGGTTCGCACGGTGCATCGAAAATAACGCTGTCGGCAGCATATTCATCTCCGGTAAAATGCAGCCCGTCATACGGTTCTGCCGAGAGCCTTTTTATGCTCAGTCCGTCAAGTACGCCGTAGAAGGTTTCGGCTTCGGGCTTTAAGCGAAAGCGAACAATTTTCATATCAAAATTCTCCTGAAGCAATTAATGAGCGGTCAATTAACCAAAGGCGGCAGTTGCCCGCCGCCGATGAATTTCGATGTTTGTTTTTGTTATGCCGTTTTTCCTTCCGGCTCGGAGGGCTTAAGCACAAGAATCGGTTCTGAATGCTTAAGAACGGCATCCTTGGTGATTATGACCTTTGCAACGTCCTCACGGGAAGGAATTTCATACATTACGGGGAGCATGATGTCTTCAAGAATTGCACGCAGTCCTCTTGCGCCCGTGTTGCGGAGGATGGTAAGATGTGCAATTTCTTTAAGTGCATCTTCGTCGAATTCAAGTTCAACATTATCCATTTCGAAAAGGCGCATGTATTGCTTTACAAGCGCATTTTTGGGCTGGGTAAGGATGCTTATCATCGCTTCCTCGGTAAGCTGTTCAAGCGTCACGATTATTGGAACCCTGCCGATGAATTCGGGAATGAGTCCGAACTTAAGCAGATCCTCGGGCAGGATGTCCTTAAGGGTTTCGCCGATATCCTTTTTGATATTGGAGCGAATATCCGCACCGAAGCCCATGTTCTTTTTGCCCGTGCGTTTTTGAATAATGTTTTCAATTCCCGCAAATGCGCCGCCGCAGATGAACAGGATATTTGTTGTGTCTATCTGAATGAACTCCTGATGCGGGTGCTTCCTGCCGCCCTGCGGGGGGACGGAGGCAACGGTGCCTTCAAGAATTTTCAGCAAAGCCTGCTGAACACCCTCGCCCGATACATCGCGTGTAATGGACGGGTTTTCGCTCTTGCGGGCAATTTTATCGATTTCATCGATGTATATAATGCCTTTTTGTGCGCGCTCAACATCATAGTCGCAGGCTTGCAGAAGCTTGAGCAGAATGTTTTCAACATCCTCGCCGACATAACCCGCTTCCGTGAGTGCGGTTGCATCCGCAACGGCAAACGGAACGTCAAGCACCTTTGCAAGCGTTTCCGCAAGCAGGGTTTTGCCGCAGCCGGTCGGTCCGAGCATGACGATATTGCTCTTGCCGAGTTCGGCATCCGTCTTTGTTTCCTTGGCATAAATGCGTTTGTAGTGGTTATATACCGCAACAGCAAGTGCGCGCTTTGCATGATCCTGGCCGATAACGTAATCGTTGAGGGTTTTTACGATGTCAACGGGTTTCGGCAGTTCGTGCGGAGCTTCCGCCGCATCCGTGTCGGCAAGGGCAGGCTCCTCTTCAAGAATTTCCCGGCAGAGCTGAATGCATTCGTTGCAAATGTAAACGCCCGGGCCGGCAAGGATACGATCTACCTCATCGCGGCTTTTCCCGCAAAAAGAGCATTTGATTGTATCGTTGTCACTGTGTTTTGCCATTCTGATTAATATTCTCCTACGAAATGCCTGAAAAACAGGCGTGTTATTTCAGGGGGTATGCTGATTAATCAAATCAGCATTTATTCCGAAAAGCTCCGATTAAACCTTCAGCCACTGCATGAAAGACCGTTTCGTCCGAGCCTGCTTCGGCTTAACGCAAAATCAATATGAGCATTCCGCATTGAACAGCGGCTGCGGCCGCAAAAAATGATTTTATCTCTTGGGCTGAACGATTTCGTCGATAAGCCCGTATGCAAGAGCTTCGTCGGCGGTCATATAGTTGTCGCGCTCGGTGTCAAGTTCAATGCGGGAAACGGGCTGGCCGGTGCGCGCGGCAAGTATAGCATTCAGCTTTTTGCGAATGCGCAGGATCTGTTCGGCATGAATCTTAATATCTGATGCCTGCCCCTGTGCGCCGCCGGAGGGCTGATGTATCATTATCTCACTGTTGGGCAGGGAGCGGCGCTTACCCTTTGCGCCCGCAGCAAGCAGGAATGCGCCCATGGAAGCGGCCATTCCGATGCAGATCGTGGAAACTTCGCAGCGAATATACTGCATGGTATCGTAAATTGCCATGCCGGCGGAAACGCTGCCGCCCGGACTGTTGATGTAAAGATAAATGTCCTTGTCGGGATCATCCGCCTCAAGGAAGAGCATCTGCGCAATGATGAGGTTGGCGGTGTCGTCATCCACAACGCCGCCCAAAAAGATGATGCGGTCCTTCAGCAGACGGGAATAAATATCGTATGACCTTTCGCCTTTGTTGGTTTGTTCAACAACGATGGGAATTAAGCTGCTCATGTTGACCTCCGAAATAAAAGTTTTTTGTGCGGTGCACGGGCCGACCGTGTGCGCCAAGTTGAAAGAGTTACTTCGCACGAAACAAGCATTTGCGGCAGATGCGGCAGATGCAAGTATCATGCTCAGGTTTTAAAAGGCTCCCGCAAATGCCCGAAAACTGTCGGTTGAAGTCAACCGACCGATGTTTTCCGTATCCCCGGGAGCCGAAAAAGCTGTGTTCCGTCAGCTTCGGCAATGGAATTGAATCATCCGCCGACCGAAGCGGCCGCTTTGTTCCGCGTAAAGGATTTATTCCGCTGCGGGTGCTTCTTCCGCGGGAGCTGCTGCGGGAACAACGGCGTTTGCAACAAGCATTTTGACTGCGGCGTTGTAAAGCGCGGATACGGCATATTTCATGCGGTTGTCCTTAAGTTCGGCATCGATTTTTTCGTCATCCCAATGCTGCTGCTTTGCAGTGTCGCTCATTGCGATAACCTCGCGGAAATCCTCGTCGGTGGGCTCGAGCTTTTCCGCATCGATGATTGCCATCATAACGTACTGGGATTTGAGCTGACGCTGAGCGGCCTGCTCATAATCCTTGCGCATATCTTCAATGGAAAGGTGTGCGTATTCAAGGTAGCTCTTGAGATCTGCACCGAAGGACTGAAGCTGTTTGTCGAACCTGTCGATCTGCATGTCAACCTCTGCGGAGACGATATCGCCGTGAATTTCAACTTCCGCATTGTCGATGACTTTCTGAAGGATGAGGTCGGTGCGCTCGTTCTTTGCTCTTTCGGCGGCGCGCTTTTCAAGATCGCCGCGAACATAAGCGGTGTATTCGTCAACGGTGGAGCATTCGGAAATATCCTGAACGAATTCATCATTCAGTTCGGGAACGTTTTCTTCGGTGATTGCGTGAACCTTGACCTTGAAAACAACGGGCTTGCCCGCAAGGTTTTCCGCATGGTAATCCTCGGGGAAGGTGACGTTGATGTCACGCTCGTCGCCGATGTTCATGCCGACCATCTGCTCTTCAAATCCGGGAATGAAGGAGCCGGAACCGATTTTGAGCTTATAGCCTTCGGCAGTGCCGCCTTCGAACTGCTCATCGCCCATGAATCCCGCAAAATCGAGGGTTACGATATCGCCCTGACGAACGGGACGATCTTCAACGGCTGCTTCGGTTGCCATCTCGTTGAGCTTTTTCTGAATCTCTGCGGAAACTTCTTCGTCCGTAACATTATATTCAATAACGGGTGCTTCTATTCCCTTGTATTGGCCGAGTTTGACCGTCGGGTGGAGAACAACTTCCGCGGTGAAGCTGACGCCGTCCTGCTCGGATACTTCGGTGAACTCAATGTTCGGCTGAATCTCGGGCACGAGATTGTGTTCGGCAAGCGCATCGGAATAAACGCTTTGAACGAGTGAATCGAATTCCTCATCCCAAAAAACGTTCACGCCGTAGGTTGCTTCAATAACCTTGCGGGGCACTTTGCCCTTGCGGAAACCGGGAATGTTGTAATGTGCACCGGTCCTGCGGTACGCACTTTCCAATGCTCTGCGGTAATCCTCTGCGGGGATTTTGAGGCTGAGCTTGACTTTGCCGTTTTCAATGTTTGTGAGTTCTGACATATAATCCTCCAAATATATCTGCATCGGTACTTCTGTCCGATTAGTGTGCCGAGAAAACGCCGATCAAAATTTTTGCAGCAATGCCCGCAAAGCAGAGCTTCTGCGCCGCAAAAAAGACTTTTCCGGCTTTTTCCTGAGGGATAGTATCCAGGCAAACGCTCAATGCGGCAAAAAAACGCACCGCATATGAAGCGTCCCGGGCAGTATCCACAATGATTTATTATAACACAGGGTGATGCGGCTGTAAATGATTGACAACCATAATATACCGCAACGGTCGTGTTTTTTCAAGTCTTTTTTATCAAAATCGGAATCGTTTCACAATTTTTGCGCAAAAATACATAATATAAATAAAAATAAGCAAAAAACGGCGGGGTGAACATAAACCACCCCTGCCGCAGTGTCGTACGATATTGCGGTGGTTCGGCATCATTGAGCCGGTTTTTGCACGCCGTTCACATCGATAAGGGTTTCGCCGTCCAAAAGCAGGTCGCTGACGGTAACAAAGCTGTATCCCTGAGCAAGCGCGGACTCAATAAGCGTCGGAAGATACTGCTCTATCTTATAGCCGTTGTTGTGGCAGAGGATGATCGAACCGTCCGAAAGCTTCGGAAGCACGGTGTCAAGAATCGTCTGCGCGGAACGCTCCGGTTTCCAGTCAACGGTGTCAATATTCCACTGAATGACCTCGTAACCCGCTTCACGAACGGTTTTTATAACTCTGTCGTCATATTCGCCGTAGGGTGCGCGGAAAAGCTTTGTTCGCCTGCCGATGATGGGTTCAAGCAGATTGTCGAACTGTGAAAGTTCACTTTTCATTTGCTCGGGCGAAAGTTTGCTCATGTGCGGATGGGTGAGGGAGTGATTGCCGATTTCGTGACCGGCATCGGAAATTGCCTTCACCTTGTCGGGGTAGTCGTTCACCCAGAAGCCGCAAAGGAAAAAAGTTGCCTTGATGTCGTATTCCTTCAGGGTATCAAGAATAAAGTCCGTTTTGTCATCCTCCCATGCAGCGTCGATTGTAAGCGCGATGCGCTTGTCGCTCCGCGAAACGCTGTAAACGGGCAGCTCCTTCATCAACCCCGCAAGCACTTCAAGTTCATACTGTTCAACACCGCTGCCCGCTGCCGAACCCGGCAGATTAAGGTTCGACTGCGGTTTGCCTCCGGTCGGACGGTCGGGTTCGGCGCCGCTGTCCCTGCCGGAAAAGACCGCAAATGCAATTGCGGCAACAATGACAAGCAGCACCGTCGCCGCCCAGATGAGGGTTTTTTTGGATATTACCATTATTTTCATTGCAGATCCTCCGTCTGATTGATTGTTTCCGTTTTGATTATATGAAGCGGACCGTCGGAAACATTCCGAACGGCGCGAAATTTGCGGCCGCGGCACGGATTTGCGTAATTTGCATAAACGGAACAAAGCGGAGAAAAGCTAAATCGGGAAAAGCCGAACAAAACGTTCTCTGCGTAAAATCCGACGCTTGCGGATGCATTGGGCGAAACGGCACGGAACGGTGTCAGTTCGGAAAAACGGACAACACGAATGAATCAGGGAGCGGAGAAGCTTATGAAACCCGAATCAAATAACGAATCAAACAATCATGAAAGCAAACAGGGCGGGGAAGGCATTCGCGGCAGGTTGGAGCGTTTTTTTGCCTTTGACAGGCACGATATGCGATATGAACTCACCGAACGTGAAGCGGGGGAGCCGAAAAGCTTCGGCGGCTGGAAGGATATTGCACCGCAGGGGGAACCCGATTTTCGTCCCGTGCCTGCGGATATAAACGCTGCGGAAGCGGAGCTTCGGAATGTGTTCCGTGCGGATATAAACACCGATGTTATCTTCCGCCGACTCAATATTGCGGGGAAAACATCCGCATTGATTGTGTATATGAACGGAATGGCAAGCGATGAAACGATTGCGGATTTCATAATGCGTCCGTTAATGACGGCAAAGCAGGATGCGGATACGAGCAGCGAAGGCATAATCAATAATATCCTGCAAGTCAGCGAAATAGGTACGGAAAGTGATCTTAACCTTGTTATAACGGCAATAACGGACGGTAAAGCCGCCCTTTTCGTGCAGGGTGCATCCGAAGCAATTATTCCGGAGACCCGCGGGTTTGAAAAACGCAGCGTTTCAACAACGGATAATGAGAAAATCGTGCGCGGACCGAAGGAAGGGTTCACGGAGAACCTGAGAACGAACATAACGCTTGTCAGACGAATCATTCATTCGGATGATCTTGTTGTTGAGTTTCGTCCCGCCGGGTGCGATAACAATATAAGAATTGCCGTTATGTATCGGGACGGCGTCGCGAACCGCACACTTATCGAGGAAGTTAAACGGCGGCTGGCAAAGGTGAACGCGCGCACGATCATAGATACCGGAATGCTTGACCAGCTTATTGAGGGTGACGGCTTCTCGCCGATTCCGCAAACACTCGCAACCGAAAGGCCGGACAGGGTCGCATCCTTCATAATGCAGGGCGCGGTTTCAATAATTGCGGACGGAAGCCCGTTCGCGCTTATCATGCCGATAACGCTTTCCGCGCTCATGAACAGTCCGGAGGATATTTACATGCGGAAGCCTCTCGGAACGCTTCTGCGCATCGTGCGTTATGCGGGAATTCTGATTTCGCTTTTGCTGCCGGGATACTTTGTTGCGCTTGCGCTGTATCATCAGGGGCTGCTTTCAACGGAAGTGTTGAGCACCGTCATACAGTCGCGAAAGATGGTTTTTGAACCGCTCCCGTTTGAAATGCTGCTGCTGCTTTTTGTTTTTCAGTTGATAAGGGAAGCGGGAATGCGCGTTCCCGGCAGCATCGGGCAGGCGATCGGCGTAATCGGCGGATTGATACTCGGGCAGGCGGCGGTGGCAGCGAATCTTGCAAGCTCCGTAATGCTCATAATCGTTGCCCTGTCGGGACTCGGAAACTTCTGCGTTCCGGATTATTCAACACAAATCGCTGCATCGTATTTCCGCATCGCGTTCGTAATTGCGGCGTGGCTCGGGGGGCTGCTCGGACTTGCGGCGGCACTGGTTGTGTTTACGGCGTACCTTGCAAACATGAAATCGTTCGGCGTTCCGTTCCTTGCGCCTTTTGCACCGAAAACGTTATCGAAACGGCCGTTCGTTATTCGCGGAAAACTCGGAATGCATCACAGAGCGGAGGATTACATGAATACGCACGGAGATACGCTGCCCAAACAGGAAGGAAAATCATGAAGATATTTTTGAAACGCTGTTTTAAATGCGTGGATAAGCGCATGAGCCCGAATCAGGGCTTTGCCGTTAAACGGAAATTAAAAAACCGGCTTTCGAAAACGGTTTTCGGGAGGGGCTTATGAATCTCAGAGAAGGGCGCATCGGTGTTCGCGAGGGCATATCGATTGCGGCAATTGCAATGTGTACGAGCGGGTTATTCGCGTTTGACACAAAAAATACCTGCGCCTGCGGCAGTGCGGCTTATATCACGCTTCCTGTGGGCGGAATCATTGCAATCGTTTTTTTTATCATCGTGCTTGCGGCAATGCGGCGCAGCGGGGCAAAAAATCTTTCGGAACTCATTCTGTCCGCATTCGGAGGAACGATCGGTACTGCGGTCACACTTGTGCTGATGCTTTGCCTGCTCGCTGCGGCATACTCGCCGCTCAGCGGGTTCATTCAAGCGATGCACGGCTTGTTTTTCGACGGCATCGGCTACGGCAAACTTGCAATGTATGTGCTTCCGACGGTGCTTTTTGTTGCATGGCTCGGTTTTGAAACCATAGGACGGACGGCAAAATGCTTCGCTTTGCTGCTGCTGATTGTGCTTGCTGTTTCGATTCTGACGGCATCAAGTGAGTTCGAAACGTACAGATTGTATCCTTTCCCGGGCAGCAATATCGGGTTGTTGACACGGCAGGCTTTTTCGCAGTCGGGTGCGTTCCTGCCGGCGCTGCTGTCGCTTTTGATAACATGTACGGGTCTTCAGGGAACGCATCACGCGAAAAAAGCAGGAGTCATTGCCGCCTTAATCTCCGCTGCCGTCTGCGCGGCTGCACAACTTGCGGTAAGCCTTGCGTTCACTTACACGGAGCTCGGCGATCTTTTTATGCCGCTGTTCAGAATCAACAACCTTAAGAGTCTTGAAACGCATTTGCTGCGCATGGATAAACTTGCACACATTGCGTGGCTCACCGGCGGCATGCTGACGGGTTCGTTCTATATTTATTCGGCTTCGCTGCTGTTTTCGCAGGTTTTCGGCGTTCATGATATTCGGCCGGTGCTGAGTTCGAATGTTCTGCTTGTAGGACTGCTGATAATCATTGATTTTGAAGGAATCATGCGCTTTCTTCCCGACCCTCGCGCAGCGAATGCCGAGTACGGCTTCATCTTCATTGCCGTGCCGACCGCGCTTGCGGCTTTCATCGGAGCCGTTTCGGCAAAAAAACGGAGAAGACATTCCTGAATTTTACATTAGCATAAAAAGAAACGGAGAAAAACTGATGAAACAAACTCAGCGGCACGAAAATAAACAAAAATCACTGCTGCGCACTGCGGCATTGACGGCTTTGACTGCGGCAGTTTGCACGGCATTGCTTCCGCTCTGCGGCTGCCTCAATCCGGTGAACCTTGATAACTACGGTTATGTTGTTACGGTCGGTGCTGACATAGGTCAAAAAGAGAAATATGAGGTGATTCTCGAGCTCCAGAGGGAAAGTTCAAATGCCTCCGATGAGAATGAAGGCGGCGCGATAGTCCTTTCGGTGGAGGCCGAAAATCTTTTTGATGCGATAAACAAAATAAGCTACGGTGTGCCGTACGAACTGAGCTTTACCAGAACGCATATTTTCGTTTTTGGTGAGGAGCTTGCAAGAAAAGGCATGATACCGGATTTTTTGGGACTTTCGTTTGACACACTGCGAATACGAACCTCCGCAATGGTTCAGGTGACGCATTGCAGCGTTCGTGAATACCTCGGCGGTCTGAGTGCAAACAATAACGCGAACCTTTCAACATTGCAGGACGACATAATTAACGATGCGCGCAAAACAGGGCGCGTTGCGGTGATAAATGCTGCGCGCTGCTTTGAAGCGTGCAGCGGAGGAAGGTTTGATCCCGTGCTGCCAATGGGCTTTTACGATCCGAAAGTTGTTACGGATACAAAACAGAAAAATACTGCAACCGAAGGCGAAAATCCTTTGACGGATGCCGAGAAGGGCGCAAGGCTGGGCGGAATGCAGGGGCTTACAATGTGCGCCGCGCTGTTCGACGGATGGGTTATGAAAGGGTGGCTTGATGCGGATGACACTCAGTTCATGAATATCGGAAAGGGCGATTTCGAATCGGGAACAATAATGTATGATTACGGTGAGCCCGGCGGTGCGGAGTGTGCAGCGCTGATTGCAAAACTTGAAAAAAAACGCATTTCGGTCAATGTTGACGGTGCCCCCTCCGCAAAAGCGGAATATGAAATCTCGCTGACTGTCGGACAGGATAAGTCGGGCAGAATCGGAAGGGAATGGCGGAGCGGAATGCAGCAGAAACTGGAACGGTATTTTGAAACCGAGCTTGCGCGGGTGTTCAAACTTTGCCGCGACTGCGGCTGCGATGCAATGGGGTTCGGAAGATATGCATCAAAAAAATTCGGCAGCGTGGAGTCATGGGAAAATCTAAACTGGAAATCCATCTATTCGGAGCTCGATGTGGAATTTATTGTTAAATTGACACTGGATGACGAATACATTGCCGAAACAAGACAATAACAGCCTCTCGAATTTTGTTGAAAAGGAGAAAAAACATGATTTGGATTCCTGCCGCGGTATGCGCAGCTTATAACATTGTATACATCGTTCATTGTCTCAAATTCAAACGTTTTCGTGCTGCCGTCGGAATGGCTCTGCTTGCGGCGGCAGTTGCGGCGGCTGTCATTTCGATTCAACTGAACAGACTGTAAAATACTTTTTAATAATGCGGAACGGCCGCGCTGCGTATGTTCACGTGACGTGAATACATGCGGCATGTATTCACGTTGTGTTGAGAAGAGGGGATATCGGTCCCCTTTTCTCTTTTTAACATTCAATTTTGATTTATATTCTTCACAGCTATTGAATTTACGTTCGATTTGGGTTATATTTATTGCATCCAAAAATACGGGAGGCTGTTATGTGGTCTGAATTTAAAAAGTTTGCATTCAAAGGCAACGTGATGGATATGGCAGTCGGTGTTATGATAGGCGCCGCATTTAACGGAATAGTAAGTTCAATTGTCAACGATGTCTTCATGCCTTTGTTCGGACTGATTTTTGACACAACCGATCTCGGCACGAAATTCATCGTCCTCAAGGGCGTTGAAGGCGTTGATCTTTCCGGAATGACGGCGGCGGATGCTGCCGCGGCCGGCGCAACCGTGCTCAGCTATGGCAAATTCCTTGCGTCAATAATCAACTTTTTCATTATCGCACTTGTAATCTTCTTTATGGTCAAGCTCATTAACAAGCTTAAGGAACTCGGCAAAAAACCCGAGGAAGCGGAGCCTGCAAAAGAGCCCAGAATTTGTCCTTACTGCAAGATGGAAATTGCGGATGATGCCGTTCGCTGCCCGCATTGCACCAGCGTTCTCGATGCCGAACCCACCGAAAAAAGTCGGATTT
>OQWA01000377.1_pt1 | contig 12842 bp, 16 predicted proteins | sample 1691581 | NCBI WGS metagenome assembly OQWA01 (sample SAMN03418264, study PRJEB22391) | human gut metagenome | biome: human-gut; feature: organic feature; material: feces | host: Homo sapiens | place: Tanzania | collected 2013-01
TAAATGTTTAGATTGTGGCAATATATCAAAGAATAAAAAAATATTAGATAATGTAGTAAAAAGAAGATTTTCTTGTGAAATTTGTTCTGATGGAATTAGTATTCCAAATAAATTTATGGCTAATATATTAAAACAATTAGATGAAGATTTTATAACTGAATTATCATCTAAAAAATTTAGTGATAAAAATTATTTTTATTATGATTTTTATTTACCTAGAATAAATAGTATAATAGAAATAAATGGGATACAACATTATGAAAGTAGTGCTAGAGGTAGAACTTTGGAGCAAGAACAAATGAATGATTTATTTAAGTATAAATGTGCTAAAAATCATATTGATAATTATATAGTAATAGATTGTAGGTATTCTACTTTAGAATGGTTAAAAGAAAACATCATAAAAGAACTTAGTAATTACTTTGATTTATCTAATGTAGATTGGTGGTTGGCATGGGAAGAAAGTCAAAGTAGTTTATGTGTAAAAACATGGGAACTATGGAATAATAAATATAAGGTTATAGATATAGCCAATAAAATGAATATTAGTGATGACGTAGTTAGAAAATATCTTAAAATAGGAGAAGAATGCAACAAGTGTTTATATAAAAAATTAAATAATATAAAATAGGTGATTAAATGAAAATTAATGATGATGCAAATTTAGTTTTGACAAATTTATTAATAACTCTAAAGAATCAACAAAAAAAGAAATATATAAAAATAAAAAATAATAATTATAATATAGACATGATGATTAAAGAAGTATTTAATTTAAATGATGATTTAAAAATTTTATTAGATTGTTATATGACATTAGGCACATTAAAAGAAATTTTACATCTTACAGATGAAGACTTATCTTATTGTTTATATTCAGAAGAACAATTGAACGATTTAAAGGATAAGTTTGTTGAGATACTTGAAGATGAATATTTTTTTGAAAAAAATATTAAACTTAAAGGAGAGATTATTTAAATTTTCTCTTGACAATAAAGAAAAATAATAGTATAATATAAATAAAATATAAGGAGTTGATATTTGTGAAAGAACAAATAGGTGAATTATTAATTAGTGAGAATGGTACTTTATCATTAGAAATATATGAACTAGAAATAAATGGTAAAAAAATAGATATAAAAGAAAAAATGACTAAAGAAGATTCAGAAGAATTAAGCGATGCATTAACAAAAATGAATGAAATAATTATAGGTAAGATTAATGCAATTATAAGAGAAACTGAAAAAGAAGAAAATAAAGAAGGAGAAGATAAATAATGGATAATATAGATTTAAATAAATATTTCAAAGGATTAAAAGATACAAAAGGAGAAAATATTATAGATACTTCTGAAGATACTAAAACTTTAAAAGCAGATATAAGATATTTAGAAGGTGCTAATAAATTATTTAAAATATCAAAAGGTGATTTTATAGACTTATATGCATATGAAGATGTATTTGTTCCCTATATGGGTCAAGCATTGATATCTTTAGGATTCTCATTAAAACTACCTGAAGGTTATATGGCTAAATTATATCCTAGAAGTTCAACTTTTAAAAACTTTGGAATAATACAAACTAATCACGTTGGCGTAATAGATAATTCATACTGTGGCAATGATGATATCTATATGTATCCAGTTCAATGTACTATGGCAAAACAAACTGAGAAAGTTATGATAAATGGACATAAGGTAACTGTAAGTGGAACATGGATTAAAAAAGGTGACCGTATATGTCAAATGGAGATATGTAAGATTCCACCATCTATTGAATTTAATGAAACTGATGATTTAGGTACAGAAAACAGAGGTTCATTTGGAAGCACAGGTTCAAGATAATATAAATAGGGAGAAAATTTCTCCCTATTTTTTATAAAAATGTTGACTTTTAATAATAGTATTAGTATAATAATATTAAAGACATTGGATTGGAGATGATAGATTGAATATAGGAATTATTGGAACTGGTGCATCAGGGATATTTACGGCAATAGAATTAATTAACAATGGATTCAATGGTGCTAATATAACAATGTTAGAAAAAGGTAAGACAATAGAAAAAAGAAAATGTTTTGTAACTGCTGATACATCTTGTAAGAAATGTAAGGTATGTTCTATAACACATGGTTGTGGTGGAGCTGGTTCTTTTTCAGATAGTAAACTTAACTTTGATACTACTGGTAGAGTAGGAGGGGATATGGCTGAATTAATGACCGAAGAAGAAATAACTAAATATCTTAAAAAGACTTATGAAATATATCAACAATTTGGAATAGAGGAATTTAAATCTAAAGCATATGGAAAAGAACATACTGAAGAAGCAAAAGAAATAATGGATATAATTAAAGATAATCCTAGATTAGATATAGGAGAATGTATCACTATTCATCTTGGAAGCGAAAATTCGAGAATTATATATAAAAGAATGCTAGATTTTTTAAAAGATAACAATGTTAATATTATACCTAATTGTGAAGTTATCGATATAATAGCAGATGATGTATCTAATGAAATATGGTATAAAGAAGGTCGAAATATTAAACACTTAAGTTGTGATAAAATAATTGTTGCTATGGGTAGAAGTGGTAATAAATTAGTAAAAACTATATGTGATAATAATAGTATTGAATATAAAAATGGTGAAGTTCAAATTGGTGTTAGAGTAGAAACAACTAATGATATAATGGATAAGTTGAATAAAAATTTCTATGAACTTAAAACATATTTTACTAGTTCTTTTGGTGATAGTTGTAGAACTTTTTGTGTTAACCCAGGTGGATTTGTTACAATAGAAAGTTATCCATATGGTGATAAAAAATTATTTTGTGCTAATGGTCATAGTTTTAGAAATAAAAAATCTGATAATACAAATTTTGCAATACTAGTTAGCAGACATTTTAATGAAGATATGGAAGACCCATTAAGTAATTATGTGTATCCTTTAACTTTAGCAGTTAATTCTTTAGGTAATGGTTCTGTTATAATACAATCTTTAAAAGATATAAAACTTAAAAGAAGAAGTACAGATGAAAGATTAAAAGAATTAGATGTAACACCAACTGCTAAAGCATATGCAGGAGATTTGACAAGTGCTATGCCATATAGAACATTACAAAGTATACTTGAATTTATCGAAGAATTAGATAAGATAGTACCAGGAATTAATGGTGATAAAACATTATTATATGGATTAGAAGTAAAGCTATGTTCTAATAAAGTGCTAATTGATAAATATGGTAAGAGTTCAAATAAAAATGTATATTTTATAGGTGATTGTAGTGGAATGGGACGTGGTTTAACAACTGCGTGTAGTATGGGAATTGCTTGTGCCGAAGATATTTTAAAGGAGGGAAAATAACATGAAAGATGATAATAATAAAAAAATTAAAGAAATGCTTAATCAGATAGGGAATGATTGGGAGAAATATAAAGAAGAAATAGAAAGATATCACATAAAAGATAATTTTGAAATATACGAACAAATAAATGAAATTCATGGTTTTATTTTAGACTATTATCATTTTGGTACTTTAATTAATCCAGTAACAGGTGAAGTATTTACTTTATTAACAGGCATAAGACAAATAAGAAAATTATTAGAAAATGTAAAAGATGAAGTCTATAAACAATATGAAGAAGATAGAATAGAAGAAATCTTATGTATGTTTGAAAGAAGAATTAAAGAAATGGAAAATGAAGAAAATGAGGAGGAATAAGTTAGTGGTAAATGGTATATTTTAGATTAATAATAAAATAATTTTAATTCTATCCATGAGAGATAGAGAAAGGATTTGATATAATGAAAAAAATAACAAATAAAAAACAAAATATAAAAGATTGGATATTAAGTATACAACATCTATTTGCGATGTTTGGGGCTTGTGTTTTAGTTCCTTTGTTAGTAGGGATTAATCCTTCAATAGCAATATTAACAGCTGGGATAGGAACATTAATATTTCATTTATGCACTAAAGGAAAAGTACCTGTATTTTTAGGTTCATCATTTGCTTTTATTACTCCTATAATAACTATTAGTTCAATGTATAATGATTATGCTTATGTACAAGGTGGTATTATAGTTGTAGGTTTGATATATGTATTAATGTCTTTTATTGTATATAAAATAGGTGTTGATAAAATCAATAAAATATTGCCACCTCATATAGTTGGTGCTATGATTATAGTTATAGGATTATCTTTAGTACCTAGTGCTATGACAAATATACAAACAAATATACTTGTTGCTTATGTGACTTTAGGAACTTCAGTATTAATATCTATATTTGGAAGAGGATTTTTAAAACAATTAGGAATATTGATAGGTGTTATATGTGGTTATTTATTATCATTATATTTAGGAATAGTTGATATTTCAACAATACAAAACTCTAGTTTAATATTTATACCAACCTTAACATTACCAAAATTTTCTTTAGAAGCAATAATGATTATTGCACCTTTAAGCTTATGTACTTTATGTGAGCATATAGGAGATATAACTACTAATGGTACTGTTGTGGGTAAAGACTTTGTTAAGAATCCAGGTTTACATAGAACTATGTTAGGAGATGGATTAGCTACTTTAGTTGCTGGTTTATTAGGTTCAGTCCCTAATACTACTTATGGTGAAAACACTTCATTATTAGCAATAACTAAAAATTATAACCCTAAATTATTAAGAAGAACTGCAATAATTGCAATTGTATTATCTTTCATTGGTATATTCGGAGCAACTTTACAATCAGTACCATCTTCTGTAATAGGTGGTATTTCATTACAACTTTATTGTATGATTGCTTATATTGGGTTTAAAAATATTAAAGATAATAAATCATATAAATCAATAAAAAATCTAATGGTTATAGCAACAATATTAATAGTTGGTTTAAGTGGTGTTGCGATAACAATAGGTACAATTGTTATAAGTGGATTAACATTATCAATTATAGTTGGAGTTATATTAAATATAATCTTAAATCATAAAGAATTGAAATAATTAAAAAATCCTAAGAATTTTTTCTTAGGATTTTATTTACTTTTTATAATATTAATAGTATAATATAAATAAAGGAGATGATTAAATGCGAAGATTAACATGGGAAGAATATTTTATGACAGTATGTTTAGACATAGCCAAACGTTCTAGTTGTTTATCAAGACAAGTAGGAGCAGTAATAGTAAAAGATAAAAGAATATTAGCAACAGGATACAATGGTTCACCACAAGGTATAGAAACTTGTTATGATAAAGGTTATTGTATAAGAAAAGAAAGTAAAAGCGGAGAAAATTTAGATACTTGTTTTGCAGTTCATGCAGAAATGAATGCAATTTTACAATGTGCTAGAGTAGGAGTATCTTGTGAAAGTGCTACTCTTTATGTAACAACTTTTCCATGCGTTAATTGTATGAAAGCAATTATTAACAGTGGTATAAATACAATAATATATTTAGAAGATTATGATGCACCATTAAGTAAGAAGTTAGCATCTTTAAGAGGTATTAATTGTCTTAAATATGATGAAATATAAAGGAGGAAATTAATGGGAGACGAATATAATAATGATAGAAATAAGTTAATGGATTTTGTGGATATTGAGATAAAACATTTTAATGAAAGAATATTAAGATATGAATCAAGATGTGAATCAATATATTATGATACCAATAAACTTACAGAATGGAAGAAAGAAGAATTATTTCATTTTGCTAATGAGTTAAAAGAAAAAATGCAAAGTTTAACTATATATTCATTAAATATGTATACTAAAGAGGAAAAAAGAAATGATGAATTAAAAATATATGAATTTACATATTATTTAAATGGTTATGAAATATCAAGATTTGCAATGTTAATATAAAAAATGCTTTACTTTTAATAAGAACAATAGTATAATATAAGTAAATGATTATTAAGGAGTTGGTAAATATGGTAAATGAATTACAAGGAATAGACAGAGCTAGATATTCTTTTCAAATATTATTAAACAATGTACAAAGAAGTAGCAAGAAAAGAAATGCAAAAAGAAATAGAAGAAAAAGAAAATAAGTGATAATAATAATATAAAAAGGAGAGAGATATTATGAATGATTTATTAAAAGTGAAAATATTAGCACATACACCAAATCCAGAAGAAGTAATTGCCCAATCTGCAAAATTATGTTATAGTAAAGTTGGTGTAGATGAAATAATGGAGAAACTTACTCCTGAAAAAATAGAAAAATTTTTAACACATCTAGTTGAAATAGGTCACGATAGTCCATTAGAACATGTTTCATTTACATTTGCTATTGAAGGAATTGATAGAACAATTTCACATCAAATTGTCCGTCACAGGGTAGCTTCATATAGTCAACAATCTCAAAGATATGTTAATCTTGATGAAACATTTAAACACACTACTCCTAATGTAGTAAAAGAAATGAATATGGCAGATGAATGGCATGAAGATATGATGGAAATATTAGACAAATATATTAAATGGCAAAAAATAATAAAAGAATATGTAGAAACAAATGATTATCCAACTAATGGTATGAATGCAGAAAAAGTAGCAAATGAAAACGCAAGAGGAATGTTACCTAATGCTTGTGAAACTAAAATAGTAATGACTATGAATGTAAGAGAATTATTACATTTCTTTAATAAAAGATGTTGTCATAGAGCACAAGAACCTATATGCGAATTAGCTAATGAGATGTTAAAACTATGTAGAGAAGTAGCACCTACCTTATTTAAATATGCTGGTGCACCTTGCGTTAAAGGTAAATGTCCGGAAAAGAACATGACATGTGGTAGACCTTATGATAAATTAAAATAAAAATAAAGGAGAAATGATATATGGAAATTAAAAAGAAAAACTATCCTAAAGGAGATTCAGCTACTGGTGGAGATATAATTATAGATGGAAATAGTTATTTATTAATAGGCTGGGATTATATTAGACAAAAAGCTATTACTATAGATTTAACTGAAACAACTAATAACGTAAGAATATATGATAGTATTGACGAAATCATAGATGAATATAAATATAATCAAATCATAAAAGCACACGATATTGTATTGAGTTTTAAATAAAAAATTAAAAATATTATAAAAAAATAAAGGCTAGAGAAAATAATCTCTAGCCTTTAGTATTATTAATATAGTTTTCATAATACATAAATGTATATCCACCAGTGCTTTTTCTAACTCCTCTACATACAGCAGAAACTTTATTAACGCATAATCCCATTACTCTTTCAGCTTCAGAAGTAGATTCAAATATTTTCCCCGTTTCTATACATATAACTTTCTTTTTATTCCATGCTGTTGCTAAACCTGTATTAAAAGCATGTCGCATATTTTCTTCTCTTGTAACCCATTCTAAATTTTCAACTCTATTATCATCTTTTTTACCATTTATATGATTAACTTCAGATAATTCATCTTCATTAGGTATGAAAATTTGAGCTACTAATCTATGAACCATAAATTTTTCTTGTTTACAATCCTTATGTAAACATATTTTTAAATATCCATCATGTTGTTTATATGGTTTTAATATTTTACTTTTTTTATGTCTACCTATTTTATCTATTCTTTCACAACATCTAATTCTTCCTAAATTAGATACTTCATAATATCCTTCATATCCAATTATATCTTTCCAAATTTCTTCCATTTTATCATCTCCTCTATATTATCTACTAGAGAAAAATGTCTTATTTTTTATCTTGGTTGATTAATTGTTTGAATGACTGGTGCAATCCAACGCTAGCTAATCCACTAAATAATCCACCTAATACTATTTCACCACTAATTTGCCAATTACTTAACCAAATATTAAGTACTAATCCTAATAATCCCATTATAAGTGGTATATATCTATTATCTAGTTTAGGACAACTATTCTTAAGTATATATCCTATACAAACACAAATTCCTACCACTAGTAAAACTACATAATTTGTTAAAATATTTAAATCTATCATATCTTATCTTCTCCTTAATTTGTATTATTTTTTACATATATAACTATAAAAGGGTCATAACCTTTTTTCTTCAATTGTGCTATTAAATTTTCAGCATCTTTTTTATCTTTAAAAGATTCAGCTACTACTCTAAATATTATTTTTTTATTAACTTTAGCAGTAACTAAGAATGCATCATATCCTAATTTTTTTAATTTATTTTGTTCTACTATAGCATTATCTCTATCTGAATAAGAACCTGTTACAACTCTATAAAAAGTTGTTTCACTTTCTTGTGATTCATCTTTTTTTGTATCTGTATCTTTTTTTACTTCATCTTCTTTTTTAATTTCAACTTTTTTCACATATTTATCATTTAAAGATATCCAACCTTTAGCACCTTGTATTAATCCCCAATTATCTTTTTCATGAGTAATTACAACCTTGTCACCTTTTTTAAGTGTTGATATTTTATCATATGATGTACTAGCTCCATATCTTACATTTAATGAGTCTGTTATTACTTGTACTGTATAATTAGGTACATCTTTTTCTCCTGTTCTGTCTACTTTCTTAATAACTGGAACTTTAATACCTTTACCATTGACATAATTTTTAATATCTGCTATAAATTTAGCAAAGCCTTCAGGACTACATCCAACTCCCCAAAAGTTTGTTCCTGGACAAGTTTTAGCACTTCTATTAGGGTTATATTTTCCAAGATAAGTACCACCGGCAGTAAACCAACAATGTGGTCTTATATGAGTTGTGTTTACTGGAATATCAAATCTCTTACATAATTCACCATAAAGATATATTACTGCTTCTTTTTGAGCAGATGACATTTTATCATGACCTTTGTCGAAGCACCCATAAATCTCAATGCAAATAGCATTTGTATTCCATCCTCTAATTCCTATTGGAGTAGAATTTAGGTTTCTACCAGTTGTTATTTTTCCATCAGGAAAAACATTAAAGTGTTGTGCAATATAATGACCATGTCCATCACTAGCTCCACTACCCCATGTAGACTTTCCGTAACTATTTAAAGATTGTGTTCTCCCAAAATGTGGTTCATCAAATAACTTTTTATCGGTTTTTTCCCATGTTTTATAATTTGGCAAATCCATATGGTGTACTTGTAGTTTAGTAATTTTTCTAGTTACTTTTTGTCTTGCTAACCAATCTCTTACTTCTTTAGCATTTTCTAACAATGTAAAACCATTTTGAGTTTTCACTTCTTCATTCACCTCATTCAATATTTGTGTATCATTAGAATAATTGATATTTCCAAAACTTATAAAAATAGAATTTAAACTTATTGAAAATATCAATATTATTGTAGTTCCAATTTTCACAATACCATTTTTTATTTTATTTAAATCTTTAAACTTCATATATCATCACCCCTTGATATATAATATGCTTAAAGATTTATTATATGTTAATTATTTTTATTTTATATTATATTTCTTCACTTATTTAATAAGACTTTTAGACTATCCTTTAGGTACAAATGTTTTACTAACTCCATTAATAATTACAACTAATTCTCCATTTTCATTAAAAGATAATTGAGGTAAATTTTTAATATTATTTAAAGATTCAGTTAAATAAGTTTCTCTTTGTTCCAAGTAGTTTACTCTATTTCCAACTCCACTTAGATTATCTGAAACTTCAGTTATATCAGCATTAACCTCTAATAATCTATTTTCAATCATAGAATTTGAATATGTTTTAAATTCAGATAAGTTATTCTTATCATCACTTATAATTGTTTGTATAATATCATCTACACTAACATCATTAACATTGTTATTGCTATTGTTAAGATAAACACTACCTAATTCAGTGACAGATAAATTTATATAAGTTCCATCACTACTAACAACTGTTTCAACTGGTGTCTCTAATCTCATCATTCCTTCATTAGTAAATAGAAATGTTGTTAACATTTTACATTCTATATTTAACATAGAAATATAAGAAACATTAGTATAAAATTCATCATTAACACTTAATTGGAATTCATCATCTAATGGATTTATTTTACCTCTTAATATATAATAATATTTTATCTTATTATTTTTAATTGTATTATTACTTAAAAAGCATTTAACAATTTCATTTAAATAATCTATAATATTTTGACTAACTTTAGCACTTGAATTAACTAATGTCAAGTTTTTAACATCTGATGCTAAAGTATCAATTACAAAATTCTTAGTAGCATAGTCACTTAAGTCAATATCTTTATTTAAACTAGCTTCAGCTATTTTTCTAATTACATAATTATCATTAACATAATTATTATCATTAGTTAATTCAGATACTTTTGAAGGTATTTTTGGTAATCCTTCAAGGTCGTTATATCGACCACTAAAATCAGATTTATTATTCCAATTGTTTATATCAGAAGATGTAATATTATTTAATACATCTATATTATTATGATTATGTAATTCATTTCTAACAACATAATAACTATCATTTTCTAATTGACTAGTTTTAGTTGGTATCTTCTTATTTACTTCATTTATAGCTTTAGTTATTTCTTTATTATTTGTCTCTAAATTATTGTCTACTATTTTTTGATATTCATGTAAATCAATTTCAATATTATTTATATCAATACCTATTAATTTATTATATAATTCATCTGTAAAATCATGGGTAGATAATTGCTTTCCACTTTCTTTTAAAACATAATTATCTTCAACTGTTTTCTTTAAGATATATCTATCCAATGTATTATTAAAATTTATGTAAGTAACATATTTATTTAAATCAGTTCTTTTAGCATAATCACCTAAATCAAATTTCTTTACATAATCTCTTAATATGTCGTTTACTTTATCTTGTGTTATATATCCATCTTTTCGAATTTTTTCTATTATTTTATCAATTGGAAAATCATCAAATTTTAAATCTATTATTTCGTTAACTTCTTCTTTTTTAGGATATTCAGTCATATCTATTTTATAATCTGCTAATTGATTAATTAAATCAGTTAATATAGGATACTTAGGGTCATTTTGGATAGCTTCATCATCTGATTCAATAGCATCTACAATTTCAAAAGTTTGAATAGCAGTTTTTTTATAATTTTTATCTGTATTTTTAGAATTATAAGATATTGAAAAAGCTACTTCATAAATACCATTATTACTTAATATTGATAAAGGTATTTTAAATATGGCTAATCTTTTCTTGTAATCTGTTTCTCCTAGAACAGAATACGAATAACCATTTAAATCTTTAAAATCAGCAGTTACTGCATTTATTGAACCATCTTCATATTTAACATCCATTATTCTAACGTATAAACAATCATCTCTTAAACCGTCTTCTACATATAAAGGTTCACCTTTCCATTGATTATAAAGTCTATTGAAATAAATTTTTTTGATTCGCATTTTATCACCACCTTATATTTTATAATTTTTAATTACGCAATTGATTCATATTGTGTATATTATATTAAGAATAAGTTAACTATGTTTGACATTCTTCTTCCTGCTTCATAATTACAATATAAATATTCATCTTCAGTTAAATTATGGTATTCTGATAATTTAATGAATTTTTTAGAAACTTTAAGTTGAACATAATATGTAGGTATTTGATAATTGTCGTAAGCATAATCGCCAAAAGTAGTACCTTTAGTAGTTTCAATTACTACATCTTCATCTCTATCATTTTCAAGATATGTTTTATAATTTGTTAAATTTGAAATGCTTTGGTTTTTAGGTACAATTATACTTGTCTCATAATCAGTTAAATAGTCTTGGGTATTTAGGGAATACCCAGTCATTATTTCTCCTCCACTGACTATAACTTTTAAATCTTTGTTACTATCTATTATATTCTTTACAATAGGTACATCATGGACACTTAACGCATATGCTGTAGGTTGACATTTTCCATTTACAATTTCCCATTTATCTCTATTTAATATCATATTATTAATTCCATTTTTTCCTTGTTCTGAATTATTTGTGGCAACATTATCAATGCAAGGGAGTACTATAATCTTATAATTATCTTTCAAATCTCGCAAAAATCTTGATTGTTTAACGATATAGTCATTGCATAAATATTCTATAAGTTCATATATTGCAAATTCATCGATTTTATGTGTCCCTCCATATCTCATTACTCCACCAATATATAATACTTTTTGACTACCAGTACCAAATGTATAAGTATATATAGGTTGACCAGCCGAACTTAAACCAAGTTTAGCTGATTTAGTTATTAATGAAGGGTATTTAATTTGTAATTTATCCCATCTTGAATAAATTTTATCATCTGTAACTTTAGTTACATCTTCTGCTTCATCTTTTCTAAGACTATCTACTGTAAACGCTTTAGGATAATCAAATTTAAAATATTGTTGCGATGGTTCTTCATATATTTCCCAACCCTTTTTATTTAATTTGTAAGCTTGTAATATCATATTACCTCTTAATTCTAAACTTTTTGTCATTTGGTCACTTTGGAAATCATAACCTAGTAATCCACCTAACCATTCAACAACGCTACCATTTAATCCTAAAGATTTAGCGAAAAACATTGACGCAATACCTGTTGTAGCTCCATCTTTACAATCTGGTATAATTGGGCTTTCTATATTAAATTTATCAATAAAATGAGCCACTAAATTATTAACCATATTTCTATTATATCCATCTACACTGTAATTAATCCAAAAGTGCTTCTGAATAGCTCCTCCATCATGCCAATCCATGGCATAATCTATATTTTCAACTCCTATTTTATTCATAACATCAAAAGTGTGTTGACATTCTTCTAACTCCATAACAATACTTCCACCTACACCGGTACCTGGTATTGCATATTGATGGTTAAAATCGTAGTTCCT
>OQWA01000380.1_pt1 | contig 12833 bp, 8 predicted proteins | sample 1691581 | NCBI WGS metagenome assembly OQWA01 (sample SAMN03418264, study PRJEB22391) | human gut metagenome | biome: human-gut; feature: organic feature; material: feces | host: Homo sapiens | place: Tanzania | collected 2013-01
GCAGAGCTCAAGAAGCAGAGTCCCGATGTGCTAATAATCGTTCTGACCTCGTTCCCGCGATATCTCGACGATGCGATGCGCATAAACGTTTTCAGATATTTGTCAAAGCCCATCGATGTCAACCGCTTCAACAAAAATCTTTCCGAGGCGGTTCAGGAATACCGAACGCTGAGCAAGACGATAATTCTCGAAACTCACGATATAGTAAAGAAGATAAAGACAAAGGACATACTCTATATCGAAAACAGACGTTACGGCGCATTGCTCGTGACCAAAGACGCCGAATATGCAACCGCAGTCAGGCTCAAGGACTGGATAGCCAAGACCAGTCAGCCGGACTGCTTCATATATTCGCACGCAAGCTACATAGTCAATTTGCAAAACGTCATTGACTTTTCAAAGGACAGCGTAACGCTCAGAAAGGGCGACGGCAAAACGGTCAGCGTGTATATGTCCCAGCGCAAATATCCCGCCTTCAAGAAGGCTTTCTTCAACTTTGCGGTAAGATTGATATCTTTGATATTGATAAGGGATTGCTGACAGAACGTAAAAAATCAATCAAAACAATTTATGACGGTTACGTTTTTCAGCTTTATGCGCAATATTTTTGTTTGCGCGAGATGGGGTACAATGTAAAGCAAATTCGCTTTTATTCCAGCGATGACAACAAAGTGTATCCTGTTGAACTTCCAGAAAAAAATCCTCAAATGTTTGCGAAATTTAAGAAAACAATAAAAGAAATACAGAATTTTAATCCTGACGACTTTATTCCGCAGAATGAAAAGAAATGCGCTTTTTGCATTTACAGTAATTTTTGTGACAGACCGCTTGCATAAGGAGTTGCGTTTATGATTAGTACAAAAGATTTTGAGCATAAGCAGATTTTGTTTGTATTGCTGGAAGAGGGTGAAAAAGTCAGTTTTAAAAATGACAATATTATTATTCTGAATAAAGAAGGTAAGATAAAACACCAGTCAACCTGCTATCTTCTTTTTGCGCTGTTTGTTTCAGGTCATATTTGTGTTACAAGCGGACTTTTGGAACGTGCAAAAAAATTCTGTTTTTCAATAATTTTTATGTCTTACACTTTGCGACCGTATGCTATGTTGCCAGCAAGAGCAGAAGGAAATGTAATTCTTCGTAGAAAACAATATGAATATCAATCGTTTGAACTTGGTGCCCATATTATTTCAAATAAAATACATAATCAGAATGCTGTACTAAAAAAAATACGGGAAAAATCTTCTGAGCTGAAAAAAGTGATAGCTACACTTGAAGTAAATGAGAAAAAAGTTCTTTTACCTGATTTAAAACTTGAAGAAATAATGGGGTTGGAAGGTACTTCTGCCAGAATTTATTTTGGGCAGTTATTTAAAGACTATGACTGGAAAGCAAGACGCCCCCGAGTAAAGCAGGATATGATAAATTGTCTTTTAGATATTGGATATTCTCTTTTATTTAATTTGATTGATGGTCTTTTGGAAATGTACGGATTTGATACTTATGTTGGAATTTTACACCGTGAGTTCTTTAACAGAAAGTCTCTGGTATGTGATATGGTCGAACCGTTTCGTGCAATAATTGATAATGCGTTAATTAAAGCCTTAAATCTTGGACAATGTAATGAAAAAGATTTCTTTAAATCACAGAATCAGTGGATGATTGGGGGAAAGAAGGCCGCACCTTACATAACTATTTTTATTCATGCTTTGCTTGAAAGAAAAAATGAGATTTTTTTATATATTCAAACCCATTACCGCTCTTTTATGAGGAATAAACCTGTGGAAGAATATCCTGTTTTTTTATTTGAAGGAAAGAAAGTCGTTAGTTTACCTTCCGTGGCAAACTAACTTATGCAGGTTTTCTCTGAAAAACTGCGATTAGACCGCCCATCCATGGCGAAAAAAGGAGAAGAAAATGTTGATTGTCAGTTATGATATTGCAGATGATAAAGTCCGTACCCGGTTTTCAAAGTTTTTGCAAAAGTTTGGATTTAGATTACAGTATTCAGTATTTGAAATTCATAATTCAGAACATATTTTAAAAATCATTATGAATGAAATTGCAAATGTATATGAAAAGACCTTTACAGAAGAGGATAGTATTGTTATATTTAAGTTGAGTGAAACATGTGAGAAAATTTCGTATGGATATGCAAAAAATAATTCCGAAGATTTTATCTTGGTTTCATCATAATTGCAGACCCCAGGTTTTACTGGAGTTTTTACCGGAATCAGTAATAAATTTGTTGTTTTTCTCGGTAATATATGCGAAAAACCGTTCTAAACAGTACTGTTGTACAAAGACTAGAGTTTAGAACCCAAATAAAATTTCTACTGTTGTAGATGGAAGGTAAGGAGATTTTCTAATGGGTTTAGAACCCAAATAAAATTTCTACTGTTGTAGATATAAGAAAACTTTGAAAGAATTTCTTGTTTAGAACCCAAATAAAATTTCTACTGTTGTAGATGATGAGTGAAATTAAATTATTGCAGGGTTTAGAACCCAAATAAAATTTCTACTGTTGTAGATATAATGCCTCAATTGTATGTTCACAGTTTAGAACCCAAATAAAATTTCTACTGTTGTAGATATGAATTACCTCCTGTTTCTGCACAGTTTAGAACCCAAATAAAATTTCTACTGTTGTAGATACTGACCAATCAGCGAAAGGCCAATTAGTTTAGAACCCAAATAAAATTTCTACTGTTGTAGATGAAAAATCATTGCAGTGATTCTTCCTGTTTAGAACCCAAATAAAATTTCTACTGTTGTAGATAATGACGGACGCAGGGGATATTCTATTGTTTAGAACCCAAATAAAATTTCTACTGTTGTAGATCTATTATTCTATGACCATCTTTCAGCAGTTTAGAACCCAAATAAAATTTCTACTGTTGTAGATAATCTAGGTATTTTTGCAGATATTTTTGTTTAGAACCCAAATAAAATTTCTACTGTTGTAGATAATCTAGGTATTTTTGCAGATATTTTTGTTTAGAACCCAAATAAAATTTCTACTGTTGTAGATGTAGTATAATTCGATTGTGTACTGATTGTTTAGAACCCAAATAAAATTTCTACTGTTGTAGATTCAGCGAAAGTCCAATACTTGAAATTGTTTAGAACCCAAATAAAATTTCTACTGTTGTAGATCATTAATGTACTTACAGTTTTTTGTGCGTTTAGAACCCAAATAAAATTTCTACTGTTGTAGATTGCAATTATATCGAGGTAGATTCATGAGTTTAGAACCCAAATAAAATTTCTACTGTTGTAGATCATTAATGTACTTACAGTTTTTTGTGCGTTTAGAACCCAAATAAAATTTCTACTGTTGTAGATGACGGTGAGCACAGTCATACTTTTAGTTTAGAACCCAAATAAAATTTCTACTGTTGTAGATGTAAATCAGATTATTATATTTTATAGTTTAGAACCCAAATAAAATTTCTACTGTTGTAGATTGCATAACAGCAACCGTTAGCACAGAGTTTAGAACCCAAATAAAATTTCTACTGTTGTAGATTTCAGGTCTTCTTCTGTTGCAATTCGTTTAGAACCCAAATAAAATTTCTACTGTTGTAGATAGAACAACCGCAAAATAATTCCATATTTTGTTTAGAACCCAAATAAAATTTCTACTGTTGTAGATCGGAATAGCACACGATCACTCTTTCTCGTTTAGAACCCAAATAAAATTTCTACTGTTGTAGATAAAAAGTTCCCCCGAAACAGGAATTTGTTTAGAACCCAAATAAAATTTCTACTGTTGTAGATATTGCAGCTATAGGCAATCAATAGCGTTTAGAACCCAAATAAAATTTCTACTGTTGTAGATTTTGCTCTACAAATAGTTCCTAAACTATGTTTAGAACCCAAATAAAATTTCTACTGTTGTAGATGGAACGGTCTTGACAAAGACCATTTTCAGTTTAGAACCCAAATAAAATTTCTACTGTTGTAGATCCGTACAAATGCAGTTTTGCAGTTTTGTTTAGAACCCAAATAAAATTTCTACTGTTGTAGATTCAGTTTTTAAAATTTTACCATTCTGAGTTTAGAACCCAAATAAAATTTCTACTGTTGTAGATACTGATTTTGACCTTTTTGCTGAGTTGTTTAGAACCCAAATAAAATTTCTACTGTTGTAGATGAATTGAGAAACTTCTATCTTCAAAGGTTTAGAACCCAAATAAAATTTCTACTGTTGTAGATTAAAAGTTTTCCTATCTCCTCTTCCCTGTTTAGAACCCAAATAAAATTTCTACTGTTGTAGATGTGAATAAGACCCTTCTTCCTTGTACGTTTAGAACCCAAATAAAATTTCTACTGTTGTAGATTCAGTAAAAACCGTAAGACTGAACAAACAAATAATGTCAATATTACAAAACGCCAAAAAAAACGCGTAATGATATTTATTCTGAACTCAATGAATAATATAATGGCCGGTATTCTTCTGCTTCGGTAGTATAAGAACGAGCTTCCCGAAAGAAGCCCGCTCTTATACTGCTTACTCCATCGTGTAAATAACAAAGCCCTTTGCTTCGACACTTGCGCCGTTAAAGTACCGTTTGCTCAGAACCGTGTCTTTTTGTGAAAGTGAAGCCGCGCACGCTTTGTTTCCAAAGTTAAAGATTCCAGCTACGCGTTCACCTGTTTTTTCATCAGTTTTTATGATTCTTACAACGCGTGACTCTCCGGCATTTGCGCTGTCTTCATCTTTGTACACAAATTCAGTTTTGTTTGCTGTAATGGCGGGGTGCTTTCTTCTTAAAGAAATAAGGCCCTTCATAAACGAAAGTTCTTCTTTGTAAGTGCCCGCCTCAATTCCGTCCCAGGGCATACACCTTCTGCAGTCAGGATCGTGTTCTCCTTCAAGAAGAACTTCTGTTCCGTAATAAATGCAGGTAGAACCCGGGAACATGAACAAAAGCGCAAACTGAAGCATAGTCAGATCTTTGTCGCCGGTTTTTGTAACAAGACGAACCGTATCGTGGCTGTCCAGCTGGTTCAAAAGAACACGCTCTGTCTGGCTGTAGTACATGTGAAGGCAGTGGTTAATCTGCTGTTCAAGAACACGGGTTGTCGTTCCGGGAATGAGTGCAAAATCCATAATTGCTGTTCTGAGCGGGTAGTTTATTACACTGTCAAACTGGTCGCCCCTCAGCCACGGCATTGCATGATTCCATATTTCACCGACAATAAAAAAATCATCCTTAAGTGCATGCATTCTTGTACGAAGCTCATTGCACAGAACATGCGAAATCTCATTTGCAACATCAAGTCTTATTGCATCAATGTCGTATTCTTTAACCCAGGTTTCGCAGACTTTGCAGATATAATCGCGAACTTGCGGATTATTTGTATTGAGCTTTGGCATAGGGTCGGCAAAGGCAAATGCAAAATATTTTCCCTTTGCGGAATTGTCACACGGTCTGTCCTTGAACGAAAAATCATTTACCATATACCAGTCAGCGTATTTTGAATTTTCGCGGTTTTTTATAACGTCCTGCCATGCAAAGAAAAACCATCCCGAATGGTTGAATACGCCGTCCAGCATAACACGCATTCCGCGTGAGTGTGCCTTTTTTACAAGTTCACAAAGTTTTTCCTTCGTACCGAATTCAGGATCAATTTCAAGATAGTCGGTCGTGTCATACTTATGCTGTGAAGTTGCAAGATTTATTGGATTAAGGTAAAGGCCGTTTATTCCGAGTTGTTCAAGATAGTCGAGCCTGTCAATAATACCCTGAATGTTTCCTCCGTACTGCTCACTGTTGTCTACAGCTTTGTCAGGTCCTGCCCACGGAAGAATTTCTTTTGTATAAGCCGGGTTTTCTCCGTGACAGAATCTTGCAGGAAAAATCTGGTACCAGACAGTCTGTTCTGCCCACTTCGGGTGAGTGCATATGTCAACAGGATTCATCCACGGAAAAATAAACAGAACATGGCTGTCTGCATTCTGTTCAACTTCTTCGGGAGTAAAGAAGCCGTCTTCAAAATAAAGTTTTGTTTCGTCACCGCATCGGAGTTCAAAAAAATATTTGCATCTTTTAAACGGCGGAACAACTGTCGTTTGCCACCAGTAATGGCTCTGCATTTCTGCACGTTCTGTCAGTTCAAGACGTGTACTGCTCCACTTCCATTTGCCGTCAACTTTTTCTGTGCAAAAAGGGTCTCCGTAAATTAAAAAAACCTGGGTAATGTCTTTTCCTGTTTTTATGTTGATTTTAAGTTCATCTTTGTTAACAGGGTAGCAGTAAGTATCATAAGCATGGTGTTCAACAGCGCCGTAATTCATAAAAACCTCGCAAGGCAATCCTTGTATAGTTCTAATGGTTGCCTACAAAATATAATTATATATCCTTTTTTTAAATTGATGTAATAGTAAATTCATAAAAAAATAGAAAAAAAGTATTAATGTTGGGTTAATTTTGCAGATGATGGGGGAGGGGAAAAAAATTTGGGGGAATTAAATCATTAAACAAAACCAGGGAGATTTTTTTTCCATGATGCCGGTATTTTTCCCTCGCAAGCGCAAAATATGGAACAACCTGTTCAATACCGTTATAATTAAGGAATGGAAAATGCAAGAATAAAATCATTTTTACTGGCCGCAGTTTTATTATTTAACACAAGTGCATGGTCTGCTTATGGCGCGCCAAAAGTAGCGCTGGTATTAAGTGGCGGTGGTGCAAAAGGGCTGGCAGAAATTCCGCTGCTTGAAGCTCTCGAAGAAGAAGGCATAAAGCCCGACATCGTTTTGGGAACAAGCATGGGCGCTTTGATAGGTTCTCTTTATTGCGCCGGCTACAGTCCAAAACAGATCCGCACTATAATGACAGAAATTGATTTTATAGAAATCCTCAACGAAAGGCCGGCAACTCTTTTGAAACTTTCGCCCCAGCCGTTCAAAAACCGCCGCGACTCATATTTTGACATAGCCTTTAACCGCAGCGGAATCGGCAGTGCTCCGGGACTTATAGGAGACCAGAATATTCTTCTTGAACTGGCCGGCTATCTTTCAAAAGTAATGGCCGTAGACGACTTTGACAAACTGGACAAATCTTTCAGGGCAGTCGCAACAAATGTTGCTACAGGGCAGCCCATAGTCTACGGAAATGGCTCAATACTTTCTGCAGTAAGGGCAAGCATTTCTCTTCCTGCAATATTTACGCCGGCCCGCAACAGTGACGGAACATACGCAATGGACGGCGGTCTTGTAGACAACATTCCAATCAAGCTGGCAAAAGAAATGGGTGCCGATGTAATTATCGCGATGGATGTAATGGGTTCGGTGCATAATGATCCGGCTTCATTAAGAGATTTGTCTTCTGTCGTTGTTCAGATATTCAATCTTGTAATTTCTTCCAATTCAATAGACCAGTATAAATTTGCAGACATTGTACTAAAGCCTGAATTAAATGAATTCAGCATGCTGGAATTTTACCATGCAAAAAAAATTATTCAGGCAGGAGAAAAATGTGTTGAACAAAACCGTGGTGCAATAAAAGAAATTGCTGCAAAAATAAAAGCCGCCGGAGTTCAACTTTCATACCCTGACCCTGACAGAAAAAGCGCCTACGATAATCTGCCTTATCCTGTTATAAGAAAAGTAAGCGTGCGTGATATTTCTGTATTTGAACCTGGACCTGTTCCTTCTGCACAGGAATTTCATGATTTGGAAGGACAGATGCTTGATGATGCCAAAAGAAAAATTCTTGACTCACGGCTGAACGATTTCCGTGATCTTTATCATTTTTCTTCACTTTATTACGAACTTGTTGCAAACAAAGACGGCAGCTGCGACATGAACATTTATGCAAATCATTACGGACGCGACCTGAGTAAAATTTATGCAGGCGGATCTTCAAGCATGTGTATTGCAAAACGCGATGGTTCTGAGGAATTTCTTGTGAATCCGGTTTTTGACTTTGGGATTTCTCTTGTAAGACCGTTCGAAATGCGTGCAGAAATGACAGTCGGTGAAGCAATAGGCATAAATTATTCTGCCACTCCAAAACTTACAGATGTCGGAAAAATGAAACTGAAACTTGATCTTCGGGCCGGAGTAAAAATAGGAAGCCTTGAACCAAAGACAAATGCACTCAACCGCGACAGAACGGTAGATGACGACAGGGGAATAAATGTTTCTTGCGGAATCAAATCCAGTTATCTTGATATGATCAGTTTGCGAACAGGCATTGCTTATGAAATGGACAGACTTCGTGCAGGTTATAGAATTTTCAACATGCTGAATTTTTATGCCGATGCAGTTTACAATACGCTGGACGATGACATAACAGGATTCAGCGGTTTTCGCGCAGAAGGAATCCTCAAAGTCGGGGAATACCAGAGCGGAACACCGATTTTTGCAGTGCAGGCATCCCTTTCGCACAGAATTCCTTTAATCAAAGACAAACTTTCGTTCGGTTATGATGCAATGGCAGGCTGGATAAATTTTCCGTACGAACTTAACTGCGGTTATGCTGAATTCGGCGGAATAAACGGAATGTGCGGTTACTCTTACGGAACTTTGCGCCGCGAATTTTTTATGACGGGAATTGCTTTTGAACAGGAACTGTTTTCTGCAGGCGGTTTTCCTGTAGTGGGACTTCTTCATGCGCGTGCCGGAATCTGCGATGCATACAATCCGTTTACAGAAACAGAGCCGCCGACAGATGTTTTCTACAAAGAAGACCGCGGCTGGACAAATTCCCAGTCATGCTTCGGAATAGGTGCGTATCTTGCACTAAAAACCGGCAGCGCAAATCTAATCGTCGGATGTAGCATGAACACGCAGGGCAAATGGTGTCTCATGGTAGGGTTTATGTAGGTTGTTCTTAATACCATTCTTGAACTTATTGCGCAGTATATAGTAGAATTAGTTATCTTTTAAAAGAATAGAGGTTACATTATGAAAAAGAGTCTCACAGCAGTACTTTCGTTAATTGCAGCAGCGGCTGTTCTTACAGGTTGCGCACCGGCAAAGAAAAATTACATCATCGCAACCGGCGGAACAAGCGGAACATATTATCCGTTTGGTGGAGCTGTAGCAAATATATGGAACACAAAAATAGAAAATATGAACGTAACAGCACAGGCAACAGGTGCTTCTGCAGAAAATCTTCGTCTTATAAGCAAAGGAGACGCAGAATATGCAATCGTTCAGAATGATGTTATGGATTATGCCTACAACGGAACAGACATGTTCGAAGGACAGAAACTTCCCAACATCCTCACAATCGGAACCCTTTATCCCGAAGTTGTACAGATTGCGGCTTCAAAGAAAAGCGGAATAAAAACCATCGCCGACCTTAAGGGAAAGCGCGTTTCAATAGGAGACGCCGGCAGCGGAGTTGAATTCAATGCAAAACAGATTCTCGAAGGATACGGACTTACATTTGACGACATTGTAAAAAACAATCTTTCTTTCAAAGAATCTGCAGAAGGACTTCAGAACAATACACTTGATGCATGTTTTATTACAGCCGGCGTACCAAATTCTGCACTTCAGGAACTTGCATTCACAAACGGACTCGTACTTATTCCAGTAGATGGTGAAGCCGCAGAAAAAATCTGCAAAAAATATTCCTTCTATACAAAGACAATAATTCCCGGTGGAACATACAAAGGTTCAGAAGAAGATGTAGCAGCTCTTGCAATAAAAGCAACAATCGCTGTAAATGCAAATCTTGACGAAGCAACAGTTTATGCAATGACAAAGGCATTGTTCGAAAACCTTGACGAACTTTCACAGGCTCACGCAAAGGGAAAAGAAGTTTCAGCCGCCGCAGCTGTAACTGGAATTTCTGTTCCGTTCCATGCAGGCGCACTCAAGTACTTTAAGGAACTTGGTCTTGCCCAATAAGAGCCGTCGCGGAAACCGTCATGTATTGTGTCTGGTTTCCGCCGCAGTACTTGCAGTTTTGTTTGCAGCCACCGCTTTTATTCCGGCTGTAAAAACTGTTTCGATAAGCAATGCAAAATCCGCAGGTTCCAGATTTTATTCAAAACAGGCGCTCAGTGGGTTTTGCATTTCCTACACTCATTCTGTAAACAAAGGCCGCGTACACGATTATTATTCCTGCACAAGTGATAATGAACTTGTAGTAGACGCAACTTCTTTTGTTTCTTACGGCGCCGGAATCCCAGAGGCTTCTGAAACAAGCGGTGCAGTTTTTTCATTGAACGAAGATGAATATAAGATAAGTGGCCTTAACCGACGTATTCCAAATCTTTTGATGGCAGTCGGTGTTATTGCAGAACATTCAATTACAATCGGGAACAGAGAGTTTTTCTTAAAGGACTTTTTTGCACCGCAGACTTCGGTTCTTATAAAAGTAAAAAAGGTTCCTTTACTTGAATATGCGGTACACAAACTTTGAATAGGGCATCTGTAAAAATCCGGTAAACTGGCTTTTTGGAGACTCTCAATAAAATTTTTACACACGCAGGAGGAATTGATGGATGATTTGAACAGGGACGCGGAAACTTCTACTTCTGAACACGTAGTAATAGAAAATATTCTTCCGACTTCCAATGAAAATGAGATGAAAGATCTCATGCGCAATCTTGACCGCGAGCATGCCTACCGTGAACACAAATGCTGGCGTCAGTATATTACAGTTGTAGTTTCAGTCTGTTTTTGTCTTTTTCAGCTTTATGCCACTTTGTCGGGTGCAATAACAGCGCAGATTCTTCGTGCTACACACTTGGCATTTGTTCAGCTGCTGGCATTTCTGCTTTTTCCGGCTACAAAAAAAAGCCCTAAAGATACGCTGCCCTGGTACGATGTAGTGCTTGGACTTTTGGGGGCAGCCTGCTGGATGTACATTGTAATCAATTTCCAGAACATTGTGCGCCGTGCAGGAATGTACCAGAGCCTGGATGTAATTGTTGCCGTAGCCGGAATTCTGATTCTTTTTGAAAGCTGCCGCAGAATTGTAGGCCTGCCCATTATGATTATTGCCGCGTGCTTTATTCTGTATGCGTTTGTTGGCCGCTATCTTCCGGGCTTTCTTAACCACCGCGGTTACAGCCTTGAGCGCGTAGCAACACATCTTTTCTATAATACAGAAGGAATTATGGGAACACCAATCGGCGCGTGTTCTACATTTATCTTTCTTTTTATACTGTTCGGTGCTCTGCTCGAAAAAACCGGAATAGGACAGTTCTTTATTGATATATGCAATTCAATTGCAGGAGGCGCTTCAGGGGGACCGGCAAAAGTTGCTGTTCTTACAAGCGCCCTTTTGGGAACAGTTTCGGGCAGTTCTGTGTCGAATACTGTAGGTTCGGGAAGCTTTACCATTCCTATGATGAAAAAGCTCGGTTACAAAAGCGAATTTGCAGGCGCTGTAGAGGCAGCTGCTTCTACCGGCGGTCAGCTGATGCCTCCTGTAATGGGCGCTGCTGCCTTCCTGATGGCAGAGTTTGTAGGCGTTCCGTACTTTGATGTTGTTAAGGCTGCCGTTATCCCGGCAATGCTGTACTACATCGGCGTATGGCTGGGCGTTCACTACGAAGCTAAAAAGTTCGGTCTGAAGGGTACTCCGCGTGACCAGCTGCCGAAGTTCAAGGAACTGTTCCTGGAAAAAGGCCATCTGGCTATTCCGTTAATCGTTATCGTTTACCTGCTCGTAAGCGGTTATACTCCTATGCGTGCTGCTTTGGCAGCCATCGTGCTGACCATCGTTTGCGCCTGCCTGCGTAAATCCACCCGCATCGGCTTCAAGCAAATCGTCCAAGGCCTCATTGACGGCTCCAAGGGCGTGCTTGGCGTACTGATTGCCTGTGCAACCGCAGGTATCATCATCGGCGTTGTAACCAAAACCGGCGTAGGCCTGAAGATTGCCACTGCTCTGCTGGACTTGGCAGGCGGTAATCTGCTGCCGGCAATGTTCTTCACCATGATCACTTCTCTGATTCTTGGCATGGGCGTTCCGACAACGGCTAACTACGTAATTACCTCTACCATTGCAGCGCCTGCTCTGGTGCAGATGAATGTACCGGTACTGGCAGCGCACATGTTCGCGTTCTACTTCGGTATCGTTGCCGACGTTACACCGCCTGTTGCTCTGGCTGCTTATGCCGGCGCAGGTATTGCCGGTGCTAACCCGATGCGTACCGGTGTTATCGCTGCTAAGCTGGCGATTGCAGCGTTCATCGTACCGTACATCTTTGTACTGGCACCTGAGCTGCTGATGATTAACGCAACTCCGTTCACCATCTGCTACAGCGCCTTCACTGCGATTGTAGGTATGTGGGGTGCTTCCATGGCGATGATCGGTTTCTGCAACAATCTGCTGAACATTCCGCAGCGTATTCTGTTCCTCGTTGGCGGTATCTGCATGATTATCCCTGGCGTATTTACCGACGGTATCGGTGTTGCGCTCGTTGCTGTTGCCTATGTATGGCAGCGCATGAACAAGGTTAAGGGTGCGATTCAGCAAGACGGAGAAGACCTGTAAACCGAAAATTTCATAGCAAGTTTCATAGTCCTGCGTGCATTTTAGATGCTGCGCAGGACTTTTTGTATGTAATCATTTTTCAAAGTGGTCTTGACATTTGAACCATTGTATTTAATGCATCAATACTTGTATATTAAGGTTGCGAAGTATCTATCAGCTTTTGTTTCTCTTCTGTCTATAGAGGGGGTGATTTTATTCGGTACAACACGCTTTAATTTAGCGATTTAGTATGATAAAATACACGTAAGAAAATAAGTGATATGAAATAAATCATTAAATGGAGGTTGACACAAAATGGATGCTCAGGAATTTAAGAGAACTTTAAAGAATATAAATACACCTAGAAAAGTTATGCAT
>OQWA01000385.1_pt1 | contig 12796 bp, 9 predicted proteins | sample 1691581 | NCBI WGS metagenome assembly OQWA01 (sample SAMN03418264, study PRJEB22391) | human gut metagenome | biome: human-gut; feature: organic feature; material: feces | host: Homo sapiens | place: Tanzania | collected 2013-01
CCTATAAGAAACAGCACACCTAAAAGCGGCAAGCCGTTAAGCCCCATCCTGCCCGCAAGCAAGGCCCCCGGTGTGAGCAGCAGAAACGGCAGCGTCGTATACCCCAAAAGGCAGATGAGCCCGACAGGGTCGCCTGCCAGCGCACCGAAGGTTTCCATAATGCCGTGCAGCAAAAAACCGTAAAGCGTTAAAGCTGTTCCCGCAATCAGCACCGTAGCAATAATAATGCCGAAGCGCACCTCCAACGGCGAATCCAGCAGCCAGCAATTTGTTGCTACGCCAAAAAAGCTGAAGCTGAGAGTGAAATAAAAAGCACTGCGCCAAAGAGAAGGCTGCTTGGCAATCGCAGCCATGCCTGCACCGGGCTCAAAAAGTACCTCAAAGGTTTTGCGCCTCATAGCTCATCACCTCGTCATACCGCCTGCCGGCGCCCCGCTCTGCTGCAGACTGCCTGTCAGCTGGTTTACAAGCTCTGTTTTAATCAGCTCCGCAATATGAGCGCTGAGCAGAAACTCCCACGGCTGCTGTTTTTCCTTAGCCTTCACCGGCGGCAGTCCGTCGGCACCCGGCTTAATCTTACCTAATTCACCCGCTGCGGCAAGCGCATCGTAATAATCACCGATTTCATCTACCAGGCCCAGATTCTTAGCCTGCAGACCGGTATAAACACGGCCGTCAGCCAAGGATTTTACCTTGCTTTCTTCCATCTTGCGTCCTACGGCAACAGTTGTCACGAACTGCTCGTAGATTTCGTTGACGATGTTCTGCAAAATAGCCTGTTCTTCAGGTGTCATCGGTCTGTCGCTGCTCATAATATCCTTATAGGGACCGCTTTTAATCTTATTGCTGGTGATACCTATTTTCTTGAACAGCTCCTCCGTATTCATGTACGGCATATACACACCGATACTGCCGGTAAGCGTTGTGGCATTGGCATAAACCTTGTCACTGGCGCAGGCTGCAATCCAATAGGCAGCGCTGGCACCTGTATTGCCCATAGTTGCCACAATCGGCTTTTTGGTTTTTTCCTTAAAGCGCTTCAACTCCCGGCCAACTTCTTCAGCAGCCGTAGCACTGCCGCCGCCGCTGTCAATACGCAGGACTAATGCCTTGACGCTGTCATCAGCCGCAGCCTCACGAATCTGCTTCATAATGCTGCCGCTTGTTACACCATTGGTCTGGCTGAAAATATTGTCCTTGCTGTCCGCACCGCTGATAATCGTACCGGAAATATTGATTACGGCCACACGGTCAGGTACAGTAACAGTTTTCTCGGCATTGTTATTTCCCTTGAGCAACGAAACGACAAAGCTCAACACAGCCAGAATCAATACCGCACTGATAAAAATTTTCTTAAGCATTCAATCACTCTCCTCCCTAATTTTAGTATAACATAAGCAAAAACTCCCCTCAGGCGTATGCCTTACGGCAATTGCGCCTAAGGTGCCTAAGAGGAGTATTCTTATTTTCCGAAAGCAGCGTCGGCTTAAGCTCAGCGCTTTCAGGATAACCTTATTGGTGATGTTTTACCGCCGCACCTACAAACTCTCTGAATAACGGATGCGGATTTGTCGGACGGGATTTAAATTCAGGATGGAATTGCGCACCGAGGAACCACGGATGCTCGCTCTCAGGCAATTCAACAATCTCTACCAGACGGCCATTAGGCAGTGTGCCGCCAAGAACTAATCCCTTGCCCACAATTTCCTCACGGAAAGCATTGTTGAACTCATAACGATGACGATGACGTTCGTAAATCAGCTCTGCATTGTAAGCCTTGCTGGTCAGCGTATCGGGATAAACCTTACACGGATACAGTCCCAGACGCATCGTACCGCCCAAATCCTCAACATCAAGCTGTTCCGGCATCAGGTCGATAACAGGATGTGTGCTGTTCGGATTGAACTCCGAGCTGTTGGCATCAGCCATACAGCAGACGTGACGGGCAAATTCAATTACTGCGCACTGCATGCCCAGGCAGATACCGAAGAACGGAATCTTGTGCTCACGTGCATATTGAATAGCCTTAATCTTGCCTTCAATACCGCGGTTACCGAAGCCGCCGGGCACCAGAATGCCGTCAACACCGGCCATAACCTTAGCCATATCAGTATCATCTGCTTCGATTTCTTCTGCATTTACCCAATGGATATCAAGCTCGGCTTCATTGGCAACTGCTGCATGACGCAAGGATTCCGTAATGGAAATATAAGCATCCTGCAAAGCAACGTATTTGCCGACTACCGCGATAGTTACCTTCTTGTCATATTTTTTCAGGATGCGGGCCACCATATCATGCCAGCCCTGCATATCCTTCGGCTTGTCCTCCATTTCCAGCTTGCGCAAAACAATGGTATCAAGTCCCTGCTCCTCCATGAGCATCGGTACCTCGTAAATGCTTCTTGCGGTAAGGTTTTGAATAACTGCGTCCGGATCAACGTCGCAGAACATAGCCATTTTTTCGCGCATTTCCTTAGAAATAGGCTTTTCGCTGCGGCAAACGATAATATCAGGAGAAATACCGATGCTGCGCAGCTCTTTTACGCTATGCTGAGTCGGTTTGGTTTTCAGCTCACCGGCTGCGGAAATATACGGTACCAGCGTAACATGAATATAAAGCACATCGTTCTTGCCGACATCCTTTTTTACCTGACGGATTGCTTCCAAAAACGGCAGGCTTTCAATATCACCTACAGTACCGCCGATTTCCGTAATAACGAAGTCGGCATTATCCTGTTGGCCTACGCGGAAAACGCGCTCTTTGATTTCATTTGTGATATGAGGAATAACCTGTACGGTACCGCCAAGATAATCGCCACGGCGTTCTTTATTTATTACACTCTGGTAAATCTTGCCTGTGGTCGTATTGGAGTTTTTAGACAGGTTGATATCAATAAAGCGTTCGTAATGTCCCAAATCAAGGTCAGTTTCCGCACCGTCGTCGGTTACAAAAACCTCGCCATGCTGATACGGGCTCATTGTGCCCGGGTCAATATTAATATACGGGTCGAACTTCTGGATAGTAACCCTATAACCGCGGCTTTTCAGCAAACGGCCTAAAGACGCAGCAGTGATGCCCTTGCCCAAAGAAGAAACAACGCCGCCTGTCACAAAAATGTACTTGGTATTAGTAGTCATGATTTTTAACCCCCTCAGATTTCATAAAATGCTACAAAAATATTAAATTGTATCTAAACTCACTGCAGGCGGCAAAGCCCAAGGACTCTGCCACCTGCAAAAGAATTTCTTAAATTACATTCTTTCCGGAGCAGAAACGCCCAGAATACCCAAAGCATGACGGATGGTGTGACCAACCGCCTTCACCAAAGCAATGCGGGCTTGTTGCAAGTCTGTATCTACGCCCAGAATACGGCATTGGTTATAGAAGGAGTGGAACAGGGTTGCCAGCTCATAGGTATAGGTTGCCACATGATGTACAGCACGCTCACGGGCTGCACGGGCAAGCAGTTCCGGATATTCGCCCAGCTTTTTAACCAGCGCCAGCTCTTCGGGAGCCTGCAGAGTATCCAGCTTCAGCTCGTCTAAAGCTACAGCCTCAATGCCTGCTTCGGCAAGCTGACGGGCAATGCTGCAGATACGCGCATGCGCATATTGGATATAATAAACCGGGTTCTCATTGGATTTTTCGGTAGCCAGAGTCATATCAAAATCCAGCTGGCTGTCTAAGGAGCGCATGCAGAAGAAGTAACGTGCCGCATCAACGCCAACCTCATCCATCAGCTCGCGCAGAGTGATGGTTTCGCCGGTACGCTTGGACAGCTTAACGATATCGCCGTTGCGGTACAGGCGTACCATTTGCAGCAGCAGCACCTCCAGCTTATCGGCATCAAAGCCCAAAGCACTTACAGCAGCCTTCACGCGGGCAATATAACCGTGGTGGTCAGCGCCCCACAGGTTGATGATGCGGTCAAAGCCACGCTCGAATTTGTTGCGGTGATATGCAATATCGGCAGCAAAGTAGGTGGAAACGCCGTTGTCACGGATAACAACGCGGTCCTTGTCATCACCGTAAGCGGTGGAATTAAACCATTTTGCGCCATCCTTTTCATAAACGCAGCCTTTTTCCTCAAGGAATTTGCAGGCCTCGCGGATTTTATCGGCATCATGCAATGATTGCTCGCTGAACCATACATCGAAGGTTACGCCAAAAGCTTCCAGATCCTCTTTCAGGCCTGCCAGCTTTTCTTTATAAGCAATTTCCAGGAATTTTGCCAGACGCTCTTTTTCCTCTAAAGCAACGAATTCCTTGCCATAGATACGGATAATGCGCTGAGCGGTTTCAATGATATCATAGCCATGGTAGCCGTTTTCCGGGAAAGGAATGCCGGTCGGCATTTCATCCAGCTGTTTAACGGTCAGGTCGGCAGGAACGCCGCCCATTTCCTCCAGCTTCAACAGCTGCAGATAACGTGCATTGACAGAAGCTGCCAGATTGTTCATCTGATTGCCGGCATCATTGATATAATATTCACTTTCAACATCATAGCCTGCAGCACGCAGCAGGTTAACCATCGCACTGCCAACAGCAGCACCACGGGCATGGCCTACATGCAGCGGGCCGGTCGGGTTAGCACTTACATATTCCACCTGTACGCGGCCTAAGCCGTTAGCAGGCAGGTTGCCATAATTTTCACCTGCAGCCAGAATGCCTGCCAGCAGCTCAGCAGTCCAGTTCTGCTTCAGATAGAAATTGATGAAGCCGGGGCCGGCAATTTCCATTTTATCTACGGAAGCACAGTCCAGATTATCAACAACAGCCTGTGCAATCTGACGCGGTGCACAATGCAGGCTGCGGGCAGACTGCATAGCAAAGTTGGTTGCAAAATCGCCGAATTCCTTTTGCGGCGGAACCTCCAGCATAACCTCGGGCAAAGTACCCGGTTTCAAAGTGCCATTATCGATAGCTTTTTGCGCTGCATCTTTAATGGCAGCGGCTAATAAATCCTTTATATCCAAAGCAAAATCTCTCCTTCTCTTTATTTATTGCTTATTTTGTTTCGTAAATAGGGTCATTAGTCAGTTCAACGCCCAGCTTTTTGAATACCTTGAAATCGCCCTCTGTCAGCATAACGGTGGAATGTGCCTGGCAACCTTTCAGCTCCGGCAGCTTTTCCAGCGCCAGCTTAGCCAGACTGTCCGTTGCAGCACACATAGAAAGCGCTATAAGCACCTCATCCATATGCAGACGCGGATTGCTGCTGCCAAGGTAGCGTGTTTTCAGATTCTGAATCGGGTTGATGTAGGTCGGCGAAATCAGGTGCATTTCATCCGCAATACCGCCCAGTTCCTTAATAGCGTTCAATAACACGGCACTGGCAGGTCCCAGCAAATCCGTAGTTTTGCCGGTAACGATTCTGCCATCGGCAAGCTCCAGCGCAATAACAGCGCACTTGCGTTCTTCCGCAACCTGCTTGGCTACGGTAACAACGCGGCGGTCATTTACGCTGACCTTAGCCTGCTTCATCAGCAGCTCCAATGTATAAACCTCCTGCTTGCTGGCCTCATCCATTGCCAGACGGTTCAGGGACTGATAATAGCGGCGGATAATTTCCTGACGCGATGCCTCGCAGCAGACCTCATCATCACAGATGCAGTTGCCTGCCATATTAACGCCCATATCGGTAGGCGATTTGTACGGGCAATAGCCGTAAATGCCTTCAAAAATTGCTGCCAGTACAGGATAAATCTCAACATCACGGTTATAATTTACCGTAGTTACGCCATAGGCCTCCAAATGGAAGGGGTCAATCATATTAACATCCTGCAAATCCGCCGTAGCAGCCTCATAAGCCATGTTTACAGGATGCTTCAAAGGCAGATTCCAGATGGGGAAGGTTTCGAATTTAGCATAACCGGCCTTAATACCGCGCTTGTTTTCATGATACAGCTGCGACAGGCAGGTAGCCATTTTGCCGCTTCCGGGACCAGGAGCAGTAACAACCACCAGCGGACGTGTGGTTTCTACATAGTCGTTCTGACCATAGCCCGCATCACTGACAATATGCTCCACATTATGCGGATAGCCTTCAATCGGATAATGGTAATAAACCTTGATATCCAAAGCCTCCAGCTTATTCTTAAAGCTTTCGATAGATTTCTGGCCCTTATATTGCGTAATAACAACGCTGCTGACATAAAGTCCCTTAGAACGGTAAACCTTTACCAGACGCAGTACGTCCAGATCGTAGGTCAGGCCTAAATCGTGACGCACCTTGTTATTTTCGATATCATCGGCATTGATGGAAATAATCATCTCTGCCTGATCCGCAAGCTGCAGAAGCATCTGCAGCTTACTGTCCGGAGCAAAGCCCGGCAGTACGCGGGAAGCATGGTAATCATCGAACAGCTTGCCGCCGAATTCCAGATAAAGCTTATCGCCGAATTTACTGATGCGCTCTCTGATATGCTCAGATTGCATGGTCAAATATTTTTGATTATCAAAGCCTATTTTCATATTAAATTTCCTCAACCTCAATTAAAATCTTCATCTCGCCGTAAGGCTTCTCATCATGATACAAGGTATATTCCATTTCCAGCTGCCACATGCCGTTGCGGAAATGGGTATATACATAACTGGTTTCCGTCGTCAGAGGAATTTTCATATAAGGTGTCTGATAAAGGCTTTTATCTACATATCCACGGCGGAATTCCTGTCTGTGATCTACGCTGCCGCTACGCATGACAATAACGTGCTCATCGTCCCATTTCAGCGTTGTCTTGGTGTTATCCAGACCGGACTGTTCATCCTCCTTATAGATTACGTAGTATTTGCCGCCTTTTTCCGTCATCATACCCGTATACTTTTGTTCAGAAGCCTGAGCCTCACTACCCTCATCCTTCGTTGTACTCAAAATACGAATTTTTACCGGCTGCATAGTACGTGCCTCCATAAACAAGATAGAGCCTGCACCGTTTCGCCACACCATTATGATCGAAAGGTCGCAAGCCCTACAAGATTTTTGTCAATCTAATGCCATTAAACTTTTCTGCACTAAAAGACCTCTTATATTCTTCAATATTATATAACAGCTATAAAGTACAGTCAAGAAATTGCATAAGCAAGTGCAGGATTTACTATAACAGCAAGCTAAAAAAATCAACCAAAAACGACAGAGTATACTGCCATAGTATAGCTCTGTCGTCAGCTTTTTAATGTAAAATTTATTTTTTAGCTTCTTCTTTGGCTGCTTCTTTCTTCTGCGGCAGCATTACACTGAAATCATTCAGCATAGGCTTCTCGCCGTTCAGCTTGAAAAGGTATATGAAGCGGGCAGCGGGCATTTTCTCTGCGACAACATGATACAGCAGTACGTCTGCGCCATTGTGCTTTTCCACAACCATCAGCTGGTTGGTGGTCAGCTTACCGAAATCCTTAGCAAGCTGTGCATGCAGATTATTGTATGCCTTTTCATCCCAGTTCTTTTGCATATCATCGGTCATCATGGAGGTAACTGCCTTATAGTTGCCGCCGTTGATAAATTTGTCAACAATAGCTTCCTCGGCATCCAGAACCTTGCCGTTGGATGCGCTGCAAACTGCGCTGACAGCCAGCATCATGATCATTGTAACCAGCATTAATATTTTTTTCATGGAAAATTCTCCTCCCTATATGCTTAATATGTTTTTTATTATAGTCTTTCGTGCCAACAAGTGCAAGCACTACCATAAAAACTTTACAAATCTTTTCTACTGATAAGTTTAATCATAGCTTAAGCACAGCACTAAAGATTTTTGTTTTTCCATTCCGTCAGCTGGCTGCTGAAGGCTTCCCACTGCTGCGGCAGCGCTTCCAGCGCCGCATCGGCCTTGGCCTGCTCCCAACCGCTGAACAAGGCTGCCTCATAGCGCAGCTCCTTGGTTTTGGGATGTGCTGCCACCAGCTTCTCCACCATCATGGTGTTGATATAATCATCGTGCAGCAGGCCCAGCATATCCTGCAGATACTTCAGACTGCGCAAAAGGCGTGCGTCCGGAGCCAGCTCCGGCACGCTCTGCAGCGCATAACGGAAGCGCTTAAGCTTGATGCGGATGCGGTGCAGCTGCTCCATATTATGCAGGTCAGGATATTTTTCCGGCAGCTCCAGCAGCTTGTCATACCAGTTGCCGAAGCGACGCGACAAAACCTCTGCCAATGTCAGCTCCCTTTCAGGCGCAGGCACGCTGTACAGCCACAAAAGCAAACGGGCCAGCTCCAGCATCACAGCCACACCGGCATCGATGGCGGCGAGTTGGTCGTCGGTCACATCATCGTCGAGGATTTCAGTTTCAAAGTGCATAAAAGGCTGATTGATAGCCTCTGCCATATCTTTATCAGGGGCAAACGACAGTTTTTTATGCCCCGGTATCTCAATTTCTTCGCCCGTGTTCACGTCCACGCTTTTTCGAGGACTCACTTCGGTGAGTTTAAACGTGCCAATACCCTTCACCTTCACGCTCTCGCCATCGATAAGCGACTGTGAAATAGTGGCAAACAGTTCTTTCAGAAACAGTTCGCTCATGCGCTTTGAAGTATTGGCATATTGTGCCACTTGCTCAACAAGTTCGGGAAATGTTACCTTATTGTTCATGTCGTTACAGAATATTCAAGTTCAACGAAATTACTTCAAGCGGTTTTTCAACACGTTACTCACCTTGAAGGCCAACACCACTTTTGGTGGAACGAGCATACGCTTTCCATTACTGGGGTTTACCACCACACGTTCGTTCTTCTTTTTAGCCTCAAAATTTCCGAAACCCGGTATTGCCACGCTGTCGAGCGCACCGCAGCGGGCTTTCACCACTTCTGCGAATGCCTCCATCAGTTTAGCCACATCGCCTTTACTTCGTCCCAGATTTTCTGAAACCTTTTCCAAAAGTTCCTTGTTGTCCATAATAGTAATTTTATCATACAAAATTAATCAAACCTACCGCAAACTGCAAATAATTCCCCCAAAAAAGGCTATTCCTTGCCTCACACAGATTCCACAGATCTCACTGATTTTTTTGTGGGTGGGAAATCTCACGGAGGCTGGTGGAAAGGGCGTGTGGGGTTGTCCGAGTGCTCCGAGTGCTCTGAGTGCCAAAGGCTCACACAGATTCAACGGATTCAACAAAAATTATTCGTGGGATTCGTGGGATTTGTGGTTTAATTCTTTGGGGTGAGGGATGAAAATAAAGCTGCGGGAGCATCGGGGGGATGCTTCCGCAGCTGGGTTTTATTTACCGCCTAAGGGGCGGTATGAGGGGGACGAGAATCAGCGTTTGGGGCTGATGAGCACTTTTTGAGTGGAGGTGGTGCCGTCTTTGTAGTAGGTGCGCACGATGTTTACACCCATTGTTGGCTGAGAGAGCACCATACCGTTCACGGTGATGTAGTCAACGTGGTCGATTTCCTTCTCTGCGTCAATCTGCTCTGTGCCGCTTGGCTGCATAAGTGTGATTTCGTATTCACGGCTAAATGCATCGTTGCTGTCGAGCGATACCTTCAAGGTGGCCGTTTCGCCGCCATTGGCATTTGCCAAGAGCACTTGACCTTCGTTGCCCAAAAGCAGGTTGCTTGACACTGTCCAGGTCACGCCTTCAGGAACACCCACATAGAAGCCCTTCGACACCTGGCTGCGTGTGTCGAGAGAATCGAGCACGAGAGCGGCCGAGTAGAATTTCACCACAGCAGTATCGGCGAGCACGCTCATCACAGGATAGCAGTTGCTGCGCTTGGTCCATGTGCTGTCGAGGTTCAAGGTGGTGATTTCCACGGTTGGCAGAGCCATGCTGTCGGCATCGTTGGCGTAAACAGATGTTACGGTCTGACGGTCGTAGTACACGTTAGTGTACACAGTGCTTGCAATGTCCTTGCCACCGTAGATATTACCACAAGATGCTGAATCGGCAGTCGATGCACAATCCACATTACCGGTATTGTAGGCGTTGGTCACTTCAGTGTAATATTTCACTGGCAGACCAATAATGCCGCCCACTTGCTTGTAGCCATGCACCAAACCATGATTAAACACATTGGTGAGGGTGGCTTTACCAGTACCCATCACGCCACCTACGTTGTAGGCAGTGGAAGCAGATGTGCCTAACGACCAAACTTCGCCGGCATTGCCACTCTCTTTGATGATTGCGCCAGAGGCACTATTGCCGCACACGCCGCCAAGATTGTAACGAGCCTCTACGCTACCCACATTGTAGCAGCCAACCACATTACCGGAGTGGTTACCAACCACGCCACCAGCCTGATAGTCGGCTACTACATGGCCGTAGTTCACGTCAGCCACAACATTTGCGTCAGAGCCAGTAGAACCCACGACACCACCAGCGTTGTTCTTGGTGGCAATCACTTCGCCATAGTTAGCGCAATTAGTAATCAAAGTAGGAACCTCTTCGGTGCCACGACCCACGATGCCCACGATACCGCCAGCGCCATTTGTCTTGGCGAGCACGGCACCATAGTTGTAGCAGCTGTCGAGCAGATTGAATGGAGTGCCACCGCAGTTACCTACGATACCGCCAGCACCGTATGTGCCCGACTCCACTTCACCATAGTTCACATTGCGCTTAATGGCATCGGCTTTAGAAACACTGCCGATAATACCACCTGCGGCATAGGTGTTGGTCACGATTTTTGCGCGGTTCACACAGTCGGTCACTCCGCAAGCATCATTTGACTGGAAGCCTGCAATACCGCCTGAATAGTTTTGGCTTGAATATACCGTGCCCTCATTGAGCGAATTGGTAATATTGCCCTTGCTTGAGCCCACGATACCGCCATTAGAATACTTACCTTCAATGGCACCTGCATTATAGCAACTATCGAATGCCACATCGGTATCAGTAGAGCCAGCGATACCACCAGCCTGACCATTAGCAGAGGTAATCATACCATAGTTGCGGCAGTTGATGAAGCGAGCCTTAGGATTAGCGGTGCCTACAAAGCCACCCACGAAGCCCATCTTCAGCGTTGCCACCTGTGCACGGTTCACACAGTTGCGTATGGTGCCCGATGAACGACCTGCGAAACCGCCGATGTACCAGTAACCGCCAATTGAGCTGTTTGCGCCAAGAGTGAGGTTTTCAATCACGCCATTGTCGCCAACGAGTCCGAACAGGCCCTTGTTGCTACCGGTTTTCTGATCTTCGTTGTAGTACTTGAAACCATCGATAGTCTTGCCGTTGCCGTCGAAATGACCTTGGAAACGAGTAGCCCCATCGTCAACGAGCATCAGCGATGCTTCAGCGTCGCTACCGAAGTCGAGGTCGTTGACCAAGAGCAGGTATTCGCCGTCGAATGAAGCTTCATAGTTCTTAGAGTAGCGTGCCACAGTTTGCCAGTCGGCAACAGATGCAATTCGCCATGGGTTGGTCTTGGTGCCTTCGCCATTAGGGAGCATCTTTGGAGCGGCAAACAGAGGGTATTGCTTCGTGTAGTTGCCACTTGTGAAAGTGAGCGTGTCGCGCTCAACCTCGGTGATAGCAGCAATGTTCAAAGTGGTGCCGCTAAGGGTGAAGTTTTTAGCATTCTTCAACGCGAAAGTCACGCCCTTCTGTGCCACCACTTCTGAAGCGTAGCGCACCGAGAATCGAGAATCGGTTTTTCCTTCAGATGCAAACAGAATGTAGTTGCCACGGTTGAATTGTGCGGCAGATTCGCTTGCAAACGCCTTCAAAACAGGATATTGACCTTTCACATAATCCCATTGCTCGGCATCAAGTCCCTTGAGCGCTTCGCCCGAAACGAGCGATGCAGTTGGGAGTTTGCTCACGCCATCCACGGCAAGGGCATTGCCAGCGTTTTTGCCAGCAAGTTGTGAATCGTAATAGCAATCTGCGGTCACCGTGTTGCTGGCATTGTAACTGCCGAATACGGTGCCTAACTTATCGAGATTTGCAAATGAATAAACCACGCCAGTAGAGAGCAGTTGCTTGTTAGTGGTGCGGTAGTTGTTGTAACCAATCACGCCACCCACGCTGTTACCGCCACTCACATAGCCCTGGTTGAGCGAGTTGGTGACGATGGCGTTGTTCACACCAATCACACCACCCACATTTTCAAGTTTGGTGCTGTCGGATTCAAAAGAAGTGAGCACAGCAGCACCCACCACGCCATCGTTCTGGCAGCAGTCAACGGTGCCGAAGTTTGCAGCCACTACACCACCAGCCACCGACTGGCCAGTGAGCACTGTGCCGGCATTATAGCAACCAGCCACGGCAGAGCCTTCAGCATTGTAAGCCACAACGCCAGCCGCGCCTGTCTTCACAGCCTTTACAGAGGCATAGTTGCGGCAATTCTCAATGCGACCGCCATTATAACTTGCCACACCTGCCACATAACTGCCTGCCTCGATTTGGCAGTCGGCTGCGATATTCAAATTCTTGATTACTGACTTATGACCAGTGTAAATCATCAAACCTGCCATAGCAGATTCCATGTCGTTGACATAGCCACCGTCAGCAGCGAAACTGCGGTTCACTTTCCAATTCTTGATAGCATGGCCGTCGCCGTCGAGGGTGCCATTGAACGCATAGTCCACTCCGTGCACGCTAAAGCCGAAGAAGTCGGTTTTGCCACCCATATCAATGTCGTTGGCAAGTTTGAAATAAACGCCTGTGTAATCGTAAAGCTGCACATCCACAGCATTCTTGATTTTGAGGATATCGTCCTTGGTCTTAATCAGATAAGGACTGGCGGCAGTACCCTGACCATCAAACTCGTCGGGAACCACCTTTAAGATATAAATACGGAACTCGTTGCCCAAAGTGGCGGTGAGGGTAGCCGGCCACTATCCACAGTTGG
>OQWA01000387.1_pt1 | contig 12764 bp, 9 predicted proteins | sample 1691581 | NCBI WGS metagenome assembly OQWA01 (sample SAMN03418264, study PRJEB22391) | human gut metagenome | biome: human-gut; feature: organic feature; material: feces | host: Homo sapiens | place: Tanzania | collected 2013-01
AGCGGTTTCCTTCCGTTTCGGGCGGAGCTTCGCCTAAGGAAATAAAATATTACAGGGAAACTTTAAGCAAATTTTTTAAAGATATTTCCGCCAAATTAAGTTTAAAATCCTCGCTGCCACTGCTCAGCGCGGCCGGGATTGCCCTTTATATGCTTTCCGCGCAAAGCGCGCAGGCGGCTAAAATCTCAAACAGAAGGACGGCCGTATCAAGAACTTTAAAATACGCTTATGTTCAAACGCCTTCGCTTATGCTTGCAAATGTTTTGGCTTTGCGCAATTCCTACGGAGCGGATTTGGTGGCCGACGTGGTTTACGAAAATCAGGAATATATCGCAATCTGCTTTCCACAAACCGTGAAGATTGCAGTAAGCGTAAACTTCGAGTGGCTTTTCGTCTTTAAGTGCAAATTGAACTTCAGGTTTTGAAAGCGGCTTTAAGTTGCGGCGGTAGACACCTTTGTCTGTAACAAGGCAAATCCACTGGATATAATGTTCTTCTGTCATGGGGTGCTCGGCGGAACCGACTTTTACACTGACAGTACCGTCCTTTACTTCTACAACGGGAACATGTTTTTCTGTACTGGCATCCGTTGTATTGGGAACAAGGGCAGTCATATTTTCCCCGCAGCATACAACATTGACGCCGGAAGAATTAACCATTTCTACAATATTACCGCAATGAATACAGCGATAAAAAACAACTTTTTCCATAGCACACCTCCATGAACAGGGATTTTTTTATACTCCCCTTATAAAAACATTTGAAGACTGTTTCAACAGTCGAAAAGGTTTTTATTGCGTTTTGCAACGAAGTGAAAAACGCAGTTGTATAAGAAAGTTCGCGAAGCAAACTAGTTTGCTTTGCGAACTTTGAGTTAAAAAAGCCGGCGCCATTTCGACGGATTTTTTATACTCCCTCTTATAAACTTAAGTTAATTTAAATATAAGGCCTTGGTGGTTGTTTTGCAAGAAATATTTTTAGAAGAACGTAATTTTGTAAGAAGCCGCTTTTAGAAAGTTCGCAGTTAAAAGCCGGACAGCGCGTTACCGTAAAAAGACAGTCTCTTAGCAAGAAAAAATCACACAAAGTGCAAAAGCGCACTTGCAACCGTAAACGAGCGCCAAGGACGGCACGTCAAGTCTTACCGAAAAAGATTGAGAGTTTTTACCGCGGTTTTAACCGCGGATAAAAACTCTCAGAGTTCAAATTGCCTGAGGCAATTTGAACGACTAGAACCAGAAGCAGAACTTGAACGGAACGCGGTAATTGATTCCGTTTGCCTCTACATTTTCGTTTGAAACATTCATGTACTGAACTTCAAGCGCAATCTGGAAGAAGCCGTTGCTGAAATCCTTCTGGAAATAAGGACTTGCGTAAACACCGATGTAGCGTGTTGCAGCGCCGGTGGTTGTTACGTTAGGACCGTCCATCCAGTCTGTGTGAAAGTCCATAAGACCGTCTGCATGTGCGCTGTTTGTCGGAGCGTAACCGTCAGTTGTACCAAAGGATGTTCCGTTTGCATCCTGCGCATATTTTCCGACTGCATTAAGACCAATCCTGTATGAAGTTCCCGGAATGGCATGAGAAACACCAACAGCAACTGCATCCATCAAAGCCTTTTCGTTGATTGAAAGATAATGGTCATCTGCATAGAAGAAACGGTTTTCGAATGTAATTGGCCATGCCGGAATTGCTTCTGTTCTTCCTGAAATGCCCGCGTAATGGGCAAAAGTAGTCTTTGACCAGTCTTCAACATCGCCTGATACAGACTGAACTTCATATTCAGATTTGCGCCATCTTAAATCGTACGAAACGTTAAGTTTGACTCCAGGAACGAGTGTCGGAAGATCTGCCTGAAGGAACGCTTCACTGTAAAAGATGTCGTTGTAATTGTTTTCGTATGCCCAGGAATTGTTTGTTCCGGCATAATATTCGTTGTGGAATCCGGCTGTAAAAAGAAGATTGTACCTGAGCCACTTGTAGGCTGCCATAATCTTTGTCTTTTTCCAGAGATTTTCCCACTTGTTTGCTTCTGTCCAGTCATAGTCCTGTCCCGGCGGAAGAAGCGGAAGGCCTGCGTACATTCTTAAACCAACAAGGGCACCGTTTGCAATGCTCATGTTGGGAATCCACTCAAGACCCGTCATGTGCTGGCCATAGTCGCGCATGGCAAGATCAGAAATAGGCTGTCCGCCCATCTGGTATCCGTTAAGAATAAAACCGCAGTTCCATTCTTCGAACTTTCCTGCATGAAGCACAAGCTGATCCTGCAGCATGCTTACGCGGATATTTGCCTGGTGGAACATAGTTTCGTTAAGACCTGAAGCAGAAACATCGCGGTAAAGGTTGTACCATTCGCCCAAAGATGAATCAAGGCGAACACCGGTTGCAAAAGATACGGGTCCCACGCCGCCGGTTACGTTAAGTTCGGTACGTCCGTTGTAGAAAGAACCGTATTCTGCAGACGCTTCGGAAACATCCCACTCCCCGTCTTTTGACAGTTTGTTTATTTCCTGGCCAACCGCAAAATTGGTATAGTCCATGTAGCCGTGGAAGTTCAGATTCTGTGCTCCCAGAGCGGCTCCTGCAATCAAGGCTGCAGAACCTAAGATAATTTTTCTTATTTTCATCATTCTGCTCCTCATTTTGAATAGGCTTCGTAAGCTGCCTTTGCTTCTTCTGCCGTCATGGCTGTTTTTACAGACAGATCCTTTATTACCTTGTAGGCATTGCCTTGATTTGCCCAAGAGTCAGAAGGATTGATTGTAAAGCCGTTCATGTTTATCTCTTTTACCATGCTGTCAATCCATTCAGACATATCGGGGAATGCTGCATCCTTTGCTGTACGGCCACTGTTGTATGTTACATACAGATTGCCGTTAAGGTACCAGGAGATACTGTCGCTTTTAGAGTCAAGGGTTATTGTTACATAAGCTCCTTCGTCAGAGTTTACGGCATTTTTGTATGCAAGGTAGTCAACACCATAATCTTCGCCATAAGTGTTTGTTGCATCCTTATACCAGGCATTTGCCTTCCAATCGGAATTTTCCTTGTAATGAAGACAGGTTCCGCCTATATTGCCGCTTTGTGTGACGATAATCATTCCCCAGTCGCTGGCACAGCCACCCTGTACGTAATAACTGATTGAAACTCCGGTATCTGTATTTATTCCGCCTACATAGGAAACCTTTGAGTCGGTAATTATTTTTCCCGAACGGCTGTAGGGTACCTCTATGTCTCCGAGATCGGCAGAAGGCAGCGAAAGCTTTTCCCTTACTTCAAGGTCGCAGGAAGATACAGACAGTACAGTAAGTGCCGCTGCAGCAACCGCTCCCATTAATTTGATTATTTTCATTGGTCATGCCTCCGCAAGATTAGAAGTTAAAGCAGATTCCAACAGGAACACGGTAACTGATTGCCATGTTTGATGTGTCTTCGTTTTTGATCTGCGAATACTGTGCTTCGACTCCCATGCGGATGTATCCGTTTGAAAGATTGTACTGAACATACGGATTTGCATAGGCGCTTATGTAATTTGCGGATTTTCCGGCTGCAACAGATGCTGCACAGTTCAAATCGCCAAGGTCAAAGTCATCAAAGTAAATGTCGCTTACTTCACCGTCTTCGTAAGAAGTTCCGCGTGCGTCAACAGAATACTTTCCCTTGAGTGTAAAGCCCAGTGCCCAGTTTGTTCCGGCAAGCTTGTGCTGTCCTGAAACTCCCAGTTCACCGCCAAGAAGTTTTTCGTCTGCCTTGATGTAGTCGTCGTTTGCATACATTACGCGCAGTTCAGCCTGGAGAGGAAGAGCCTCTATCAAAGAAATATTGGCTCCTGCACTGAATACGCCTGCATAGGTAAATGCAGTTGCAGTTGTTGCATCTGTCTTTGTGTACTCTGCGTCACGATAGCGGAAGTCTGCTGCAAAAATAAGGTCAAGACCTTCTGTAATTCCCTTAAGTTCTGAGGCAAGGAATGCTTCGCCAAATGCGCTCTTTGTAAATGCACCGTCGTCTCCTGTTGTTACTGCAGAAGCATCGTATGCTTTTACACCGGTGTAATATGTTCCGGGTCTCCAGCCGGCAGTTACAGAAAATTCTGTTCCGGGGATTGTGTATCCTGCGGCAACGTTGATTTTTTTGTAAAGATTCTTCCACATATTTGCGCCTACAGTGTTCTGCACGCCGTTTCCTCCTACAGGAAGAATAGGTACACCTACAAGAACTTTGAGTCCGCTTACGACATAAGGTGTAAAGTTAAGTGCTGTGTAATACTGTCCCATGTCACTTGAAGCAAAGTAGCGGATATTCTGGTCGCCGAATACAGGACCTTCTGCAAAATAACCTGCGTTAAAGTCTTCGAATTTTCCTGTATAAACATTGAGCTGGTCGTTAAAGAAACCAATCTTCATGTTTCCCTGGTAGAAGGGTGTTCCGTCGTAACCGTCTGTATAGTCAGTGTAGTCGTTGTCGCCTTCGTCTCCTGCAGATTCGTTGAGTTTTACTCCCAGGTTAAATTCAAAATTTGCAGCCTTAAGGTTAAGGTCTACTACTGTCTCTGCATCATCTGAAAGTCCTGCTACGGGGTCTGTGTGCTTCATGTCTGCATCGCCTGCTTTGGAAAAAGTCTGTATGACACCGTAATTTGTGTAGTCTACATTTCCCTTAAGGGTTACTGTCTGTGCACCCGCAAATCCTGCTGCACAAGCAAGGGCAGCTGTAAATATAATTTTATTAAGTTTCATATTTCCTCCAATAAGAATAAGTCTCTTTTACCTGACGGCACGGCAATTATTCTGCAAATGTAATGCTTGTTCCTGCGTCACCCTTGAGTCTGAAGAATACATCTGCGTTCACCGCAATATTCTTGTAGTACTGGAAGTGTGTTGTACCGCCTTTTTCGAGGTCATAGCGTACTTCTGCTGTGCCGTTACCCCAGTTGATTACAGATACTGTACATGTAGCACCGTTTGTCCATGAACAAAACTCATCAAAGTTCCAGTCAGAAGAGAGTTCGCACCCCTCATAACTTCCGCCCCATCCAAAATTATCACCACGGACTACAACATATTCTGTTCCGGCACCGTTTTCAGAACGAAGTACAACACACGGTAACTGACACCAGTTAATTGTTGTTGCAGAATTAACAGTAAACTTTGAAGAAACAACTGAACCGGCTTCTACCTTTGCATCGGCTGTTCCGCCCATGTCTTGCCAGAAAACTGAAGTAGTTGCACTTCCTGTCCAGCCTGCGTCTGTTACTACTGTTACATCAACATAATAACTTGTGGTGATTGTATCGCTGTATTTTATTGTGACAGCATATTTTCCACTTGCGGTTACAGAGTTGAGTGCAGATATATCTATTTTATAGTCACTTATTTCTTTAGATGTATTGTCTGAATATGTTGCAGTAACTATAAGTCCGTTGCTTTCAAAACCAAACACCTCTCCTTTCAATGCGTAGAACGTCGTCTTTGCAGCACTTGCGTCAACGGTAATTGACTCAACTGCATTTGTTATTTCTACAGAGTATTCTGCAGTAAAGTCTCTGTATGTTACTACAACTTTCTTTGTTCCGACTGCGTTAAACTTTGTTCCTTCTGCTATAGAAACTGTATAGTCTGTAACTTCGACTCCGGCTTCTGCTTCTTTGGGGTCATAGCTGTGTGCAATAACCTTAAGGTCGCCCTTTGTAAAAGCAGTGCCAATAACAAACGATTTTGTTCCGCCGCTTATTTCTATTGACTTTACCGCGTATCCGCCAACACTTACACGGTCTTCTGTATTGTTCAGCTCAAGCTGACATCCTGTCATGGCCGCGGCAGCAATTGCAGCAATGACTCCTAAAATGAACCTCGTCTTCTTCATAGTCCATTTCCTCCTGTTTACTTTTGATACGAGAATGTTAAGCCCTTCAAAAATGTTTGTCAAATTATTTTTGATACGTATTGATTTTTTACGATATTTAACTCAGTTTTTCAATAATTTTTGATAATCAGGGCAAAATAACACGTGTAAATACCAAGTTTATTCGATAGATATATGATATATATTGTTTTTTTTTGATATTTTCCTTGACAATCTTGAATTCATGCCGCATGATTAATAAAAAGTTCAACGTGCAAACAAACTAATTGGAGGAACCATGAAAATAACCAGAAAAACAGCCGCGTGCACAATTCTGGCTGCAGGACTTGCGGCAACAGCTATTGCACAAGGCGCTTCACTTACCGCAGATTTTTCAAAAAAGACAACGGTAAGTGACAATCTTTACGGAATCTTCTATGAAGACATAAACTACGCGGCAGACGGCGGACTCTACGGCGAAATGGTACAAAACCGTTCGTTCGAGTTCAGAAAGTCAAACCGCTCCCCTACAGAAACCTGGAAAGACGTAAACATAAGCGGTGCAAGATCAAAAAGCCGTCTGCGTGCTGCAAAAACCGCTCCGCTCAACGAAAACAACCAGGTCTACGCAACACTTACCGTAAAACAGGCCGGTGACGGAATGGCAAACAAGGGCTACGGCGGAATGCCTTTCGAAGCAGGAAAAAAATATCCCGGTTCTCTTTACCTGCGTTCCCCCGACGGAACAATCAAATCTGTTACAATAACAGCAGGCGGTTCGGGCAAAAACGCAAAAAAAGCAAAAGTTTCTATTAACGGAATTACAACTGAATGGAAAAAATTTGAATTCACGATTGTTCCCGAAGAAACAGTTCAGAACGGTGAACTTGCAGTCTGCGCAGACACAACAGGAAAACTTGACGCAGACTTTGTTTCACTGTTCCGCGCAGACATTTACAGAAACGAGCCCAACGGATTCAGAAAAGATCTTGCAGAAAAGCTCGAAGCCTTAAAGCCTGCTTTTGTAAGATTCCCAGGTGGCTGTATCGTACACGGACTCAACCTCGAAAACCGCTATGAATGGAAAGACACCGTAGGACCTGTAGAACAGCGCAAAGAAAAACTCAACTTCTGGGGCTACCAGCAGTCATACGGAATAGGATTCTACGAGTACTTTAGGTTCTGCGAAGATATAGGAGCCGAGCCGCTTCCTGTTTTAAGCGTAGGAATGGCACACAACGGCGAAATATCCCCTGCATCAGACTACCAGAAATATGCACAGGATGCGCTTGACATGATTGAATGGGCAACAGGTCCCGCAACAAGCAAATGGGGAAAAATCCGCGCAGAAGCAGGACACCCGCAGCCGTTTAAACTTAATTATCTTGGAATAGGAAACGAAGACTGCGGACAGGACTATTTTGCACGCTTCAAGTACATTGCAGAAGCCGTAAAGGAAAAGTATCCGCATATAAAGACAATCATTTCTTCCGGCTACACATACAACGACGTGAATTTCCACAATACATGGAGCCAGGTACGTGCATGGGAAAAAGGCAAAAAGACAGCCGGAATATGCGACCTTGTAGACGAACACTATTACAACGAGTCAGCATGGTTCCTTACAAACGGTAAACGCTATGACAACCTTGACTTCTACCCCCGCGGTGAAGGACAGCCCAAAGTCTTTATAGGCGAATATGCATCATGGGTAGACGGAAGACGCAACAACCTTTACGCAGCCCTTACCGAGGCAGCCTACATGACATCAATCGAACGCAACGGTGACATAGTAGAAATTTCTTCCTACGCACCGCTTTTTGCAAAGGAAGGTTCAACACAGTGGGTTCCAGATATGATATGGTTCAACAACAGTGAATCATACCAGACACCGGACTATTATGTTCAGCAGCTTTTCTCTACAAACAAAAGCGACAATACCGTAAGTTACAGTCTTACACAGCCAAAAACAGCGCAGAAAAAGAATGCCATAGGCGGAACAGTAGGTCTTGGAACCTGGTCAACAACAGCCCAGTTCAAGGACATAAAGGTAACCGACGAAGACAGCAAAGAAGTACTCTATGATTCAAACGCAAAGTCTTCAAAAATTACCGACTTTAGGCAGGAAACAGGAGCCTGGTCAAAGAGCGGCCCGGTAATTGTACAGTCTTCTGCAGACATAAACGTACGAGCAGTTCTGAACAACGAAGCACAGACAGAAGGAATACAGAATTACACTTACGAACTCAAAGCCCAGAAAACAGGCGGTGCAGAAGGATTTTTGATTATGTTCGGAGTAAAGGGCAGAAAGCTTTACTGGTGGAACATGGGCGGCTGGGGAAACACACAGTCCTGCATAGAAAAGGGAACAGCAGACGGCCGCACAATAATTGGTGACGCAAAGCCCCTTAACCTCGTAAACGGAAAATGGTATGACATAAAGATAGAAGTAAAGGGCGACTCCTACAGCTGCTATCTTGACGGACAGCTCATCCATTCCTATACCGACGCAATGAACTTTGACCCGCTTTATGCCCACATCGGTGACACAAAAGACGGAAAAGTAATCATTAAGCTCGTAAATGTTTCGGGAAGCGACCAGAACGTAGACATAAGCCTTAAAAATGCCCCGGCACTTGAGACTTCAGCAAAGGCAACAATTCTCTGCGGAAAACCCGAAGACGAAAACTCTTTTGCAAATCCAAAGAAAGTTTCGCCCGTAACAGAGACTATAACAGGAATTTCTGATTCATTTACGTACAAAACAAAGGCAAATTCGGTTACGGTGCTTAAGTTAAAAACAAAATAAACGTAAATTTGAAATATTAAAAGAACCTTAAAACAGGTATACTCCGGAACAGCTGCCACTTTTTGTTCCGGTTTATATAAACAAAATGCTGGCACAAAAGCATTTTAAGTTCGAATATACGCTTTTCATACCGTATGTTCGAACTTGCCTCCTTTTTTTTCGCCGGTCTGTAAAGTTTTTTCAGGCCGGTTTTTTTTATTCCAGTCCATAAATATCAATATTAATAATTGCAAATAATATTCAAAAAATATGGACAATATCAATAAATTGCGATACGATAGCAGAATGCAGGAAATAGAATCAACATTAGTAATTAATCCGCTGGAAGACATAAACAAACTCAAGGCTCTCGCTTCAGAACCAAGAATCCAAATGCTCAACCTTTTAAGGGAAAAAACACTCAACATCAACGAAATATCTGATGCCCTCAAGCTGCCGCAGTCAACTGTAGCCACGCACATTTCAATTCTTGAAGATGCAGGCCTTATTGCAACAGAGTCGGTAAAGGCAAAAAAAGGCAACCAAAAGCTGTGCTGCCCTTCGTTCAGAGAACTTCTTATCCAGTTCCCCGAAAAACACAACACGTCCGGCGACTTTATAGAAGTAGAAATGCCTATCGGAATCTTTACCGACTACCGTGTAACTGCCCCATGCGGACTGTGCTCTTCGGAACACATTATAGGCCTTCTGGACATTCCAGACTCTTTCCTTAACCCAGAAAGAATGAAAGCCGGACTTCTCTGGTGCGGAAGCGGTACTTTTGAATACAAATTCCCCAACAACACAATGTACGAGTCCAAAAAGATGACAAAACTCGAAGTAACCCTTGAACTTTCAAGCGAAACTCCGGGAACAAACACAAACTGGCCGTCAGACATAACAATGTGGATCAACAAAACAGACATCGGTACATGGGTCTCGCCCGGTGACTTCGGTGACAAGCGCGGCAAATACACTCCGGCCTGGTGGAAGCTAGAAGGCTCTCAGTACGGTCTCTTAAAGCATTTTTCGGTAACAAACGAAGGCAGTTTTGTAGACGGAATGAAAATTTCCGAAGTAACACTCGATGACCTTAAAATCCCCGAACACCATTCAATCAGGGTCAAAATAGGCGTAAAAGAAGATGCCGAACACATGGGCGGAATGAACATCTTCGGAAAAGGCTTTGGCAACTATGACCAGGGAATTGTCCTGCGCTCCTACTTTAACTGACGCCGCATGAACAGACGGGTTATTTTTATAACCCATTTTTTTGATAAATATCAATTTTTTTTGTTGCAAATCCGCAAAAGTGGTGATAGAATATCATTTATGCGAGGTTTAATATGAATGAATCAATAATTGTTGATGTGGCCGACAAAAAGTCCACAATCAGCCGTGATATATACGGACACTTTTCCGAACACTTGGGCCGCTGCATTTACGGCGGTTTTTGGGTAGGAAAAGACTCTGACATTCCAAACACAAACGGTTACAGAAAAGACGTAATCAAAGCTTTCAAAGACATAGACATACCCAATCTTAGATGGCCGGGCGGATGCTTTGCCGACGAGTACCACTGGAAGGACGGAATAGGCCCTTCAGCAAACCGCAAGCGCATCATTAACACAAACTGGGGCGGCGTTGTAGAAGACAACAGCTTTGGTACACACGAATTCTTTGGTCTATGCGACGAACTGGGCTGCAAACCCTATGTCTGCGGAAACGTCGGTAGCGGTACAGTCCAGGAAATGGACGAATGGATAGAATACATGACGTTCAGCGGTGAAAGCCCCATGGCAAAACTGCGCCTGAACCCGCCAAGGTTCTTCTTCGGGTTCTGCGTCTATCGCCTGGTAGTCCATCACCGCGACGATGTGGCCCGGCCAACAGCTCGCCTCTTCCCATGTCGGGATGATGGCATCCACCCTGTCGCCGTTTAATCGCCGCAACCACGCTTTGATGCCGTCATACTCGGCGCGGCAGAACCTCTTGGAAACGCCCATCGCGCAACGCCCCCGCGCCGGAACGGGCATGCAGCTGCGGTTCTCCACACGCTTCAGTCCCGACATGATCAGGACGGCGTATGCCCCGGTGCAGGTAAAGGCGCGGTCTTCCGCAATACGAACAAGGATATCGTTGTCATCGGCCATAAGCTACCTCCTAAAACCTATCAATTCACCTCCTTTGAGATAAATGGGGGCGCCCGGCTTGAAGTCGCCGCCTTTCTCGCGCTTGCGCTCCGCGATGAGCTGCGGCACGTCCAAGTCGCCAAGCGACACTTCCTCCTCCAGCACGTAGCAGTAATAGTCGCACTGGGCGGAAGTGTAGCCCATCTTGATCATCTTGTCCTTCTCGCAGCGCATACCACTCTTGATGCGGTATACTGAGGAGGTGGATGGAGAGGTAATGTCATATAGGACGAGGAATTTTGGGCTTCTCGTAAGCGCGGCATCGGCGACGACAGCGCCCGCGCGCTTGCCGAGCCGGACGTTGTACAAATCGGAACGCTTGACCTTGTTGCGCCCAAGAATCCAGCTTCGGTGCGCAGCATCCTTGCAACAGCCGACAAGGAAATACTTTTCAAGATAGTTCTCAATCCAGTGATGCGTGAGGAACCGTTTCGGCACAGGCGGCGTGGCAACCGGCGCTTCGCCGGACACGACCGTCGCAGGATCTGTTCCGAGCGGACACTCGGCTATCACAAATCCCTGCTCCAGCCGTCCTTTGATCGCGTCATTCTCGTCTTTGAATCTTGCGTCTTTGTCGAGGGCAAGTGAATAATAGGAATGTGCGCCCTTGTTCCCATACGGTGTGTACACCTTTCCAAGCGACAGCTGGAAGTTATCGCGCAAGAACTGCTCGGCGTCCACGTCTGCGCGTGGCGTCATGGCGTAGAAATCGAACCGCTCCTTGAGCATCGCCTGAATCTTTTCGCGGAACATCTTTCTGACGCTCGTCTTCCATTTCGTCTTTTGCGAGGGGTTGTCACGCGCATAGAGAGCGATTATGAAGAGGAAGTTCACGTCATAGTGTGCGACCAGCAACGTGTCGCGGTCGAAGAGGCGATTCTCGAACTGGCGCGAATTGAAAACATTTGCCTTCTTGTCCGCTTCGTGTATGTCATCGGCATAGCTGAGCCGTCCGGCTGAATCTTTCACCATCCTGGCGCTGATGAAGAAGTTTGGGATGACGTTATAGCCCTCGGTAATGTCATCGCGCAGTTTCCCGAATTTTCCGTACTCGTTGAAGTCGGCCTGTGCGGCTGCATCCGGGTTGTCGAGAAAGAGGTTGAGATTCCATTGGATGACATTGCGCGCGTAGGTGAACTGCTTGTACACGCTTTCGCGCCCGATAGAATTGCCACGCTTGTAGTACTTGCTGTCGCCGATGTAATAGACTTCCTTGTCCGGCTCGTCGGTTATGAGGCTTTGATAGTGGTAGAGATGGTCTACGCGCTTGCCGTCTTCCTGCGCCTTAAGTCCAGCCGGCGGGTTCTTCTCGCCCACAAGGTCATCGATAATCGACTCGAATACGATATTGAAGTTCTTTGCCAGCAGATACTCCCGCCTGTCGGCCTTTACATCTATCGTCCATCTGGTCGCTATACGGTATAGATTTCAGACTACGCCGAAGTTCCCGGATTTCTGCAATTAAGCCCTCTTTTTCTTCCACGCTCATTTTAGAGATATTTCTTTTAAGCCTTTGTTCTTTCCCTCGGCAGACATCCAATTTCTTCTTGAACGCAGGATTGATTTTACGGCGGTTTCCGCAGTTGAATTTCTCTGCATACTCTGCCATATAACTGTCCAGTTCGTTCATGTAGATGTTTGCCAGGATAGGGCTGATGATGGAGCCTTGCGGAGTACCGGAATAAGTATTGTGATAATTCCAATCCTCCATATATCCGGCTTTCAAGAACTTCCAGAGCAGACCGATGAAATGTTCGTCTGCAATCCGCTTTCGCAAAATAGCAATCAACACATGATGGTCTACGTTGTCAAAACAGCCCTTTATATCCCCCTCAACGAACCACTTTGTCCCCGTAAAATATTTCTGCACATATTTGAGTGCCGTATGACAGCTTCTGTTTATACGGAAACCGTGAGCGTACTTAAAGCTATAGAAG
>OQWA01000390.1_pt1 | contig 12710 bp, 11 predicted proteins | sample 1691581 | NCBI WGS metagenome assembly OQWA01 (sample SAMN03418264, study PRJEB22391) | human gut metagenome | biome: human-gut; feature: organic feature; material: feces | host: Homo sapiens | place: Tanzania | collected 2013-01
GGAAGCCTCATAAGATTTACGATCATATCACCAACCTGACCCATATTGTCCCTCTTTTCCGCATGCCCTTCCTCGCTTGACACGCTTTTTTCTTTCCTCTATACTCTATCCTATACTCAAATGGATGTTTATTTCAACCGGAAAGGATACATATGAAAAAATTTTTAATGGGTGAGACCCGCCTCGGGTATTTCCTGAAGACCGTCGTAAACCTTGTAATATTAAACCTTCTCTTTGTCCTCTGCTGTCTGCCGGTCATCACAGCAGGCGCCTCATTCACCGCTCTTTACCACAGTGTCAGCGCCATCACCCGTGGAGAAGAACAGATGACAAAGACCTTTTTTAAATCCTTTAAAAACAATATAAAACAGTCCACCATCCTCTGGATCGGTGCACTGCTTCTCGGTTTTTTACTCTATTGGGGTGTCTATATCATCAGCTTCTGGGAGACAAACCGTTCCCTGTTTCTGATGCTTATGGCACTTCCCTGCTTTTTATACGTTATGATCCTCAGTTATGCGTTCCCTCTTCTGGCTGACTTTGAAACGACACTGCCGAGACTTCTCTCAAACTCTATCCTTCTGGGCATCGCTCACTTTCCCAGAAGTATTTTAATTGTAGCTATCAATCTGCTCCCTGTCGTATTTTTGTATGTGATGCCTTCATGGATTGTCTGTGCTGTTTTCATATGGCTGCCGGTTGGCTTTTCCCTATGCGCCTTTGTGAACTGTCTTCTGCTCAAGCCGGTCTTTGCCCCCTACAGACCGGAGGAGGAAGAGACAGAGGATCAATGATTCTTCTCAATATGTGTGATATTCAGCCTGGAAACGCACTGATCGTAATTTGCCGTCGCATACGCGGTGTAAAGTATGTCGATCAGATTCAGCTGTGCGATTCTGGAGGAGGTTGCTCCGCTTCTGAACAGAGACTCATTTGCAGACGTATAGAGTACATGCGTTGCAAGAGAAGCCATAGTGGAAGATGCAAATCTGGTAATTAAGATAGAAGGTGTATTGTTCTCATTGATCTGCTTTAAACATTTTACCATCTCTGTTGTCTCACCCGAATAAGAGATAAAAATTCCAACATCTCTCGTCGTTGAATTCTGTGACTGGATATACTGGGAATGCCAGTCCTCCACAACAAAGCATGATTTATTCACTCTTAAGAATTTAAGATAGGCGTCCTTCGCCACACAGAGGGAGGCTCCCATGCCAAACAACAGAATTTTGTCACAGGAGCATAGTAGTTCCACACATTTTTTTACTTTCTCGACATCTACCAGATTTTTTGTTTCTTCAAGAGAGATGATATTCTTGTAAGTAATTTTTTCTACGATACTTTCAATACTGTCATCTCTCTCGATGTCATTTTTATCGATTTTCTCATTATTCTGGTAAAGCGCAAGCTCATAGACGAGCGCCTGCCGAAATTCCCTGTATCCGTCAAAGCCAAGCCGTTTGCAGAGTCTGACAATGGTAGCGGGAGATACATAGATCTTCGCTGCCAGATCACGAATGTTACTATCCAGAACGACAGTGGGATTATCCAGTAAATATTCCACCACAATACGCTCTGCATTTCCTACAAAATCATGCATTTCTCTCAGACGGATCATGGGATTTTTCATAGCTTAATTTTTCACTTCTTCCGGTGTTTTATCTTTGGAATACAACAGCTTTAAAACAATTGGCGTTAAGACACTTGACACAATAATCAGCAGGATAACGGAAGTAAAGTAAACCGGCGAAAGAACACCTACGGAGAGTCCCTTCTGCGCTACGATCAGCGCCACCTCTCCTCTCGTCATCATGCCGACACCGATCTTTAAGGAATCAGCAGTACTGAATCTACATATCCTTGCCATCAATCCGCAGCCTATGATCTTTGTGATCAGTGCGACCAATACAAAACCTAGCGAGAATAACAAAATCTTTCCGTCGAGACTGTCAATATTCGTCTTCAATCCAATACTTGCGAAAAAGACGGGACCGAAGATCATATAAGAGCTGATCTCCATCTTTTCATCGATATAACTGGAATCCCGGATAGAGCATAGAATAATTCCGGCAACGTAAGCTCCTGTAATATCGGCGATACCGAAGTAAGTCTCTGCAATATAAGCAAAGGCAAAGCAGAGTGCCAGTCCCATGATAGGAATTCTTCTCGTATGAGGGTATTTGTCATCCAGCTTTCTGAATATCTTATAAAGGATAAATCCTACAACAATAGCAACTACAAAGAAGAGGACGGTATTCAGGACTACCTTTCCAGGATTGCTGTCGGGATTTTTAAATCCGATGACAAAGGTAAGTACGACAATACCAATGACATCATCGATGATCGCGGCACTTAAGATTGTTGTGCCGACTCTTCCCTTCAGCCTGCCAAGCTCTTTTAATGCCTGAACGGTGATGCTGACGCTGGTTGCCGTCATGATTACACCGATAAATACAGCTGTAAAAAACTTCTCCGAACCCCACGGCGCTGTTCCGTAGAAGCCCATGTAGAGCAACGTACCTCCTACCAGAGGAACAAATACGCCACAGCAGGCGATCAGAAATGCAATCGGTCCCGTCTTCATCAGCTCCTTCAGATCTGTCTCCAGTCCCGCGGAGAACATCAGAAGTACAACACCTACCTCTGCCATACCGGTTAAGAAATCCGACTGCTGAACCAGCCCGAGTACACAGGGTCCGATCAGCAGACCGGCAATAATTTCGCCTACTACCTGCGGCGCCTTGCACTTTCTCGCAAGCACGCCGAAAAACTTTGCAAAGATAATAATAATTGCTAAATCCTTAAATATACTATATACTTCCATCTCTCGTCACCTTACTAATCCTCTATATTTTCTTCAGGGATTTCTTCCATGGCATCTTCCACGTTTTCAAATTCCTGTTCTCCATTTGATACCTTTTCCCTGACCTTGGCAATCTGTGCCACCTTTACACCCTTTTCAAGATTGATCATCTTTACACCAGATGTAATTCTGCCAAGAGTGGAAATATCCTCCATGCGAAGCTGGATGATGATACCCTCCGTCGTTATCATCATGATCTCGTTATCATCATTTACAGCCTTGACACCTACAACGTCCCCGGTCTTCTCTGTAATCTTATAACACTTGACTCCCTTTCCGCCTCGCTTCTGGACGGTAAATTCATTCAGGAAGGTTCTCTTACCCATTCCGTTTTCCGATACAATCAACAGGGAATCGCCCTGACTCTGGAGCTGCATACCGATAATTTCATCTCCATCATCCAGATTCATACCGATAACACCCATGGATGCCCTGCCGGTTGCCCTCACATCCGTCTCCTTAAAGCGGATGCACATACCCTGCTTTGTCACAAGGAAAATCTCGCTCTCCCTGTCCGTAACCTTTACTTCGATCAGCTCGTCGTCATCCTTTAAGATAATGGCAGCCAGACCATTCTTGCGGACATTGGAAAACTCGTCGAGAGGCGTCTTCTTTACGGTACCTGTCTTTGTTACCATGAACAGGTTCTTGCTGTCGTCATATTCCTTGATCGGAATCATCGCAGTGATCTTCTCACCGGGATTCAGCTGCAGGAGATTGATGACAGCAGTTCCTCTCGCTGTTCTTCCCGCCTCGGGAATTTCATATGCCTTCAGGCGGTAAACCCTGCCCATGTTGGTAAAGAAATTCAGGTAATGATGCGTCGTCGTCATCAGCAGATCTTCGATAAAGTCATCCTCTATCGTCTGCATTCCCTTGATTCCCTTGCCGCCGCGGTTCTGCGCCTTAAAGTTATCGACCGTCATTCTCTTGATATATCCCATGTTTGTCATTGCAATGACAACATTTTCATTCGGGATCAGATCCTCCATGGAAATATCAAATTCATCATGTCCGATCTTACTTCTTCTGTCATCACCGTATTTCTCGGCAGTTACTGTCATCTCGGTCTTAATTACACCGAGCAGAAGCTTTTCATCAGCCAAAATAGCCTTCAACTCCCCGATGCGGATTTCCAGTTCCCTATGCTCGTTCTCAAGCTTCTCTCTTTCCAGACCTGTCAGAGCGCGCAGACGCATATCTACGATTGCCTGTGCCTGTGCATCGGAAAGCTCGAAGCGCTCCATCAGCCTTTCCTTCGCAATCTGCGCATTCTGGCTGCTGCGGATAATGGAGATTACCTCATCGATAAAGTCAAGTGCTTTGAGCAGACCCTGTAAAATATGGTCTCTCTCCTCAGCCTTGTTCAGATCATACTTTGTTCTCCGGGTTACTACCTCTTCCTGATAGCGCAGATAATGCACCATCATATCAAGAAGGCTCATGACCTTAGGCTCATTGTTTACCAGAGCAAGCATGATGACACCGAAGGTGTCCTGAAGCTGTGTATGTTTATAAAGCTGATTCAGAATGACATTCGCATTGGCATCCTTTCTCAACTCAATGACAACTCTGATTCCTTCACGGTTGGACTCATCGCGGATATCCGTGATGCCGTCGATCTTTTTTAATTTCACAAGCTCGGCAATCTTAATGATAAGATTTGCCTTGTTCACCATATAAGGAAGCTCTGTGACAATAATCTGGCTCTTTCCGTTGGGAAGCGTCTCAATATTTGTAATTGCCCTGACGACAACCTTTCCGCGTCCTGTTCTATAAGCTTCTTCACATCCCCTTGTGCCTAAGATCAGACCGCCTGTAGGAAAGTCCGGTGCCTTTACAATCTCAAGAATTTCTTCGATTGAAGTCTCCCTGTTCTCCTCTACTCTGTTATCGATGATCTTTGTCAGAGCGGAAGTAACTTCCTTGAGGTTATGGGGAGGAATATTCGTCGCCATACCTACGGCGATACCCGTCGTACCGTTTACCAGAAGATTCGGATAACGGCTGGGAAGAACAACAGGCTCCTTCTCCGTATCATCAAAGTTCGGCTCAAAATCCACGGTGTCTTTATTAATATCCGCCAGAAGCTCCATGGAAATCTTGGATAATCTCGCCTCCGTGTAACGCATTGCCGCTGCGCCGTCGCCGTCCATGGAACCGAAGTTTCCATGTCCATCGACAAGAGGGTATCTCATGTTCCAGTCCTGAGCCATATTAACCAATGCACCATAGATGGAGCTGTCACCGTGCGGGTGATATTTACCCATCGTATCACCGACAATACGTGCACTCTTACGGTGCGGCTTGTCCGGCCCGTTATTCAGCTCGATCATGGAATAGAGCACGCGGCGTTGAACAGGCTTCAGACCGTCTCTTACATCAGGAAGTGCTCTGGAAGCGATAACACTCATAGCGTAGTCGATATAGAAGGTCTCCATTCTTTCCTTCAGATCGACCTCATGTATTTTATCTACTTCCGGAACATTATCAAAAATATCGTCGTTCATGTTTCCTCACATTCTGCCGTAAAACGGCACATTACCATTTATGCCTGCTTATCCAGGTTCTTAACGAATTTCGCATTTTCCTCGATAAATTCACGTCTGGGTTCCACCTTGTCTCCCATCAGAGTCGTAAACGTCAGATCAATCTCGGATTCCATTTCTTCATCATAGTTTACGCGGAGCAGGATTCTTCTTTCGGGATCCATTGTCGTCTCCCAGAGCTGGTCTGCATCCATCTCACCAAGACCCTTGTATCTCTGAATCTTATTGTTCTGATCTCTTCCTACCTCCTGCAGGATAGCATCCAGTTCTTCATCGCTGTAGGCGTACCAGATCTTTTTATTTTTCTCGAGCTTATAGAGGGGCGGCTTTGCAAGAAAGACATGTCCCTGCTTGATAAGCTCAGGCATAAATCTGTAAATAAAGGTCAAAAGCAGAGTACTGATATGGGCACCATCGACATCGGCATCCGTCATCAGAATAATCTTGTTATATCTGAGCTTGCTGATGTCAAAATCCTCATGGATGCCTGTTCCGAATGCCGTAATCATTGCCTTGATCTCCGCATTCGCATAGATCTTATCCAGTCTTGCCTTCTCGACATTCAGAATCTTTCCACGCAGCGGCAGAATTGCCTGTGTTGCACGGGATCTTGCCGTCTTAGCGCTTCCTCCTGCGGAGTCTCCCTCTACGATGTAAATCTCACAGTGAGAGGGATCTTTATCTGAACAGTCTGCCAGCTTTCCGGGCAGAGCCATTCCGTCAAGCGCTGTCTTTCTTCTTGTCAGGTCGCGCGCTTTGCGCGCCGCTTCTCTCGCCCTCTGCGCAAGAATCGACTTTTCACAGATGGACTTTGCAACCGTCGGATTCAGTTCCAGATAGTAGGTCAGCTGTTCACTGACAATATTGTCAACTGCGCCTCTCGCCTCGCTGTTTCCGAGCTTCTGCTTTGTCTGGCCTTCAAACTGAGGGTCTTCAATCTTGACACTGACGATTGCCGTCAGACCTTCCCTGATGTCCTCACCGGAAAGATTCGGTTCGCTGTCCTTTAACAATTTCGCACTTCTCGCATAATCGTTGAAGGTCTTTGTAATAGCATTCCGAAAGCCCTGGAGATGCGTTCCTCCCTCCGGCGTATTGATGTTATTTACAAAGCTGAATACACTCTCGTTGTAGGAATCGTTATGCTGGAAAGCAACCTCAACATAAACATTATTTTTCTCACCCTCAAAATAGAGGATATTCTCATAGAGAGGGGTCTTACTGTGGTTCAGATAGGAGACGAACTCCTTGATTCCACCCTCGTAGAAGAACTCGATTTTCTTCTGCTTCTTCGGAGCGTTTTCTTCTTCCTTCTCCTCAGCCTCGTCTGCCTCTTTGAATAATTCCCTGTTTTCCTCGGAATCTTCGTCTTCTCTCTCTTCCCTGTCCTGCTCCGCGCGCTGTAAAAGCTCATTGATCTGGGCATTTTCGTTGTCAGCCTCGATCTTTTCTTCTACACGTTCATCTTTCAAAATAATACGCAGACCTTTTGTAAGGAAAGCCATTTCGCGGAGTCTGATCTTTAAGACATCAAATTCAAATACCGTCGTCTCTGTGAATATGGTCTCATCGGGCATGAAAGTGACCTTTGTTCCCGTCTGCTCGACCGGACAGGTTCCGATCTCCTTCAAGGGATAGCAGGCATGTCCCTTTTCATACCGCTGCCTGTAAATTTTTCCACCCTGGCAGATTTCCACCTCAAGCCAGTTTGACAGCGCATTTACAACAGACGCGCCAACGCCGTGCAGACCTCCCGATACCTTATATCCCCCACCGCCGAACTTACCGCCGGCGTGCAGGATCGTGAATACGACCTCTACTGCGGGAATTCCCGCCTTATGGTTGATTCCGACAGGAATACCACGTCCATTATCGATGACTGTAACGGAATTGTCCTTATTGATGGTCACTTCAATGGTATCACAAAAGCCTGCAAGCGCTTCATCTACCGCATTATCCACAATTTCGTAGACAAGGTGATGCAAGCCTCTGCTGGATGTGGTTCCGATGTACATACCGGGACGCTTTCTGACAGCCTCAAGACCTTCGAGAATCTGGATCTGATCCGCGCCATACTCGTGGTCTACTGTTGTATTGTTCATTGTTTCTTCGCTCATTCTAATCCTCATTTCTGCTTACTTCTGGTTACTCATACAGGTGACTGTTCCTTCAGAAACTTTAAAAACCTTATTTATCTCAAACCTGTTATTTACAAATTCCTCCAGACCTGTACAGGTGATAATAGTCTGGATATTTCCTATGCTGTTTAAGAGATAATTCTGTCTGTTTGAATCAAGCTCTGAAAGTACATCATCCAGCAATAAAATAGGCGTGTCCTTGGCAATCTTCTTCACAAGCTCTATTTCCGACAGCTTCAAGGACAATGCCGCTGTGCGCTGTTGTCCCTGTGACCCGTATTTTCTGATATCGACATCACCGACAACAAATGAAAAATCATCCCTGTGAGGGCCAACCGAAGTCATTTTTGACCGGATGTCCTTATCCTGACTTAATTTAAGCTTCTTCTCAAATTCCTCAATTTCAACATCAGGTTCATAGACGATTCTGATCTCTTCCCTGTCTCCGGACAGTTTTTTATGTATACCGTAAATGATTTCATTGAGCTGATCGACAAAGAGCTTTCTCCGCTCTATGATCTTACTTCCGAAGGATACAAGCTGCATATCCCAGATACCTAAGGTTTCCTTCAGGTCCGGGTTCATGTACATATCCTTCAGGAGCTTATTTCTCTGATTGACAATTTTGTTATAATGATTCAAATTATAGAGATAAAAATTGTCAAGCTGGCAGAGCTCCATATCTACAAACCGCCTTCTCTCCGAAGGGCCGTTCTTGATAATTCCGAGATCCTCCGGCGAGAAAAAAACAACATTGCAAAGACCAAGCAGATCAGCTGCTTTTTTCAGCTTCTGCCCGTCTATTGCAATTCCCTTTGATCCTGCCTTGCGCAAGTGCATATCGACTCTTGTCTCTACGCCCTCTTTCTCAAGGTACGTCCTTATATGTGCTTCTTCTTTGTTGAAATTAACAATTTCCTTGTCTTTGCTTCCCTTATGGGATTTCGTGGTGGCGGCGACAAAAATTGCCTCGAGGATATTCGTCTTTCCCTGTGCATTGTCTCCGTAAAGAATATTGGTTCCGCTGTCAAATTCAAGATTCAGAGAATCATAATTCCTGTAGTCCGCCAGTTCTATTGACTTTATTATCATTCCTTATACCATTTTTACGATTCTATCCTGATCGTCTTTCCATCAAATTCAACCATATCACCGGCAACCAGCTTCTTTCCCCGCTGCGTCTCCACCCTGCCGTTCACCTTTACTTCTCCGTCCTGTACGGCAAATTTAGCATCTACACCGGACTCTACAAAGCCCGCGGCCTTTAATGCCTGTCCGAGCTTTATATAATCCTCTCTCAAATGGATAACTTCCATAGCTTCCTCCATGCCTGACTTTTATTTTTCTTCCGGCTTAGCTTACTGTCGTGAAGTTCACAGGCAGAATCATGTAAATATAGCTTTCTTCTACATTCTTGATATAGCAGGGAGCCTTCGGGTTCACCATATAAATGTCAACATCCTCATCATCTATGACACGAAGCGCATCAATCATAAACTTCGGATTGAATCCGATCATCAGATCCTTACCCTGCTTTTCAATATCAATCTCTTCATTCATGCTTCCGACGATGGAATTGATCTTTAATTCCATGCTTCCGTCGGTAATGTTGATAATGATCGGCTTCTTATCTCCCTCTTTTACAAGGAGCGTCGCCCTGCTGATACAGCTGATTAATTCCTTTTTATTGATCTTAACCTTTGTCTCATAATCGCTGGATAGCATCTGGTCGATCTTGAAATACTCTCCCTCGATCAGTCTGGAAACTACGGTTGTGCTGTCAAATTCAAATACAATATGCTTGTCCGTAAAGGAGATCGTGACAAAGCTGTCCGCTCCGCCCGGCAGGATCTTACTTACCTCGTTCAGTGTCTTTCCGGGAACAACTACCTTTTTGGGAGCATATTCTTCTCTCAGCTCAATTTTACGCACTGAGATACGATGTCCGTCAAGAGATACGACTCTCAGCTGATTGCCGTTTATCTCAAAGAGCTCACCTGTCATCAGCTTATTGTTGTCATTGTCGGAGATAGAGAAAATCGTCTGTCTGACTACTTCCTTTAATGTAAACTGGCTGATTACAATGCTGTCCTGCTTCTCAACGACCGGAAGATAGGAGAAATCCTCACCTGATTTTCCGATGATGGTAAACTTTGCCTTTTCACAGGTAATCGTAGTCTTATAATTAGAATCCGTCTCTATTGTAATATCGCTGTCAGGAAGATTTCTCACGATCTCAAGGAAAATCTTTGCATCCAGGGCGATAGCACCCTTTTCTACTATATTTCCCTCAATGATGGTCTCTATTCCGAGATCCATATCATTTCCTGTCAAAGTGATGATACCCTTCGTGGCATCTACCATAATACATTCAAGTATAGACATCGTTGTTTTACTGGAAACAGCCTTTGATACAATCTGTACTCCATTCAGCAGGTTCGATTTGGAACAAACTAATTTCATGTGAATAACTCCCTTCCTGATTTCAACACTCTGTTTTGGACAGCCAAATGATATAAATATTTAAAGAAATTCATATTATCCTTAATAATACCTGTTGATATGTGCATAACTGGTTCTATTATACTATTTTTCCGACAAAAAGGAAATGGGAAAGTCGTTAATATTTCAGAATAACTTCAGGATAAGTTTCAACTTATCAACATCTGCTTTCTGTGGAAAAAATACCTCATAAAAGTTATCAACAGCATGTCCCATAATTATCAACAGGTAAACCACATTTCATCCTCTTATGAGGGATTCAGCTTCTTTATAATAATATCGATCTTGTTGCGCAGTTCCTCATTGTTTTCCATTTCGGCTTCTATTTTCTTGACGCCGTGTATAACGGTCGTGTGATCCTTTTTGCCGAGAATCTTTCCGATATTTACCTGGGATACATCCGTAAGCTCACGGCACAGATACATGACGACCTGTCTCGGCTGGACAAATTCGGAATTACGCTTCTTTGAAGTAATATCCTCAGGCTTTACACCGAAGTGCTCTGCTACTACATTAATAATGAGGGTCGGTGTGATCTCCTTTGCCTTGTTCGGATAGATGACATCCTTCAGGGCTTCTTCCGCGGATTCGATCGTGAGATCGACCTTGTTCAGCTTTGCAAAGGCAATGATCTTATTAAAGGCTCCCTCGAGCTCTCTGATGTTTGATTTTATATTGGTTGCAATGTATTTGATAATTTCTTCGTCTATCTGCTTGTCGTAGCTCTCTGCGTTTTTACGGAGAATAGCCATTCTTGTCTCATAATCGGGCGGCTGGATGTCAGCTATCAGACCCCATTCAAATCTTGAACGGAATCTCTCATCCAGAGTTTCCATTTCCTTCGGAGGCTTGTCCGATGAGAGAACGATCTGTTTTCTGGCGGCATGAAGTGCGTTGAAGGTGTGGAAGAATTCCTCCTGCGTACTCTCCTTGCCGATGATGAACTGAACATCGTCAACCATAAGGACATCCACGGTTCTGTACTTGTCCCTCAGCTTTGTCATGGAGGCGGCATTACCGCTACGGATGGATTCAATCACTTCATTCGTAAATTCCTCACTTGTGACATAGAGAACCTTTTTGTCAGGGTTCTGTTCTAAGATGAAGTGGCCGATCGAATGCATAAGGTGTGTTTTTCCGAGTCCCGGACCGCCGTAGAGATAAAGCGGGTTATAAACCTCTCCGGGAGATTCCGCCACGGCAAGAGATGCCGCGTGAGCCAGCTTGTTGTTGCTTCCTACGACAAAGGTATCAAATTTATATTTAGGGTTCAGGTTTGCACTTTCATAATTAATATTGTAAAAAGGATTTACCGTCGTCTTTTCTATCTCGACGTCACTGCTCTTGGCATCTTTTTCCAATATGAACTTTACATCATAATTGTGGTCAAACATTTCTGTCAGTGTCACCTGAAAAAAGCTCTTATATTTAGTAGAGATATAATTAAGAGCATGTGCCTGGTCAGAAGGTATGATAATGCTTACCACATCATCTACAATATTGTAAAATTCAAGGGGAGCAACCCATGTCTGATAAGAGATATCCGAGATGTTGTATTCACGCCTGATCGTTTCCTTGACAGTCAGCCAGTTTTCTTTGATTTCGTCCATTTTCTGTAAGACCTATCCTTCCTCATAATTACACAGACTAATTGTAATATAGATTCTGAAAGATTTCAAATGCAAGTTATGAACATGAAATTTATAAAGTTATCCACATTATGTTGATAAGTATGTTTATAAATAATGTTCCACCTGAGTATGTGGATACATATGTGAATATGTGGATAACTTTAAAAGAAGCATTTTTTGTTGATTTTACAGGGGTTAGATTTTGTTTGCACATAGATTTCACATAGTATCAAATAAATAAATTATTTTATCCACAAGTAATCAACATTATGTGTATAAGTCCATTTGAAATGTTTTTATGTGGATATCTATGTGTATAAGTGTTTTAAAAAAATTTTATTGTGTTGAAAACGTGATTTTTGTTGAATTTCCTTGACATTTTCGTTTTTATCCTATACAATCAATATGCTATTTTCCTGAAAACAGGAAGGAGGTGCGTTTCGATGAAGATGACATTTCAGCCTAAAAAGCGTTCTCATTCAAAGGTTCATGGATTCAGAGCAAGAATGAGTACTCCCGGCGGAAGAAAAGTTTTGGCTGCAAGACGTGCAAAAGGAAGAAAGAGATTGTCAGCATAAGGTCACAGAGATGTGACCTTTTTCTCTTTTATTACTTTTTGGAGGAGTAAATGATATTTTCTGAAAGTTTAAAAAAGAATCACCAGTTCCAGTTCGTCTACAGGAATGGAAGATCTTATGCAAATAAGTATCTTGTCATGTATATTAAGGAAAATGGCACGGACAGAAACAGAATTGGAATCAGTGTGAGCAAGAAGGTTGGTAACAGTGTTGTGAGGCACCGGGTTACAAGACTGGTACGGGAAAGTTACCGATTACATGAAGCAATATTCAATAGTGGTTTGGATATTGTAATCGTTGCAAGGTCGAATGCAGCTGCGGTAGGATATGTAGAAATAGAAAAAGCCCTGCTTCACCTTGGAAAGCTTCATCATATTGTTAAGGTGTTATGAAAAAAATTTTAATTGCCGGTATCCGATTTTATCAAAAATATTTATCTCCGTTGAAGC
>OQWA01000396.1_pt1 | contig 12592 bp, 10 predicted proteins | sample 1691581 | NCBI WGS metagenome assembly OQWA01 (sample SAMN03418264, study PRJEB22391) | human gut metagenome | biome: human-gut; feature: organic feature; material: feces | host: Homo sapiens | place: Tanzania | collected 2013-01
CCGGTGCATTTAACGGGGACTACTCCAAGTTTATGGCGAACTTTACGGGGCGCAAAAGTGCAGCCTTGATGTAAGCAGTCTCGTATTCATGCTCCATGTTGTTTAGGGCAACTAAGATGGTTTCTTTCAATGCTGTCTTATTTTCTGCTATTAGAATATCATCAATACTCAGTTCTTCTTGCAGAATGGTTCTGCGTCCATGCTTCCCTTTCGTATTGTCAAGGGCATTCTTTATGGTCTGTCGAAATTCTATGTCCTCTATTTCCTTACTTTGTTTTGTCCATTCTGCTTTCTTGTCAAGACCTTGCGTAACGCTGGTTTCCACAAGATTAACTATAATTGTTTTGACACTTTCACGCACGATGGAAAGTTGTTTGTCGTTAAGGCTTACTTTGCTCAATGCCGTTGCACTCTTGGGTAGTCCATGGTCAAAGCAGATATAATAGAGCGTACACATCAGCAATGTATTTCGTTCCTCAAAGATTTCTTCACGAAGACGGAAATACATTTCTGGGAGAGCATGAATGGCAGACAGCATTATTCGCTTTGATATTGTTGCAAGTTCTTCCGCTGTATGCCCTTTTCTTAAATTGAATACAGCCATGAATGTATGAAAACAAGCTAAAAATGCATAAATATACAGTAAATTTATTGACATTCAACTTCAATTTCAAGATACTGTAATTATCATGATAAACGCATTGGCACAAGAATTAAACGAAACGCTAAAAGGAACTACACCAGGAGTCCTTCTTTCGGATGTAGGAACAAGGCTCTATTTCCCCAAAGGAATTATTGCACAGAGCGGTGAAGCAAAAAAGCTCGGCAAAACCGCAAACGGAACAATCGGAATGACCGTTATAGACGGAACACCCGTAATGCTTCCTTCAGTAAAAAAATATATTCCCGACCTTTCATCAAGGGAACTTGTTGCATATGCACCTACAGCCGGAAACCCTGATCTGCGCGAACTGTGGAAACAGGCTCTTATAAAAAAGAATCCGTCGCTTGAAGGAAAGTCATTCTCCCTTCCGGTAGTTGTTCCAGGACTTACAGCAGGAATTTCATACCTTGCAGATCTCTTTCTTGACGAAACAAAGCCTCTTGTAGCGGCCGACCCTTCGTGGGACAATTATGTTCTTATCGCAAACGCAAGACGCAATGCAGAATTTGTACAGTTTCCTATGTTTGCAGACGGAAAATTCAACATTCCAGGACTTGAAAAAGTTTTGCGCGAACAGGCAAAGTCCGGTTCTGTAAGAGTACTCCTTAACTTTCCGCAGAACCCGTCAGGATACAGCCCAACTTCTGCAGAAACTGCACAGATTGTTTCCATAATAAAGAGTCTGGCCGACGCCGGAACAAAAGTAATGGTCTGGTGCGATGATGCTTATTTTGGCCTTAACTACGAAAAAGACATCGAAAGTCAGTCTCTCTTTGCACACCTGTGCGATTTGAGCCCGAATGTTCTTGCAGCAAAAATTGACGGTCCCACAAAAGAAGATTTCGCCTGGGGATTCCGCTGCGGTTTCATTACATTCGGCTGCAAGGGACTTACAGAAGAGCAGTACGATGCCCTAGTAAAAAAGCTCATGGCAGCAATCCGCTCGTCTGTTTCATGTTCTTCTACACCGCCGCAGTCTCTTTTGCTCAAGGCATTCCAGAATCCAGCTCAGGTAGAAAAAGAAAAGGCAGAATTCCGCGCTGTACTTGAAAAACGCTATGCCCTTGTAAAAAAGTTTACGACAACCCACACAAGCGAAAACATAACTCCGCTGCCGTTCAACTCGGGTTACTTCATGGCCTTTGACACAAAAAAAGTCAATGCAGAGACTCTGCGCCAGAAGTTGCTAAAAGAGCGCGGAATCGGTACAATATCAATTGACAGCCGCACATTGCGCGTGGCATTCTCCAGTTTGGAAGAGGATAAAATAGATATTGTTTACCAGGCCATTTACGAAACGGCGGACGAACTTGCCCGCAATTGATTTTATAAAAAGAACTGCAGCGGTGTTTGCTGCAGCTTCAGTTCTTGTGACAACGGTTTCATGTTCCAAAAGAACTGATCCCGTTGTCATCTGGACTGACAATCCCGAAATTGTCTCTTACGTAGAACTTTTCAATCTTTCACATGACAATGAAAAAGCCGTTGTCATTTACAAGGAAGATCCGGCACATTCACTTCCGCCTGCAAAGGATGAAGTTCAGCCAGACATTCTGATTGCACCTTTTCTCAAAAATTCAGGAACAAGAAAATATTTTACCCCGCTGGATTATCTTATTCAGGAAAAATCCATATCACGCGCATCCTTTTATTCCAAGATAATAGATTACGGCGTAATCAACGAAAAACAGTATCTTATTCCGCTCAGTTTTAATCTGCCGGCCATTGTATTCAACAAAAAAGATGAAGAACTTATAAAAACAAACCATCTTCTTAACATTGACCAGATACGAGACCTTGCGGGAAGTTTCAACAAAACATACAAATCCGGTGCCTACAGTTCAATGGGTTACGCACCTTCGTGGGACACAGAATTCCTTTATCTTGTAACAAAACTTAACGGTACAGGCTACATGGAAAAAGGAAACAGCTTTACATGGAACGACGAAGCTCTCCAGAGTTCCATTCAGAAAATAAAAGACTGGACTTCAGAAAAAAACACAAACACTACTTCGGAACAGAACTTCCAGTTCAGATACCTTTACATGCCAAAGTACAGACAGGTTACAACCGACCGCTGTCTGTTCGTTTATATTCCGAGCGATGAATTTTTTACGCTTACAGGCACACAGTCAGCAGGGCTTACATTCCGCTGGATTGAACAGGACGGAACAATTCCGGTTGAAGATGACATTGTTTCTATTGGACTTTACAAACATTCAAAAAACACATCAAAAGCCGAAGAATTCATTGCATGGCTTATCAACGAAGGAACCCAGAAGCAGCTTATTGAACGCACAGAAAACATGAAGCTGGATACCGTAAACTTTGGAATCGCAGGCGGATTTTCTTCGCTGAAGGTTGTCAACGAAAAATATTACCCCAATTTTTACAGACAGCTTTTGGGAAATCTTCCTTCAGAGGAATATCTGTCCATGCCAAAAATTCTTCCGCACAGCTGGAACAACCTAAAGGCAAACGTAATTATTCCGTATCTGACAGAAACAACAAACACCGACTCACAGAAAGAGCCTGCAACACTTCAGGAAAGAATTTCCGACTGGACAAAGCAGTTTTTCTAGCAGAATCCGCTGATTTTACTAAAACATACGCTTTATTTTCCGATAATTTGAATGAGGAAGCGTATGTATTCAAACGGACTTACACTTAATGCAGCATCTTACAAAAATCTCTTTTCAAGCTCATCAGGAACGCTGTTTGTTCCGGTTAAGCCCAGTGCCGTTATTTATTCACAGTTTGACTATGTGCGCGGAACAGCCGCTTCTTCAGGACAGAACGGTGTTCCCATAAACAGAGTGCGTATTCTAAACACGCTTATAAACCAACTTGTAGCAATGAAAAAAAAGGATGCGCTGTCGAAGGAAGATATTGGACAGATGACAGACGCGCAGAAAGATGAACTTATTAAAACTTACCAGCAGCAGATAAAAAATGCCGTGGCAGCCGGAACAGCCGCAAACAATTACGGGCTTACCGGACTCTTGCCCCAGGCAGGAACAGTAGTTTCTATTTCTGCCTGAAGCAATCCATAATTCAGACTAAGACCACAGAACCCACAGAAGAAGAGCAGCAGCCGTTGTAGTAATCAAAGTAAACGGAACACCGACTTTAAGCCATCCACTGAACTTCATGGGATAACCTTCTTTCTTTACAATTCCCATTGCTACAATATTTGCACTTGCTCCGAACGGGGTAAGGTTTCCGCCAAGGCAGCTTCCAACCAGAAGAGCAAACATAAAGAGTTCGGGCTTAAGTTCCATAGCTTTGGCCATACTTTCTGCTACAGGAAGCATGGCTATAATATAGGGAACGTTGTCAACAAAGCCGCTTATAACAATAGAAACAACAAGTATTATTACAAAGCCGAGCAGTTTTGAACCGCCGGTAATTCCCGCAAGGAAGACCGCAAAGTCGTTAAGAAGTCCTGTTTCGCGGATTCCGCCTATGACAACAAAAATTCCCAGCAGGAAGAAAATTGTTTCCCAGTCAAGCTCTTTTACCATAGTGCGTACATCATCTGCGGATTTTTTCTGCACGAACTTGTACCAGAGTAATCCTATGAGTCCAAGAATTGCAACAAGAATTCCGCTCGTGTATTCAAAGCTTGTATGAATAAAAGAAACACCGGCAAGACCAAAAATCATCAGAAGAAGAAGTACAAGCGGTACCCAGGATACAACAGGTTCTCCCTCGCTTTCGATTTTGTTTTTTCCGTTTTTAGCAAAGAAGCAGTAGAAGAAAATACATCCTGCAAGCATTCCTGTCTGAACAATAAAGAATATTGAAAGTGTATTCTGGTGTACAAAGAAGTCGTTGAAGCTGTAACCTGCGTAACTTGCAAAAATCATTGACGGCGGGTCACCAACCAGAGTTGCAGTTCCTTCAAGGTTACTCATTACAGCAAGTCCTATCATAAAGAAAGTCGGGTCTATCTTTAATTTTTTGCACAAAGCAAGCGCAATGGGAGCCATTACAAGAACAGTTGCAACGTTTTCTACAAAGATAGAAATTATTCCTGTCATGGCAAGAATGGCAACCATCGCAATTCCGGTATTTTTGCAGCCGCTTACAATTGCATCGGCGATTTTAACGGGAACTTTGGAATAGATAAAGAGAGCGGCAATTATCATACTGCCAAGATAAATAAGAATAACGTTCCAGTTGATTATGTCCAAAAAGGCATGGACAAGCGAATACATGTGCGCAGGAGCCGCCCCCTCAAGCGCAAGTATGTCTTCGGGAATACTGAAAATTCCACCCGGAAAAATCATTCCCAGAACAATTACAAGTACGGCCGCTATTGAAGTGAACCAGACTTTTTTCTTCTGAAATGCAATTACGAGCGCATACATAACGACTGCAATTGCAAGCACAACCCATTTAAGCTGTTCCATTTTTTTACCACCTTACAGAAAGTTTTCCATAAAAAAAGACCTTTCACCTGAAAAAAAATGCAAGAGCATTTGTCTTCAAGCAAAAGGTCTTGTTTCTTCTTGCGAAGCCCCGGAACCAGATTCTGAAAAGAACCGGCTGTTGATTCCAGAGAGGAACTACTCCCCTTTTGATATTGTGTTTAAAAGTTAACTTTACCCGTAAATTGTAAAATAAGAATACCTTATTTGTCAATAGAATTTGCAGGGCGTTTATGAAAAATAACGGGCAGTCAGAGCGTCGGCAAGATAATGCGCCTTTCTGAAAGTCTGCAAAATAAGGGGCACAAAAAGTGGAACAAGAATTTTGAGTTTCGCAAGCCCCTTTGCTTCACCGAAAGCGCCTCGTACAAGCTGTGTCTTTATAATTCCGCAGAATTCGTCAAGAAGCATGGGCACAAAGCGGAATATAATGCCGGTTACAAGAACAAAATACCTTACCGGAATTTTTACGACAGAAAGTGGCTTTAATAAAACCGTAAGTCCGTCCATAATTTCGCGCTCGGAAGTTGTAAAAAGAAATGTTCCGGCAGAAATAAGTGCGCAGGCAGCACGTAAAAAAGTACGTCCTGTCATGGCAAGACGACCTGTCGAAAGAGTAAATATTCCACATGAAAAAATAACTTTGTCATCGGGCAGCGTCGGGTAAAAGAACATTCCGAAAACTATAAAAAGAAGCAGCCACGGAAAAAGTTTTACAAAAGCACCGGCAGCTTTTTTAATCGGATACTTTGCAAGAACAGCATAAAGTATGTTCACGCCCAGCATGCAGATTCCGGCCGCAGGTGAATATACCAGTACCGAAACACAGAGAATTGCCGCAAAAAGAATGAATTTAAGTGCCGCAGGAAGTACGCTCACTGCAGAATGCGGAATTTTTGCCGGAGCCATAAAAGCTGCAGCGGTTTTTCCAATACTTTCTATCATCTTTGAATTTGTAAGCGGCATTTGTACAGAAAGTTTTTTCTGTTCCGGAGCGGTTTCATTTACGCCTGCACTTTCCGGACTGTCCTGATGTTTTGTTCCGAAAGGTTCACGGCCTTCAGAAGCAGCTGTTCCGCCTAGAAGATCCTGCCACGCTATGCTTTCGTCGGCATACAGTGCTTCTTCAAAACGGTGCGTGCTGAAAAGGACGGTTTTTCCGCGTGAGGCCAGTTCTTTCATTGTACGAAGAACATTTTTTCTTGACAAAGGATCAAGCGCCGCAGTCGGTTCGTCAAAAATAAGTATATCCCTGTCCAAAGCAATAATTCCCGCCAGAGAAAGCTTTCGCTTTTCACCGCCGCTTAAAGAAAAAGTTGCCCTGTCACCAAAATCTTCGTACGGGATTCCTGCAAGCTGCATGGACTCTTTAACACGCTCAAGAAGTTCTTTTCCCGAAAGCCCGTCATTCAAAGGACCAAACGCAACATCATCGGCGGCGCACGGTTCAAAAAGAGCGGCCTCACTTTCCTGAAGGGCCAGCACCGGCCTTGAAACTGCGCTGACAGTTCCGCTTTGTGGAGTTTTAAGACCTGCCAGGCACTCAAAAAGCGTAGATTTTCCGCAGCCGCTTGGTCCGGTAAGAGCCGTAAGCGTTCCTTTTTTGAGACAAAGGTTAAGGCCGCTGAATATTTTTCGCTCAGGGTAGCCGAATGAAAGATCTTTTACGCAAAGTGATTCCTCTGAAGAAGAAACTTTTTTTTCTGGCAAAACTTCATCTTTTCCAAAAACACTCTCTATTACATGTGGACTGGCCATAAATTCTTCGCGCAAACCGTCAAAAACAATACGCCCGCTTTCCATTACAATTATGCGCTTTGCATGAAGGGCTTCATCTTCGTCGTGTGTTACGTGAATAACGGTATGCCCTTTTTTATTCCAGCGGTCTATGAATTCAACAAGTTCATTTCTTGAAGCCGGGTCCAGCATTGCCGTAACTTCATCAAGAATAAGCAGGTCAGGAAAAAGAGCCAGAATTCCGCTGAAGGCAAGACGCTGCGTCTGACCGAGTGAAAGTTCAAAAGTTCTGGAAGAAGCCCTGTCTGCAAGTCCAACTACAGAAAGACACTCTATTGTCCTGAGTTCAATTTCGCCCTTTGTCATTGAAAGATTCTGCGGACCAAACGCCGTATCACGTTCTACAATTCCGGCTACAATCTGCTCTTTGGGCTGCTGAAATACAATTCCGGGAAGTACATCTTTCTGAAGGCTTACAGTACCCGAGTCCGGCTTAAAAAAACCTGCCATTAGGCGGGCCAGAGTGCTTTTTCCTGAACCGTTTGAGCCGAGTACAGCAATGTATTCACCCCGTTCCACACAAAGGCTTACGTTATCAAGTGCCTTTTTTGAGGACTGGGGATATTTATATTCAACGCTATTAATTTCCAAAAGTGACATGCGCCTTATTCTACAACTTTTTGTATATTATTGTAAATAATGGCAATATTTGCTACAATCTTTGCATGGTAATTTCTTCTATAGACTTAAAGGACGGACACGTTGTCCAGTTAAAGAACGGAAAAGACTTGGTTCTCCAGCGTGATGATGCAGAAAACCTCATAACTGAATTCAACAGATACGGCGAAGTAGCAATAATTGACCTTGACGCAGCAATGCGTCATACAGACGAAAAAGGCAACACTGCCAATACTGAACTTTTGAAATCTCTTTTAAGAAAGGGAAACGTTCGTGTCGGCGGCGGAATCCGTGACGTAAAAAAAGCAAAACAGCTTGTTTCACTCGGAGCAGAAAAAGTAATTATAGGTTCTGCAGCCTGGAAACCAAACCCAAAACCGGGTGAATGTGTTCTCAACACTGAATTTCTTGAAGAACTTTCAAAGGCAATCGGCCGCCAGAGAATTATTATTTCTGTAGATGCCATAAACGGAAACATTGCTCTCAAAGGCTGGACAGAAACTTCGGGCATTCCGCTTATTGAAGGAGCCGTTCAGGCAGAAAAATATGCCAGCGAACTTCTGTTTACCTGCGTAGAAAAAGAAGGCTGTATGCAGGGAACAGACATGGACATGTGCCGCGCTCTCAGGGCAGCAGTAAAATGCCGCGTAGTTGCAGCCGGCGGTGTAAATACCATAGAACAGATTGCAGAACTCGAAAAAATCGGCTGTGACGTTCAGCTTGGAATGGCTCTTTATACAGGTGCCGTAAGTCTTAAAGACAGCTTTACAGCATGTCTGGACTGGAACAAAACCGGCGGAATGATTCCTGTTATTGCACAGAGCACTGACGGCGAAGTACTGATGCTGGGTTATTCAAACAAAGAAGCCCTCAACAAAACCTTTGACACCGGAAAACTTACTTTCTTCAGCAGAACAAGAAATGTTCTCTGGACAAAGGGCGAAACAAGCGGACACTTTCTTGAAGTACAGAAACTTCGTGCAGACTGCGACAGAGACACAATTCTTGCAACTGTAATTCCGCACGGAGGCGCATGTCATACGGGAAGCTTTACCTGCTTTGGTTCTGACCCCGACGCAAAGAGCAGCATGGAGCGCCTTTATTCTACAATCGCAGACAGATTTGCAAACCCAAGGCCGGGAAGCTACACGGCAACACTCAACGACAAGCGTGTGCGCGAAAAGGTTATGGAAGAAGCAGAAGAACTTACCGACGAAGCCGAAACAAAGGCAGATGTAATCTGGGAAGCCGCAGACCTTCTTTATTTTGTAAGCGTTCTTATGTACAAGGAAGGTGTTTCCTGGAAAGATGTCTACGACGAACTGGACAGAAGACACAAAGAATAGCGGCAATTTCAGGAGATATTTTATGATTAAGATACAAAGTGCAGATCAGGTTGAAGATTCCTTTTTTAACGGACGCGATTTTGGCGACTCAATAGATACTGTCCGTACAGTACTCAACAACGTGCGGCTGTCAGGGGATTCTGCACTGCATGAATACAGTGAAAAATTTGACGTATCGGCTCCGGCATCATTTCTTATTCCGCAGGAGGAACTTAAAGCTGCTGCAGAAAAGATGAAAAAAAACGAGCCTGAACTTTACGAATCACTCTGCTACTCTCACGACATGGCTCTGAAATTTGCAAAAAAACAGAAGGAATGTTTTACAGATTTTGAAACTGAACTTGAAAGCGGCGTTTTTACAGGACAGAAAAATATTCCGGTAGAAAAGGCAGGCGTTTATGTTCCGGCAGGAAGATTCCCGCTTGTATCTACAGTAGTCATGACCGTAACACCGGCCGCTGCAGCAGGTGTAAAAGAAATAATTCTGTGTACACCGCCGAGGGTTCACCCTGATGACAAAAAAAATGCAGAAGGCAGGGGAACACCGGGAAATGCATACGTTGGCGGAAAACCGTACGCCGATGAAAACATAATGGCAGCGGCCTACATCTGCGGAGTAACAAAAGCATACGCCTGCGGTGGAAGTCAGGCAATTGCCGCTATGGCTTTCGGTACACAGTCTATTCCGCGTACAGACGTTATTGTAGGACCGGGCAATAAATTCGTTGCCGAAGCAAAAAAGCTTGTGTACGGAACAGTAGGAATTGACATGATTGCAGGACCAACAGAAGTTTTCATTATTGCTGACTCAAGTGCCGATCCAAAATGGCTTGCAGCAGACCTTCTTGCACAGGCCGAACACGATGTTGTTGCCCAGCCGGTTATGGTTACAACAGACAAAGTTCTGGCAGAACGCACGGCAGAAGAAATAGAAAAACAGATCGAAACTCTTTCTACAAAAAATACTGCAAGACAAAGCATAGACACCTGCGGAAGAATAATCATCGCACAGTCCCTTGAACAGGCCGCTGAACTTGCAAACAGAAAAGCCCCGGAACACCTTGAAATTGCAATGGATGAAGGAAGCGAAAGGGACAGAGTTGTTTCACTCGTGCACAATTACGGTTCTCTTTTTATAGGACACGGGGCAGCAGAAGTTTTCGGAGACTATTCTGCAGGACTCAACCACACTCTGCCTACATCAGGAAGCGCAAGATTCACAGGCGGACTTTCTGTAAGGATGTTCCTTAAGACAGTAACAACCCTCAGAACAGACAATAAACTTGAAGGTGCAAGAAAATCTGCACGCGCTGCAGGTTTTCTTGGTGATGCAGAAGGACTTGCCGCACACGCAAGAGCTGCAAGACTCAGACTTGAATAAACAGAGGAAAGACATGAAAATTTATAAACTGGGTGAAGAAATTCTCCGCCAGAAATGCGAGCCGGTAAAGGCCGAAGAAATAAACGACGAAATGCGCGCTCTTTTTGAAGAAATGTTCAAAACGATGACCAGCGCAAATGGAGTGGGTCTTGCTGCGCCACAGGTGGGAATAGCAAAAAGATTTTTTGTACTCACTGCCGATGACGATGTAAAACGCGTATTCATAAATCCCGAGATAACCAAAACTTCTGCAGAAACTTCTGAATACGAAGAAGGCTGCCTTTCCATTCCGGGATTTTCTGAAAAAATCATTCGACCGGTAAAAGTATCTGTTGCGGCCCTGAACGAATTCGGAAAACCGTTTGTAATAGAAAATGCAGACGGCCTTCTTGCAAGAATTATCCAGCACGAAAACGATCATCTTGACGGATACCTTTACATTGATCGCGGTGACAGTGAGTTTGCAAAACAGACAGAAGAGCAGTTCAAAAAAAGAGTTGAACGCAATGCAAAAAAACTTGCCGCACGCGAAGCAAAAAAAGCCAGCATAGAAGCAAAAATTGCTGCAAAAAAAGCAAAGAAAGGTAAATAGAATATGCTCAGAGTCCTATACGGAGGAAGTCCTGCCGCATCTGCAAAGTCTCTTGAACTCATCCTTAAGGACAGTGCCATGTCTGCTTCTGTTCCCGACGAGCAGTACAAGATTGTGGGTGTTCTTACAAACCCGCCGTCTGCAAAGGGACGCCATAAGGAGCTTGTTCCGACAGAAGTGGAAGCTTATGCCAGAATATGGAACGAAGCCCGCGGTGATGATATAAAAATTCTTACGCCGGAACACATAAAGCAGGACGAAAGAACTGCCATTGAGGCACTCGAACCCGATATTTTTGTCTGTTTTGCATACGGACACATTCTTGGACCAAAGTTTTTTTCTCTTTTTAAATTCGGCGGAATAAACCTGCACCCTTCTCTTCTGCCAAAATACCGCGGCGCGACTCCTGTTAATTCTGCAATTTTGAACAGGGATGAAAAAACAGGCTTTTCGCTGCAAAAGATGTCTCTCGGCATTGATGAAGGTGACATTCTTTATATGCAGGAAACAAGACTTACCGGGACAGAAACCGCCGAGCAGCTTCTTAACCAGAGCGCCCTTCTCGGAGCCATTTCTATAACAAATGTCCTGAGACAGACTGCAAAAACAGGAAACTTACCGCACGCAGTTCCGCAAGCAGGAACACCATCTTACTGTACAACAATAAAAAAAGAAGACGGTCTCATAAACTGGAATGACAGTGCCGAAAAAATTGACGCACAGATTCGCGCATACACACCCTGGCCCGGATGTTTTACATACGCAAACGGACAGACGCTCAAAATTCTCAAGGCAAGAGACGCACTTAAAATTGCAGTCCAAGATAATTCAATCAAAAAGAACACAGACCTTGCTCCGGGAACAGTAATTGAATTCAACAAGCAGAGGGGAATTCTTATTCAAACAGGTGACGGTGTTCTTATTGCAACAGAACTTCAATGGCAGGCAAAAAAAGCCATGGATTATAAATCATTCATGAACGGTTCCAGAAATTTTATCGGAACAGTTCTTGGTTCAAACTGAAAAGGAAAACAGCATGGAAGAAAAAAAGAATTTCGGTAAAAAAATAACAGGTGCACTTTCAAAGCTGCGGTTTAATTTCAAGGATCAGGTTTCCCAGATTCAAAACGGCGGAAAGTCTCTTGTGATAACGGTTATTGTTGCGTTTATCATAATGATTCTCGCTTTCCTGGCAGTATTTTTTCTTACGGTTCAGGGTGCAGAAAAAGTTATGGTTCCGAATGTAGTAGGAAAAAATCTTACAAACGCACTTCTGGATCTTCAGTCGAAGGAACTCTACGGAAAAATCCAGTTGCGCTATTCTGATTTGCCCGGCGATCAGGGAACAATTCTTGAACAGTCACCGGACGCAGGAGCAATCGTAAAAGCATACAGGCGCGTAACCCTTACGGTAAGCCGCGGTGTTGCCATTGACGAGCTCGCAGACTACACAGGAGAAAATATTGATGACATCAAAAAGAAGCTGGACGTTCTGTTCAGCGGTGAGCATCCTCTTGTAATAGTCGCGCAGCCGGTTTTTGTACGCGACGATTCAGCAGAAGGAACAATTATTGCGCAGTACCCCGAAGCCGGAATGCCGATTGTTGATCCGGTAAAAGTTCAGTTTGTGGTAAGCAGCGGTTCAATGATCGAAACAGTAAAAGTGCCGTCGGTTGCAGGCCTTAACATAAAGCAGGTTCTTGAAGCAATGGCGCAAAACAAAATTACGTTTGACTTTACCTCACACATTGCCGCAGAAAA
>OQWA01000398.1_pt1 | contig 12568 bp, 13 predicted proteins | sample 1691581 | NCBI WGS metagenome assembly OQWA01 (sample SAMN03418264, study PRJEB22391) | human gut metagenome | biome: human-gut; feature: organic feature; material: feces | host: Homo sapiens | place: Tanzania | collected 2013-01
GAATTATAGTGGGATACATTTTTATTGCTATAATTTGCTGTCTTTTTGCGGGCTGGGGCGGCTATTGTTTAGCCGTACACCAGCAAATTTCTGTTTCTGAAAAAGCAGTTAAAGATTTTGAAACAGCCAAGTAGGAAGCTCTTAAGGCTCTTGAAGCTAAACGAAAGAAAAGAATTAACGAAGAAGAGTTAGCTATTAAACTTGAACTCGGTAATGCTATAGAAGAAGCGGCGAAAAAGCGTCGTTCCATTGAAGAGTCTATAAAGAATTTAGATATGGACCTTGCGGCGGCTCGTAAGCGAAGAGACGATTAGCTCCAGGCTTTGGCGGTGGAACTTGCTACTGAGGTATCAAATAAGTCAAAAGAAGGGGCTTTACAGCTTCAATCTGTAATGGACTATTATGACCAGTAGAAGATTAACATATCAGAAGAATTTCAGAATTTCTCTCTTGAAATGAAAGCCAAGAAAGCTCAACTTGAAAAAGAAGTTAAGGCGGCTGAAGCTAAACAGCAAGAAATCATTGAGGAATATAAGAGAGCAGAAAAGATTAAAGAAGATAAAAACTTCTACCGTATTGTTCTTTCTGAAAATGATATTGAAGATGTCAAGAAACTTCGCAAAATTGCTGACGAACTTCACGACCCTTCAGTTCTTTACAAATTAATTTATAAGAACTATTATGAACGTCCATTCAATGAAATGATAGGACGAGTCGTTACAGGGCGCGGCAATACTGGTATTTATAAAATTACCAATCTTGAAAATGGTAAGGTTTATATCGGACAAACAAAACAGGCTTTCAAAGAACGTTGGCGTACTCATTTAAAGCGTGGTGTAAAAGCAGAACCAGGCACTTCCAATAAGCTTTATAATGCTATGTGGGAAGAAGGCGCAGAGAATTTCACTTTTGAAGTTCTTGCCGAATGTGATACTGACGAATTAAATGGAAAGGAGAAGGAGTACATTTCCCTCTATTGCGAATACATGTGTTCTTGTTTTCCCTCTTAAATGTCTTTCAATAGGGTCTATGTTTACATATTCTATCCTTGAGAAGTTGTCATCATTAAAAAAGATTTGTTGGTATTCATCTTTTAGTTCTTGTAAGCCTTTTAATCTAACTATGTCAATCATCTTCTAACCTCACGATTTATTTTTTCATATAATACATCTATAAATGGTCTGTTTTTCTTTTCTTTGTATCTTTGCCTCATTTTTTCTCGTCTACCGTCAATTTCTGATACTTTTATCCCATGTATTGTGCAACATTCAGAAATGTAACTTCTAGATTTATGGTATTTTTCACCAATATCATCTAATGTATAACCCTCTTCGAGTAAAGAAAGTAATTGTTTTTTGGGAATGAGTTTTCTTGGTTTAAAATTACGCTGATTACTCATTGTCATACTCCCTCTTCAAATATTTTTTTTAATGCTTTTATTTCTTTTACTGCTCTATCCCCCACTCCTTTAATGTTTTTTAATTCATCTCTAGAGGCGTTTAATACTTTTTGTGGGCTTCCAAATTCTTTTAATAATAGTAGTGCCATTTTTTCTCCAATTCCTCTTTGGCATCGTAGGATATCGACATCGGGGCGTTTACTCATAGAGACTTTAGGTTTTGCAGTAACTTGCGCATTTGCTTTGGTAACAGTTTCTGCTATATCCATTATTTTCATTAAGTATTGTACTTCGTTTTCAACAAAAAAGACGGGGCATTTGTATAGTATTTCAATGTTTTCTGTCATTTTATCTATACTTTTTTGTGTTATTCTCTTTAATGTTGGAATTCTCAAGAATGGACTTGGATAAGATTTGTGGAAGATACTTCAATTTGGTGTGGTGAATTTAGGGGTAAGTATATTGGTGCAACATTCTCTGAAATGAAAGGGATAATTATTGTTGTTACCTCGGATTATATTTTTATAATAGACATTACAACGAAAGAAATAATTGATAGCGAAAGAAATTTTGAGTATTGTGATGTTACATGTACGCCATTGGGAGATGTATTGTTTTCTAGCGGATATGGTCTTGAAATTCTAAGAGATAGAACGATTTCAAGTGTTGAAACAATTATATTACCTATAAATACTGATTCGTTGCGGTTTGTTGAATATAAAGATAATATTTTAGAAATGAATTGTTATGAGTTTTGTAATTGGTCGAATAATGTTACACTGTTTTTGGATTGTGAGACAATGATTGTGACAAAATCATAAAGTAAATTGTTTGGATTTACATATTGTGAGATTCAGTCGTCTATGATACAATATCCGAAAATACGGAATGAAAGTATGAGGGAGATATTGTACCATGAATATATATGAAAAAATTTTTGATAGGTTAGCAGAATTACATATGAGTCAGATTGAATTATCGCGAAGAACTGGTATTGCTACCAGCACAATCAGCGACTGGCGAAAGAAAAAAATTAATCCACAGGCAGACAAGTTGGTTGCTATATGTAAGGCACTTGATATGTCGCTTGTGGATTTACTTTGTGATGGGGATGAGAAAGAAGAAAAGGTTGTTCAGACGGATTATATGTTAGATGAAAGACATATAGTCGAAGTATTTAGAACGTCAGATAATGAAATACGAAGAAGATTATTAAAATATTTTGAATTAGTAGAAATATGCAATGAAATTAACGATAATAATGCATTGAAGAAGAATAACAGAAATGTATCTGTGATTCAAGATATTGATGGCAATAATATTGTTGTGATTAATGATATTATATTTAAGGGGAAGCGTTCTATTAATTGGAAAGATGTAAGGGAATATCTTAAAAACTATGTTGGAGATTTTTATACCATTGCTTCTACAGGGGACATGGTGTACATTGGGTCAGATTTACCGAATGAATATAGTGGTTCAAAATATACACATAGTATAAAGGGAACGAATGCGAAGGCAAAAGCCAATGCAGCACAAGGGATTCCGGAGCTGATAGAGATTGCAGTCGGGAAACATTTTCGAGAGAATAATGAAGAAAAACACTGGAGAAATGCAAAATTTGGCTGGTATCGATATGATTCACGATTTGCATTGCCGGTATATGATGAAGTTTTGGATATATGTTTGTTCAGGATAGGAAGAAACAGAAATCTTTCTGACGCGTGGTATCTTATGGGCCTTTCGCAGAAAAAGAAGGGTGATGTTGAAGGCGCGCTCAAAAGTTTTGAAACAGGTCTTTCGCTGAACCCGCAGGATGAAGTTATGCGTGCCTGTTTTGAACAAACTGTTGCCGACAATATTCCCGTAGAAGACAGCAGACGGCAGGGTTGGGCTTCTTTTCATATTTCAAAAGCCCGTGAATATGCCGCTAAATTTGACGGCCCGGGGGAACGTTTTGAATATCAGAAAGCTCTTTCTGTAGCACCGCTTGATTTGTCGGTGAGACAGAACTTTGCAGATTTGCTCAGCAGGGAAGGGCTTTACGAACTTTACCTGAAACAGCTTGATTTTATAAGTGCAAATTCTGTTCCGGTTGTGACGCAGGAAGATAATGTACGCAGAAATGAAAATTCGCCGGAAGTCAAAAAGACCGCTGTTCAAATTCGTAATGAAGATTCCGCTGAAGCCTTGAAGAATTTAATGGCCGGAAATCTTTCAGAACGATGGAATGTGGATCCGTTTTATCTGGACAAAACGCGGTGGAACATTGGCCTTTACTTTCAGAAAAAAAATGTAAGGCTTATTCATGCCGACTTGGAAGAGATTGCTGTTCGTGCGGCCGGTGATATTTTTTCTGCGGTTCCATCCACTTCTGTAGATGTTCTTACGGAACCTGTCGGAGGTTATTCTGATGCATTCCGTCACGCGCGCTCTTCGGGAAGGGATTATTTTATTATTATTTCCCCCGAAGAAAGCGAACGTTCCTTTGGACTCAAGGCTTATATATATTCTGCAAGGACGGGAACAAAAACTACTGAAATTGACATATACAGGACAGGCAATGACTGTATGGCGCGCACTCTGCGAAGATTCAGACGGTCTGTTCTGGACATTCTTCCTATTCGCGGAAAGATTGTTGCGGCAACAAACGGAACACTTCTGGTAGATTTGGGGCGCAGTGACGGAATAACAGCAGGTTCAAAATTTGATGTTGTACGCAGGGGCAGTATACGCACAAAAGACAGGGGACCGGGAATTACTTATGATGAAAAAAATATTCTTGGTACCTTTACGGCCGTCACTGTCAATGAAGAACTGTGTTCCGGTGAATACAAAAAACGCGGCTTTTATGATGTGATGAATGCAGGGGATGAAGTTGTTCTTGTGGAACTTTCTGAAAATTCCGGCAGCAGTGAAAGTGTTGCTTCTTCTGCAAGACCTGCCGCTGATTCTTCTGGAGAGCCTGTGGTTCAGAATTCAGAAAGTAATGAAGATGCTTCTTCTGTTAAAGAGGCACTTAAAATTCAGCCAAGAGAATCAGAACTGGTTGGCCTTATCAGAAATATAATTTGATTAAAAAAAACAGCCCGCTTTTTTGTGCAGGCTGCTTGGACATACATTTACTGTTCTATTGGTGCCCGGTACAAATCCAAGGAACTTTCTATCCAGCGGTCTGTAAGTTGGGGATAGGTTTCTGCGAGACCTAGAAATACACTGACAGCTGTGTCGTAATTTTCCATAAAGTAATGGGATTCTCCAAGATAAAAAGCTGCACGCGCTGAAGTTTCTTTTGTTCTGTTCTGGGCAAGAAATTTTTGGAGAGAAACTGCGGCGTCTGAATATTTTTTCTTTATAAACGTTGTCTTCAGTATGTCGAACAGAAGGTAGTCGTCACCGCCAGGAGGACTTATCAGGTCTTCGTCAAAAATATACGGACTGAGTTTTTTTGTTCGTACGCTTTCTTTTTTCTGCCTGATAAAAGAAGACGCCGTTTCTTGTGTTTTTTTGCTTATTGTTTTTTCGTGTTTTGTTCCGTCTCCAAGAATGTCTACATAGGGAAGTGGAAGTTCCCTTATTTCACCGTTTTCGTATGTTTTTGGTTCAATAGGGGGCTGTTTTGCTGCTGTTTTTTCTGAAGACAATTGTTTTTTTTCGTAATAAACGGACCTTGCTCCTATTACCGTGGAATTTACTCCCGGAATCAACACTTCGAGAAGGGTTCCCGCATTTTGTTCTGTTCCGTTGTCAAGCTCTTCGTCATAAAAAAGCGGCTCTGTTTCTTTTGTACCGCTTTTTGTGAGTGAAAGAACTGCATAGTAATATTCAACCGAAGGATTTACGGTGTCTGTGTAGGAGATTGTTCCGGCTGGAAGTATTGCAAGTGGCTTTAGTTCTGTAAGGCTGCGGAAGTCTTTTATTGGCCTTGTATTTCTGTAAATTTTAAAGCCGCTTACATATATTCCCTGCCGCTCTTTTGGAAGAATCCATGATACTGTTATTAAATTGTCTGCAGTTCCTTCTGCATTTATTCCTGTCACTACAGGCCTTGCACTTTGTGAAAAAACAGGTACTCTGAATATTGAGCAGACTGCGACTATTGTAAGGAAGTGAAAAATTCCGGTTGGTTTCATACATATATAATGTAACAAATTGAGGGATTTTTCAACCCGTAGATTTTTGAACTGTTTTTTGCTGGCGGAAAGGATTTGTGCGGCTGGAAAACCGGTGCCTGTGTTTGACAATAATTGCACTTTCATTTATTCTATATTGTATGTTTGTTTCGGTAATTGTCGAACCCGGTAGCATTGAAAGCGGAAAGGATTTGACTGATATTCTGACAAAATTTGCATTCTCGAAGATTCAGCGTTTCTGCTGGGAAAATATGCGCTTTAGTGAAAGTGATATTGTTGCATTGAAAAAAGACATTGACCGCGTGACAGATTATTATGACAAAGTAAGGTTCTATCAGTTTCCTGTTGAAGGCCAGTTTGTAATTACAGAACTGCGGCAGAAAAAATGGAGACGGTGTGCCTTTGCTCCCTGTGCAAAATAAATGGAATCTCTAAAAATTGCAATTTTTGGAGATAACCTAAATTGTTTTTTGCCCGCATGTATTTTGCGGAGAATATTTTTTGAGGATAAATTATGCTTGAGGATTTAAGAGTTCCTATTTCGGAGTTGAAGGAAAATATCATGGATGTCTGGGGGCGTCTTTGACCCGGATGAGATTGACAAAAAAATAGCAGAAAAAGAAGCTCTTACTACGGCACCCGGTTTTTGGGACGACAATGACAAAGCTACCAGGGTTATGAATGACATAAAAATGCTTAAGGGAAGAATTGAACCCTGGCGCGAACTTATTCAGGAAGTTTCTGATATGGAAACCCTGTATGACCTTGGTGTAGAAGAAAATGACCAGAGTGTTGAAAAAGAGCTTAAAGAACTTTATGAAAAGGCAAAGGCAAAATACGACCACGAAAGTATATTGAATCTTCTTAGTGATGAAGTTGACAAAAACGACTGTTTCCTTTCTGTTCATGCAGGAGCCGGCGGAACCGAAGCCTGTGACTGGACATTTATGCTCAGCCGCATGTACCAGCGCTGGGCAGAACGCCACGGTTACAAAACAGAAGTTCTTTCTGAAGAAGAAGCAGAAGGCGGACTCAAGTCAATCAATATGAAGATTTCTGGTCCCTATGTTTACGGTTATACAAAAGGTGAGGCAGGTGTTCACAGACTTGTCAGAATAAGTCCTTTTGACGCAAATGCCAGAAGACATACTTCGTTTGCATCGGTTTACGTTTTTCCTGTTCTGGATGACAGTATTGAAGTCAAAATTGATCCGAAGGATTTGAGAATAGATACTTTCAGGGCCGGAGGAAAAGGCGGACAGCATGTCAACAAAACAGAGTCTGCCGTACGCTTTACGCATCTTCCGACAGGAATCGTTGTTCAGTGTGAAAGTGAACGTTCGCAGCTTATGAACAGAGCTACGGCAATGAGTATTCTGCGTTCAAGACTTTATGAATATTACAAGGAACAGCGCGAGAAGGACAATATGAAATTTGCCGGCGAGAAAAAAGATATTTCTTTCGGAAGCCAGATCCGCTCTTACGTTTTCCAGCCTTATACCATGGTTAAGGATCACCGTACAAAATATTCTGTTGGAAACATTCAGGGTGTTATGGACGGGGACATTGACGGCTTTTTGGACGAATACCTTTCTGCAAAATGGAAGGGACTGCCGGCATCTTCTTCTGACGATGATGACGATATCGGGGACGACGCATAAAGATGTTCTTTTTGAGACCGTCTGCGCTCAGGAAAACAGTTGCATTGTTTTTGATGACAGCTGCTCTTTCCTGTTTGCATGCGGATGATTGGGTAATAGCGGCAAGAAAATTCTCTTTTGCCCAAAAAGGGACACGCTCTTCTGTTGCGGAAGGCGCGGCATCCCTTATTCCCACTCTTGTTCTTGAAAGAATTTCGGTCGGGCTTGACAGAGAAACTTCGGCAGAAGAACTCAAGGACCGTGAGTATGAAAAATTCCGCACTGAACGGCAGTCTCTTTTTCTTCAGCTTTCGAAGGAAGTGAAGGAAAGGGATTCTGTTGTCGTTTCTGAGCGGAATGCAGACCGTGCACAAAAGAAAATTGCAGAAATTGAAAAAAAAATTGACGGAATAAAAAAGGATATTGATGAGAATATAAAAAAATCATCTCCCGATTATTCTTCTGAAAATGATCCTGAAAAAAAGGCGCCGTCTTTTTTTCATGCGCCTCCCTTTTTAAGAAAAAATCATGCTCCTGATATTCCGGCTCTGGAAGAACATGTTGTGCTTTACAAAAACAGTCCTGATTCTCTTTTTGAAGCTGAAGGTTCTGTCGGTGAAAGACGGTTTGAAAAAGCCGTGATTGATGCCAAAATAAACGGACTGATTGACGGAGTGATAAACGTTTACGGGGACTACGCTTCTGTAACATGCACTCTTAGGGTTTTTCCGGGCGCAAAGGTTTTGGGAACGGTTACAGAAGTCGGGCCGCTTTCTGATGTAATAAGCATTGCCGGGAACATTGCGCGCTATATTGTTCCTGTTGTGACGAACAGTCTTCCGGCAGAAATTTTTTTTGATATTCAGCCTGAGAAATGCCGTTCTTCTGTAAAAATTATTTTTGACGGAGTTGTATACAATAAAGTTCCGCCTAAAATAATTGCACGTTCCGGAATTCATTCGCTTGAAGTTGAATGTGACGGTTTTGTTTCAAAATCTTTGGCATATAATTTTTCTGGCGGAATTCAGCACAGGGTTTTTATTCCCATGGAAAAAACAAATCCTGCCGTAGTAAGCCTGACTCTTTTTGATCCTGTTCCAGGAAGCCTTTATGCCGACGGAATTTTTTCGGGAAGAATTTCACATGGAATTCCGTCTGCTTCGGCTACTGTAAACGGAAGTCCTGTTATGGGACGGTTTGTTTCTGAAGAAAGAGGAATTGAAAAAGTAGAAGAAGAGTATACTGATAGTTCCGGTAAGAAAAAAACAAGAATTGTAGAGAAACCTGGAGACAAACTTGGATTTTTTTATTACATTCCTGAAAATCTTCAGAAAGACGGGGCGCAGCTTGTGGTAAAGGGAAAGAGCGTTGACAATGCTGCGGTTATTGACAAAAGACGAATCTGGACATACAGGGGATATACTGCACTGGTTCTTTCACTTCCCGTAACTTTGTTTGGAACAGGAAAATATAATTCTTCTGTGAACGCATATAATTCAGGATATCTGGGTGATATTTCTGAAGTTGAAAAATGGAATACAGTTCGTCTTGTTTCTGGCGGTATAACAATTGCGTGTGCTTCTTTCTTTGTGTTTGAACTGGTGCGTTATCTCAGGGCTGCCAGTTCTGTTCTTCCGCAGAATGCAGTTTATGCCGATGATGATACTATTGAAGCGGCAAGGGAAAAGTCTCTTTTGATTGTGGATGAAAAAGTTTCTTCTGAAGTTTTGGAAGAGACTTCTGATGTTTCTGAAGAAACGTCCGCTGAAAATGCAGATAAATAATTTTAAATATTTTTTTAGAGGTAATTATGGCAAAAACTTCTTTTGGACAGAAACTCAAGGCATTGTTCGGAATACATAAAAACAGCGATTCTGATTTTTTTGAAGAACTCACTGATGCTCTTATTGAAGGGGACGTTGGTGCCCGCACTGCTGTAGAAATTGTAGACAGTCTTGAAAAAAAATGCCGCGAAGGGAAAGTTTCAGGCGAAAACGCAATTACTTCTGAACTTGAAAAAATACTTTTGGAATTTGTACATGCACAAAAACTTTCTCCCGTCGAAGGAAAAGTGAATGTTTATATGGTTCTTGGTGTTAACGGGGTCGGCAAAACTACGAGCGTTGCAAAAATGGCAAAACTTTTTTCTTCTGCCGGAACCGGTGTAATTATGGCTGCCTCCGATACGTTCAGGGCCGCTGCTGTTGACCAGATTGCAATGCACGGCGAAAAACTCGGAATACGCGTTGTAAAGCACCAGATGGGAAGTGATCCTTCGGCCGTTGTTTTTGACGCTGCCGATGCCTGCCGTGCCGGTGGAGGGGGACTCGTTCTTGCCGATACTGCGGGCCGTCTTCACAACAAAGAAAATCTTGTCAACGAGCTCAAGAAGATAGACAGAATTGCAGCATCAAAAGCTGATGAAGGCTGTTATAAAAAAATTCTTGTGATTGACGCGACAACAGGACAGAATGCACTCAGGCAAGCAGAAGTGTTTAATGAGGCAGTTGGTGTAGACGCTCTTGTTCTTACAAAATATGACTCTACTGCACGCGGTGGCGTTCTTATTTCTATAGGAAAGGAATTGGGAATTCCTGCAGCATTTGTATGCAACGGTGAAAAATATGCAGATATTGCACAATTCAATCCGCAGGGGTATATAAAGGAATTTCTGGGACTTTAACAATGGATTTTGCCACTGCTGTTCTCTCATTTTATCTTCTCTTTCCGAATCTTTATGCCTCTCAGAAATGGTTTAAGGTCGTTCTTCCTGTGCCGCAGCTTTTTGTTTCGGAACAAAGAAGTGAAGAGTCCGTTGAAGAAAAAATAAAATCAGTACAGAATTTTCTCTTTGCAACCGATGACGCAATTCCGCAGGATTTTTTTTCAGAAGAAAATGTCGCAAATGTTTCCGAAGAAGAAAAACCTGTATCGGAACGTTTGTATCTGGATTCAGAAAATAAAATGAGACTGTTTGAATACGGCGAAGAAAAATTTATTCCGCTTGCTTCATATACAAAAGAAGGTGATTCTTCTCTTGGGCAGTCGCTTGTGTCTGTTAACAGTGATTGTGTTACCCGTGTTGAATTTGACAGTGATTATCTTCCAAAAGAAAAACTTGTCTGGGAAAATGCTCCAACAGAAAAAGACTCTGTTCTGCTTTCAAAGACTTCCTGGACTTATTCGGCACTGGGAGAGTCTGTTGTGACAGAAGAAAATTTTGCTGCAGGGACGGTTGTTGTTTCTGAAAAAAATGCTGCGGGTCTTGTTACAAAGCGCAGTTTTTATTCGGTAAAAAAAGATCCGCTTTCGACAGAAAATAATCCGCTTCCTGATATTAAGATTCTTGAATCTTCTGTGAGCATGACATGGGACAGTGAAAAAAGAATTCTTTCTGAAGAAGAAATTTTGTATTCCGCGGAAGAAGAAAATAAAAATGACAGCGGCTTTGTACGCAAAAAAGTTTTTATTTATACAGAAATTTCTCAGACACCGGATATGCGTTTTTATGAAAACGGAAAACTCAGGCTTGTAAGCAGATATCTTGATGACAAAACCTGTATTGAAACAATGTACTTTGACGGCGGCTTTACTGTTATTGCTCGCTATGAAAATGGAATCAGGACTGATGAAAAGATTTCGTCACCGGGCTTTGAAGAAGGAAGGTAGTTTTGAGCGGCTTTAAGTGGATTTATTTTGTGTCCAGAAGAATCAGCAGAATAAACAGAAAGGGACGTACTTCGGTAACTTCGGCACTTGCTTCACTGGGACTTTGTTTTGGTGTTGCATCCCTTATTGTTGTATTGAGCGTTATGAACGGTTTTCAGATGAGTTTTAAGGATGCCATTATGGAAATAAGTTCGTATGATGCGCGCGTTTCAAATATTACGGAGCAGCAGGAAGAAGAATTTTTGTCGTGGTGTTCGGGTCGTAGTGACGTTGAATGTGTTGTTCCGTTTTATGAAGCCCAGGGGCTTATGGCAGGAACCGGCGGTCGTCAGAGTGCAGCTCTTGTACGTGCTGTTCCGCAGAATACAATGCAGGAAGATGCTGGTTTTAAGAAACAGCTGCGCATGGTTGCAGGAAAATTTGATCTTTCGGGTGGTGACGGAATAATTGTAGGAAATACTCTGGCACACAATCTGGGACTTTATGTAGGAAGTCGCGTTAACATACTTGCGCTCAGCGGTTCTTCTGACGTAAGCCTTCTTTCTGCAAACAGGCAGTTTGTCGTAAAGGGAATTTTTTTCTGCGGATATTCTGACATAAACGCTGCATATTCTTTTATAAACCTTGATGCCGGAAAAACGAATTTCGGTGCCGGGGCAAAAAAAACTTTCGGAATAAAAACAGCCGGTTCTTCTGGGGAAATGGCTTTTCTTGGAGCCGTTAAGAATAAATTTCCTGATGCACAGGTTTCGGTCTGGCGCGATTACAACAGAAGTTTTTTTGGTGCACTAAGAATGGAAAAGACAATGATGTTCCTTCTTATTCTGCTGATTTTTGTTGTCGTTGCTGTAAACATTTACAACGGAATGCGGAGACTTGTGTATGAGCGTAAAGATGATATTGCGGTTCTTTCAGCCCTTGGTGCACATCCGCGTGACGTTCAAAACGTGTTTGTAATGCAGGGCGCTTCTGTAGGAATCGGGGGCTGTGTTCCGGGACTTCTTCTTGGGATTTTTTTGTGTCTTAACATAGAAGGCGTTTTTACCTTTTTGTCAAAGGCGCAGTATTTTTTTATGTACATAATTTATTCGATAATTTCACCGCAGAGCATTGTCCGAGGAGGGATGACCCGTTTCCATTCTGTGAAGAATGCCCTTGAAAAAGTTCCTGACGGAGCCATTGTCGCAGTTCATGACGGTGTGCGCCCCTTTGTGTCAGAGTCTCTGATAGTCAGAATGTTCGACGTTGCCGAAACTGTCCCGGCCCTCATCCCTGTCGTCCGGTGCGTTGACACTATGCGGGCTCTCGCGACAAAAAAGGACGCTTCAGGCAGCGAAGTCCTTGAACCTCTTGATGTCAAGGTTGATCGTTCCGTTCTCTATGCTGTGCAGACTCCGCAGATTTTCCATTCCGATGTTCTGAAAGCCGCCTATTCTCAGCCCTACGACACTGCCTTCACCGACGACGCCTCTCTTGCATCCCATCCTTTTATGCATCCCCTTTGCCTCTGCTTTTTATTGTGGTGTCTAAAAGGTGGTCTGCTGCGTTGGATGCTTTGATAAAATCCTTGCCCTCTTATTGACTCCTTCCGTCCCATCGACGGGGAGTTGTTATTGGAGTTGCTTGATTTAGAAATAGTTGCTTTGGAAAATGGATAAGAAATTATTGATGATGTCGCTGGGAGCGACTTTGATGCCGACGAGAGGCTTTTCATTCACGTCCATTCC
>OQWA01000399.1_pt1 | contig 12546 bp, 10 predicted proteins | sample 1691581 | NCBI WGS metagenome assembly OQWA01 (sample SAMN03418264, study PRJEB22391) | human gut metagenome | biome: human-gut; feature: organic feature; material: feces | host: Homo sapiens | place: Tanzania | collected 2013-01
GACCCGGAGGGCAATGAAACAGACTATGTCTGCGACCGGGCCGGAAATGTCACAAAGATAACGGATCCAAATGGAAACAGCACGGAATATATCTATGATTTCTGCGGAAATATTTCTACTTTGAAAAAAGCGGACGGCACTACACTGCAGTATGCCTATGATAAAAATGAAAATCTTTCTGCCTACAAAGACGGAAATGACAACATCACAACCTATGCCTATGATCGGAATGGCAACCGGACACTGGTTACCGATGCGATGGGTCAAAAGACATCCTATACCTATGATGAGCGAAACAACCTGATACAGACAACGGATGCCTTAAATCAGACAACGGACATAACCTATGATTATGCCGGTAATATCAAAAAGGTCACCGATGAAAATGGTGCGGATATCACATTTACCTATGACAGAAATCAAAATCTGCTGTCTGAGACTGACGAAAACGGACATACCAAAAGTTATCTGTATGATGTCTATGGACGGATTGCAAAGGAAAAGGATGCCAAAGGCAATGAGACGACTTATACCTATGATGAGACAGGCAATCTTACAGGTGAGACAGATGCGCTTTCCAATCAGACCCTTTATACCTATGATCCGTATGGTAATGTTGTCAGAAAAACGGATGCCTTATCAGGGAAGACGAGCTATACCTACGGAAAAGAAGGCGAATTGTTACAGGTAACCGATGCCGATAAAAACAGCATTTCCTATACCTACGATAAAAATGGAAATCTTGTCAAAGAGACCGATGCTCTCGGCAGCATCAGGACCTATACTTATGATGGAGCCGGTAACCGGGTAAAGGAGCGTGATGCTCTTGGCAATGAAACAGAATATATCTATGATTCTGTCAATCGTCTGACAGAGACTGTGCAGCCGGATGGAACCAGTATAAAGTTAGCATATGATAACGAAGATCATGTGACCGGATTGTGGGACGGAAAAGGAGGAAAAACAGCATATCAGTATGATGCCCTTGGACGTATCATAAAGACGACTGATCCGGAGGGCGGCAGTACCTCTACTGCTTATGATGCATTATCCCGTGTAGTTGCCGAGGTCGTCAAAACCGCAATTGAAAACCATCAGAACCTCATCGTAGAAGGATGCTACATCCCCCACAACTGGAAGGACAGTTTCACAGTACAATTCGATAGCCCAAAATCCTATGATTTCACATCTTCAACGACCAATACCCTTGAATCAGGCCCTTGTTCCGTTGACTACATGTCCAATATCCGCAGTGCTTTCATCGTCATGAGCCGTAGCTACATAGAGCAGCACTTCGACTTGATAAAGGACTATGCCAATATCATTGAGAAGCGTCTTGACGACAGCGGCCTTGACATGGAACGTCTTGTGATGTGCAGCGAAGGCTTCAAGGAGGACTGCATTGCCAACGGATCCCCTATTGTGGAGATAGGTGAAAATGAGGATGAAACCTACGATGTTGACAGTCTCGTTTCTCGTGTGTTGAAAGCTCTTGAACTTTGAAATCCTTCTCTTTGAATCGTCTTCTGCGTCACATCGCTTAAGCTGTGCGTCCCAGTGGCTCAACTACACCCTTTAAGTTTACAACTTTCACAATGCTCACCCCACCCACCAGGTCGACAATGCTCACAACCGCTACAAATCACCTACAAAAAAACTACAAAGCAACATAGACCTGCGTATCTAACCTGAATAGGTTTTCTTCTTTTTGCCGAGTTTTGGGCTTCAATGAAGAAAACTTTCTTCATAAACCTGCATTTTTTCGTTTACGGAAGAAACATCCACTCCTCATATCCTTTCCATCGTTACGAGCAATCTCCCTCTTCCTCTCATAGTTGTGCGCTTTTTGTAGCGATGGTGAGCATGGTGAGTGAGGTTGGCATGGTGGGTGTGGTTGGCATGGTGGGTGTGGTGCGCATTATGAGTGTGGTTTAAAAGGTCGCTACATGGTTGAGTTCTGTCGTCTTCCAGTTGTTTCCCGCCTTCTTTCAACCTCCTTCAATTGTCTTGTGCCGCATAAACCACTATACTCTCAAAGTAGGAGGTGCCAATGCTCACCGATAGAAAGCCCTGTTCGCAGATGGCGTACAGACAATCCTCAGAGGACAGGAGAACAGGTCACGTTCCGTGGGATTCCTCAAGGGAAACCTTGTCCGCAACCTAAGGGCGGAGACCAGAGGTATAAACGCACGTGTGTGCAAGAACGGGGTCTATGGATTCGCGTCCATGGCCGAGTATTCGTCGGCTGCAGCCGATTCAGTCATTGCAGAAGCGACAAGGAACGCATTGTTCCTGGATTCACATGCACCAAAGAACAAGCCAATGGCAACGTCCTACGGGCAGGGGATCATCCCAACGGGTCGCACCATCATCGACTTTGAGCAGAAGAGGATCATAGACGCCTGCAAGAAGATAGACGACCACATTGCGAAGACCTATCCGGACCTCACCAGCCGCATGGTCATGTACTCAGAGGATTCCATGGACAAGGTCATCTATACGTCCGACGCCCACGACGGACACATCACAAGCCCAAGATGCTACATCTATGTGTTCCTCAATTCCGTTACGAAGGACGGAGTTCCAATCGAGCTATTCAAGGCCTTTGGCGGAGCGGGAAGCTTCGAAGACCATTTCAAGGATGTGGAATGGATGTACAAGGACATCGATGCCCTGTACAAGATGCTTATGGACAAAAAAGAGGGTGTCTATGCACAGGCAGGCTATAAAACGGTCGTCCTTGGCGGAGAGCTCTCAGGAATGCTCGCCCACGAGGCGGTTGGACACACAGTTGAGGCGGACCTCGTGATGGGAGGATCAGTTGCAAGCAAGCTCCTCAACCAAAAGGTTGCATCGGATCTTGTAAGCATGGTGGACTACGCCCACACGGCCTTGGGAAAGGAAGCTCCACTTCCAGTCTATATGGATGACGAAGGCACGAAGGCAGAGGATGCACTTCTCATTGAAAACGGAATCCTCAAAGGCTATATGCACAACCGCGAATCGGCGGACCACTACGGAGTCAAGCCACTTGGAAACGCAAGGGGCTGGTCGTTCAGCGACGAACCTCTCATAAGGATGAGGAACACCGCAGTGCTTCCAGGCAAGGACAGGCTTGAGGACATGATAGCATCGGTCGATGACGGCTACTATCTTCTCTCCACCGGCAACGGACAGGCTGACCTTACGGGCGAGTTCATGTTTGGAATCAACATGGGCTACGAGATAAAGAACGGAAAGCTTGGCCGTGCAATACTTGACACCACCGTTACAGGAGTTGCGTTCGACATGCTCAAGACCGTGGACATGGTGTCCGACAACGTGCTTTGGTCGTCAAGCGGATTCTGCGGAAAGAAGCAGCCAATGCCGGTTGGACTCGGCGGACCGCAGCTCAGATGCAAGATCATGATTGGTGGAAGGTAAGGAGGTCTTTAAATGAAGGAAATAAGAAAAACAGCAGAATACATCCAGAACCTTCTAAACGAAAGCAAAGTTGATAAATACGCATTCGCGCTCCATGAAAAGGAGACAAGGGAGTTCAATGCAGACCTTGGCGACTTCTCCCTCTTCAGGACCGTCTTTGGCAACAACGCAGCCGTCACCGTCTACAACGACAACAAGATGGGCACAAAGGCCGGCAATGACTTCAGCGACGAAGCACTCAAGACAACTGTTGACGAAGCCGTCCTTTCAGCCAAGTCCGCAGTCGAGGACCCCGCCTACGACATAGCTGAAAAGCAGCCCTCCGAGGTCTTCCACTACGGCTGCTATGAGCCTGACATTGAAAAGTTCTTCTCCCGCGTGGAGGAGCTTCTTTCAGACATCAAGGCCCAGTATCCAAAGGTCAAGATACTCAACGTCTTTGCATCCCACACCAAGGACCATGCCCTGTACATGAACTCCAACGGGACGGACTTCGAGGACTTTGGCGGCAGCTATTCGGTCAGCATCGAGTTCTCTGGCAACGATGGCGAGAAGACCACAGGCCTAGACTATGCCGATGTCACAACCGCCAACCTTGACAAGCCTTTCATAGACCTTGGCAGCTTCAGGGTCCACCTTGAAAGCGCACAGAACCAACTCAACCTCACATCGTTCGAGGGCAAGTTCGAAGGCACCGTCCTCTTCACTCCCGACTGCTTTGCCCAGTTCGTCGCCTATACGCTGAACAACTATGTTTCATCGTCCGTGATTCTTGACGGCACAAGCCTGTGGTTGGACAAGATTGGGCAGCAGGTTGCAGACCCACGCATCACAATCTCCATGAACTCGTCGGACCCACGCATTGTGGAAGGCGAAACCTACACCGCAGACGGCTACAGGACCCAGGACGTGGACATCATCAAGGACGGCATCCTCAAGAACCACCTCATTGGACTGTACCTTGCCAACAAGACGGGCCGCCCGGTCACGAAGAACACCAGCTCCGACATCGTCATAGCCCCAGGCAATGATTCCTATGCCGATATCGTTGCGTCCATCGACCGTGGTCTTCTCGTAGGAGGTTTCTCCGGTGGACAGCCAGGAACAAACGGTGAGTTCTCAGGCGTAGCCAAGAACAGCTACTACATAGAGAACGGCCAAATCAAAGGCGCTGTGAGCGAGACCATGATAAACGGCAACCTTGGCGACATGCTCAAGAACGTAAAGGCTATCTCCAAGGAGGTCGTCTGCGACGGCAGCATGGTTGTTCCCTACGTTGCGGTCAATGGCATCGTGATAAGTTCCAAGTAGCTCCCTGTTTGTAGTCAAAAAGATGGGATTTTTGGCTTTTGCCACGGACGCATCATCGAACGTGGCAGCCAAACGAACCCATATTCCAGGGAGAGGTCTACCACGACCTTTACATGGGTTCCTTCGAACTGGAGCAGAACTCCCATTTGGATCTGTGCCGTTGTTTGGTCCGATGTTGTTTGACAATCATCGCCCATACGTGTATCTTGTATCCTAACGTACAAATCTAGAGAGGTCAGAAAATGTATTCACTCATAATGGCTATGGGAACAGCTGCAACGACATCCTCAACGACAGGCAGCACTCAGGGTTCCATGTTCACGACGCTCATCACCTTTGGTGTCATCATCCTCATATTCTACTTCCTCATCATTAGACCGCAGAAGAAGAGGGACAAGGAAGCCAAGGACATGCTCGCATCCATGAAGAAGGGCGACAAGATCGTCACGATTGGTGGAATCAGAGGAACCGTTGCCGTCGTCAAGGAAAGCACCGTCATCGTAAAGGTGGATGACAATGCAAGGATCGAGTTCAGCAAGAACGCAATCTCCCAGATCCTTGACAAGAAGCCAGAGACCGCCGCTTCCTCCAAGAAGGAGAAGGCAGACAAGGTCGAGAAGGTCGAAAAGCCGGCCGAGGTCGAGGCTCCAAAGGTTGAGGCCGCTTCTGAAGCAGCTGCAACAGAGTCCAACGAGTCTCAGGAGAAGAAGGACTGATTAAGGTCTTATCCCTATGCTCATATAGAGATGCGTAGAGAACTCCCCTTTGCAAGGCAGCGTCCTGGCAGGGGAGTTTCTTTTGGGAGGTGTTCCTTGAAGGTTGTAAGAGGCGAGGTCCTTGGATTCTGCTTTGGTGTGTCCAATACGATGAACATGGCCTTGGAATGCCTTAGAATCGCAGAACGCAAAGGGCTTCCGTGCTACAGCATAGGGGACCTCATCCACAACAAGGACGTTGTCAACTATTTCAATGAGAAGGGGCTGCGCGTCATAAAGGATTCTGATGATGCATCTGCAGGAGTCGCCCTAATCCGCGCCCACGGAATACCTGATGCAGACAAACGGACTTTCAAAGACGCAGGGTTCGAGCTTCTTGACTCAACATGCCCAACGGTGCTCAAGGGTGCAAATGCCATAAGGACGGCTGCCTCCCAGGGCAGGAACATAATAGTTCTGGGATTTGCGGGCCACGCCGAGACGCTTGGACTGCAGGGGGTCGAGGTAGAAGAGGGGGTAGTCGCGAAGACCCATCTCATAACGTCCGTGGAAGATGCAGAGCGTTTTGTGAAGTCCAACACTTTGGACGACGGCAACCCTGTCTTCGTCGTTACCCAAACGACGTTTCCAAGGGACAGATACGAAGAGATAGCATCCATACTCAAAGGCCGTTTCAAGGATATCGGTTTTGGAAATGTCCCGTGCCCTGCTTGCAAGAGAAGGATCGACGATGCGGTGTCTACTGCCCTCAAGTGCGATGCCGCGGTGGTCGTAGGAGGTGCGGACAGTGCAAACACCAGGAACCTTGCAAACGAGGTAAGGAAGACGGGAAGGCCGGTTTTCTTCGTGGAGAACGCTGCGGGTCTTGACGATGATGCGTTGTCAAAGATGGCCCAATATGGTTCTGTAGCGCTTCTTTCAGGGTCGTCCACTCCAATGTGGGTCATAGAAGAGGTCGAAGCAAGGCTCAAGGAGCTTTGACCGGCATCTGGTCCTTGCCTGCTTTGCGGTTATTGAAAAAACACATGCCATTGGTTTACAATGAAGGCAACGCCAATGGCTTTGTATAAGGAGATTGCAAATGTCGGAAAAAATCTCTCAGGATGAAAAGCTCAAGATGATAAGACACTCTATGGCCCATGTCATGGCAGAGGCTGTGCTTGAGATGTTTCCTACCGCCCAGATCGCGATAGGGCCTGCCATAGAAAATGGTTTCTACTATGATTTCGAACTTCCAAGGAACCTCACGCCTGAGGACCTGGACACCATAACACAGAAGATGAAGGACATCATTGCGCAGAACAAGGAGTTCAAGCGCATAGAGGTCACCCGCGCACAGGCCGCCGAGATGTTCAAGGACCAGAAGTTCAAGCTTGAGCTTCTCGAAGCCATCCCTGAAGGAGAGACCGTCACAGTCTACAACCAGGGCAACTTCACAGACCTTTGCAGAGGCCCGCACGTTGCATCCACAAAGGAGCTTAGGGCGGATTCCTTCAAGCTCCTCAACATTGCAGGTGCATACTGGCGTGGAGACGAGCACAACCAGATGCTCACAAGGATCTACGGAACCGCCTTCACCAATCCAAAGGACCTGAGGGCATACCTTCAGTACCTGGAAGACGTGGAGAAGCGCGACCACAGAAGGCTTGGAAAGGAGCTTGACCTGTTCAGCCTCCATGAGGAAGCTGGTCCTGGTCTTGTCTACTGGCATCCAAGGGGAGCACGTGTAAGGCAGCTCATCGAGAACTTCTGGCGCGAAGAGCACTACAAGAACGGCTACGAGATGGTCTACACCCCACACGTTGGAAAGAGCTGGCTGTGGGAGACATCAGGCCACCTTGGTTTCTACAAAGACAGCATGTATCCTCCAATGGAGATGGACAAGGCCGACTACTATGCAAAGCCAATGAACTGCCCATTCCACATCATGATCTATCAGAACAGCAAGAAAAGCTACAGAGACCTTCCTTGCCGCTGGGCAGAGCTTGGAACCGTCTATAGATACGAGAAGGCAGGAGCCCTCCATGGACTTATGCGTGTGCGTGGATTCACTCAGGACGATGCGCACCTCTTCGTCACACCAGACCAGATGGACGAGGAGATAATCGAGGTCCTTAGGTTCTCCCTCTACATGCTCCATTCGTTTGGATTCCAGGACATCCACGCATACATATCAACAAAGCCGGAGAAATCCGTTGGAGAACCTGAGAAGTGGGAGGCTGCAACCGCAGCCCTCAAGAAAGCTGTTGAGAAGGAAGGCCTTTCATATGACATAGACGAAGGCGGCGGAGCCTTCTATGGTCCAAAGATCGACCTCAAGATAAAGGACGCAATTGGAAGGGAGTGGCAGCTTTCGACGGTTCAGTTCGACTTCAACCTGCCAGAGCGTTTCAAGCTCACGTTCGTTGACAAGGACGGCGTCGAGAAGAGGCCTTACATGATCCACAGAGCCCTCCTTGGTTCCATAGAGCGTTTCTTTGGAGTCCTTTTGGAGCACTATGCCGGGGCTTTCCCACCATGGCTTGCTCCTGAGCAGATCAGGATTGTCCCTGTTGGTGACAGGTTCTTTGACTATGCAAAGAAGCTTGAAAAGACCTTCAAGGAAGCAGGCCTTAGAGCCAGTGCAGACCTTTCCGACGAAAGGATGAACAACAAGATAAGGCTTGCCGCCAACATGAAGATTCCATACACGGTGATCGTTGGCGAGAAGGAAGAGGCAGGAAACCTGGTCTCCGTCCGCTACCGCGGTGGAAAGCAGGTCAACGGTCTTGAAATTCAGGCCTTCATAGACGAAATCAACAAGATGGTTGCAGACAAGGCTCAGCTCTAAGCTGGGCCTTTGGCTGCTGTGAAAGGGGGAGAACTTGCATGTATGTGCAAGTTCTTCTTGTATTGATACTTACACTGACGTGCATTCGATGCGATTGGAACTTTTATGACACAGAGGGAACGCAAGGCATTCGACGCTCTTGAGGAGCTTGATAGAAGATCTGTTTTGATAGGGCATATAAGCGCCGTTCTTGGCTATGACTTCGAAACTGTCATGAGCAAAAAGGGCGGAGACGAGAGGGCCAGCCAAATGGCGTTCCTCTCATCCATGGACCACGAGATATCTTCAAGCGAAAGGATGCGCGAGCTCCTTGAAGAGCTTTCCAACATGAAGGACGCCACGGATGAGCAGAAGGCCCTCGTAAGGGTTCGAAGGAAGGCATACGAAAGAAGCGCATCCCTTCCCCAAAAGCTTGTAGAGGACCTGTCCAGCGCCTCCAACAGCTGTCAGAACCAGTGGTTCGATGCCCGCAAGTCAGGGGATTTCAAGTCCTTCGCCCCGTATCTTGAAAGGCTTGTCGAACTTACCAAGGAGGAGGCTCACCTTACAAGCAAGGGACGCAGCCTCTACGACACCCTTATGGACAAATACGACATGGGCTTCGACTCTGCTCAGATAGAGACTCTGTTCAGCGGTATGGAAAAGACCATAAAGGCTGTGAAGGACGAGGTCAAAGGCTCTTCCAAGACCGTATCCCCCAAGGATGAGGCGTTTCTGTACGAGCACTACGACATGGAAAAGCAGAAGCAGTTCTCAAGGCAGGTCCTTGAGGACATGGGCTTTGAGTTCGACAGGGGCTCGATAGGGGAGGTTGCACATCCTTTCTCTTCCACAGTTGGCTGCGACGACATTCGAATAACCACAAGGTTCGAAGATCCAAACGTGACATCCCAGCTTTTGACAATAGTCCACGAAGGAGGCCATGCCATCTACGAGATGGGCGCCAACTCCGGTTGGATAAAGGGGACGTCCCTTGGATGCGGCGTGAACATGGCGTTCCACGAAAGCCAAAGCAGGCTTTGGGAGAACCTTGTCGCCCGTAGCCCTGAGTTCTGGGAACACTACCTTCCAATCTTCTGCGACATGTTCCCAACCCAGACCAAGGGCGTGAAGTTCGATGCCTTCATGAGAGCTGTGAACAACGTGAAGATCGATGACGTGAGGGTCAATGCAGACGAAGTCACATACGGGCTTCATATAATCCTAAGGTTCAGGCTGGAGAAAGCCCTCTTCGATGGAGACCTCAAGGTTAGGGACCTGCCGCAGGCATGGGACGAGATGTCCCTCAAGCTTTTGGGAAAGAAGCCTGACAACATCCAAAGCGGAGTCCTTCAGGATGTTCATTGGCCGGGCGGAATGTTCGGATACTTCCCTTCCTATGCGCTTGGCAATCTCATAAACGCCCATCTTTGGCACTACATGGAAAAGGACTTTGACGTGAAGGATGCCGTGAAACAGGGCAACCTCGTTGAAATAAAGGAGTACCTTTCAAAGAGGTACTATCGTTTTGGAGCCGTCTACCCTGCAAACGAACTCATTGAGAAAGGCTCTGGCCATGCGCTTGACGCCTCCCATTTCGATAGGTATCTAAAGGACAAGTACAAGGCCCTTTTTGGCTGAGCCCAAGACCCTCCGGAGCCCAAACAAGGGTTCTGGCAATGCAAAAACAAAGGAGGCTGATATGAATCTTCCAAACAAACTCACCGTCACAAGACTTGTCATTGCACCGTTCTTCTTCCTGTTCTTCTTCGTTCCAGATGTCTTTGGAACCTTCCCACCTGTGGCCTACAGCATCGTTCTTGTTCTCATGTACGGGGTCATGGAGCTTACGGACCTCCTGGACGGCCAAATAGCAAGAAGAAGGAACCTCGTGTCCGACCTTGGGAAGGTCATGGATCCATTTGCGGATGTCATAAGCCACCTTACGTTCTTCACCTGCTTCCTTGCAAGCGGCATCATGCCTGTGTGGGCGTTCATCCTCATAATGTGGCGCGAGTTCAGCCAGTCGTTCACCCGCATGCTCATGATGGGCAAGGGCAAAGCCATGGCCGCCAACATCTTTGGAAAGGCAAAGACCTGCCTGTACGCACTTTGCAGCGTACTTGGAATAGCCTTTAGGGTGTGCTCAATGCTTGCTCTCGATGCCTCTGCTCTTGCAACGTTCAAGACCGTACTCACCGTACTCTTCGCACTTGCCGCATTCGCATCCGTGGCTTCCTATCTCATATATGTGAAGGCCATCGTCAAGAGCGGAGCCCTCCACGACATGACCCGCTAAGGTATTCGTACACGAAGGGCTGCACGGTCGCACGCACTGTGTCCCAGTCACCATTGGCCGCCGCATCACGCACCATGGCCGACGAGATATATCTATCTCCAAGCCTTTTCCTCTCCGCAACCTTTAGACCGATTCCTCTGTCTCTGCATTGCTGACGCAGTGCGTTGAGGTGCATCTCGGACATTTCGTCCCTGGGCTCGTCTCCTGCGAACATGCTTGTGATCCCCAAACCTGGAAGTATCACCTGGCACAGCAGCTTGGAGTTGAGGATTGCATAGGAATGCGCCCGGCTTCGCTCGACCGTGCTCCACTGAGATGGAAAATCGTCCCTTCCTATTATATAAGGGCCTCCCGGCAGGACCAGAACGTTTGGAATGCCATGTGCGCACATTTGGGTCTGCTCCAACCTGTCCTTGAACGGAATCTCGATGTTCGAGTTCTCGTGGTTGCCAAGGCTTCCTGAGTCCGTTTTGCCTTCTATCACGAACACTACGACTCCGCGGCTTCTCTTGGAAGCTATCTCCATTATGTATCTGTGCCCCAGCGTACAGGGGTTTGCGTTGAATATGATGCATGAAACGCCATCTGTGACGCCAAACCTTTCTTCTATGGCAGAGCGCGTCTTGGAAAGCCAGGATTCAAGGACATCGGTCTTGGGTTGTATTGCGTTCATGTACTGTAGGGTTTCGTTGTCAGGTTGCATGCGTGAAGGATAGCATTTCGCGTGCGTTTGGGGTAGATTGTTGCGTGGAAGCGTAAGGCTTCTCTGTGGAGGACGACATGGACGGCGTTTTTGAGAAGTGTAGGCGTGAAGGGAAGGTCTTGGTCTTTGGACATCGTGGATACAGTCAGCTGTACCCTGAGAACACCATGGTTTCGTTCGACAACTGTGCAAAGGCCTCTGGTGTGGATGGCGTTGAGCTTGACGTGCACCTTTGCAAGTCCGGGGAGGTGGTGGTTGCTCATGACTTCTCACTGAAGAGGACCGCTGGAATCGACCGGGAGATAGAGGACTTCACATGGGACGAACTTAGACGTATGGATGTTGGCTCCTTCAAGGGCCCTTCTTTTTCCGATGCGCGCATTCCTTTGCTTGAAGAACTGCTTGGTACGTACGGCGACCGCTTCATATATGATATAGAACTCAAGGTGAAGGCCGGCAAGGTAAACCCTGAGCTTTGCAGAAAGACCTTTGAAGTAATCCGTCGCTGCGGAGTGGAGAAGAGCGTGCTGGTTTCGTCCTTCAACCCGTTCGCATTGAGAAGGTTTGGATCTGTGTGTAGGCGCAGCATCCCTCGTGCCGATATATTCTGCCATGCAGACGACGTTCCTAAGGCCCTTTGGAACGGAGCAGGTCATATCGTGAGTCGCAGCTCCTACCTCAAGCCTGAGTACAAGCAGGTTTCGTCTTCATATCTGGATAAGGTTCACGGAATGCCGGTTGTGTGCTGGACAGTGAACACCGTTGAGGATGCAAGGCGTCTTGTGTCTCTCAACGAAGGCCCCAAGGGAATGCGCGTGTACGGTCTTATAGGCAATGATCCATGTCTTTTGGCCAATGCCGTGAATAGTGAAAAATAGGGCCAAAAGAGGCTTGAAAGAGGTTTTTGAACTTCCTTGAAAAAATTTTAAAAAAAGTGTTGACACTTTTGGTGCGAATCGAGTATGTTACTCAAGCGCGCTCCAATTGAGCGAGCGCTGCAACAGATTTTTACAGAGATATTAGAGAAGAGAAGGTTAAGAAATTAGTTTGCAACGATTGCATTTTTGCCGTTGGTTGCAAGCTTCAATTTTGGAAGCATGAGGGCTTCCTAGTCAATTCGAACGAACTGAGAAAGTAGATACGATCAGGGTTCGTGTGGCATCTGAGAGGGTGCCGAGTTGGAGGATTTGGAGATTGAAGTCATCCGGTCTTCGGACCGGGCTTTAGATGATGGAGAGTTCGATCCTGGCTCAGAACGAACGCTGGCGGCGCGTCTTAAGCATGC
>OQWA01000400.1_pt1 | contig 12545 bp, 9 predicted proteins | sample 1691581 | NCBI WGS metagenome assembly OQWA01 (sample SAMN03418264, study PRJEB22391) | human gut metagenome | biome: human-gut; feature: organic feature; material: feces | host: Homo sapiens | place: Tanzania | collected 2013-01
ACTATCATTGCAGAGTCATCTGAGAGTGGAGTGGGTGCGAGCCCATGAGAACACTTCCGTAATCTCCTGCCAATAGTTCACTTCTTCAAATTCCATATTCTCAACTGGCGCCCCTGTGATAATCATTCCGTCGAATTTCTCGTTCCTCAGGTCGTCAAAGTTCTTGTAGAACATCATCATGTGCTCGATAGGAGTATTCTTTGAAGTGTGACTTTTCAACTTCATGAATGTGATATCTATCTGCAAAGGAGTATTGGAAAGCAGACGTATGAGGTCTGTTTCCGTCGTTATCTTGATGGGCATCAGATTGAGAATGACAATCTTCAGTGGGCGAATATCCTGCGAAAGTCCTCTTGTCTCGTCGATGACAAATATGTTTTCGCCTTTAAGGATATCAATAGCTGGTAGTTTATCTGGAAGTCTTAATGGCATTTGTCTTTGTGTTTTATTCTGATTACTTTATCTTTTGAGAATGGCTGATTCAAAGAAATACTCTTGTAACCCGCCATTTATTATTTACTAAGTAGGTAATCGGAATTATTTTTGTAATAATGAAAAACGATTATAATTATCTATTCATTTTCAAAATAATTTTGATTACCTACTTATGGTAAAGAGTTATCTTACCAAAGCCTGAGTCTCTTGTCTGGAGCGATATAGAGTGGGTCAGAAGGCTTGATATTGAATGCCTTATACCACGCATCAATATGTGGGAGAGCACCCTTTACTCGCCATTCACCGAGTGAGTGAACGTCATTGAGCACACGGTTGCGAATCTCCTTCTCAGTGATATTCTGTCCCCATACGCCAGAGTAAGCGCAGAAGAAACGCTGATCAGCAGTGAGTCCAAGCTTCTTTCCTGCATTTGCCATAGCCACCTTCTTGTTGACCTTCATTGCCTCTGCTTCAGCATTCTTGAATGCCTGATAAGCAACCATAAGGCCACCGTGGTCGGCAATATTCTCACCGAGAGTCATTTTTCCGTTAGCATTCAAACCAGGAAGAACCTCAATCTTAGAGAAGAAATCAGCGTAGTATTCACCGAGTTTTGCAAAGTTTTCAGTGTCTTCCTTAGTCCACCATTCTGTCATATTACCATTCTTGTCGAAGTGACAGCCCTGATCGTCAAATCCATGAGTCATCTCATGTCCGATTACCACGCCGATAGCACCATAGTTGAATGCGTCATCAGCCTCTGGATCGAAGAAAGGATACTGGAGAATACCTGCAGGGAAGCAGATTTCATTGGTTGTAGGGTTGTAGTAAGCATTTACTGTCTGAGGTGTCATGTGCCACTCATCACGGTCAACAGGCTTACCAACCTTTTCGTCCTGACGCTGCTTAGAGATAAATTTGCTTGCGATACGGAGGTTCTCATAGAGAGACTTAGCAGGATCGATAGCAAGACCTGAGTAGTCGCGCCACTTGTCAGGATAGCCCACCTTGATATAGAAAGCATCGAGCTTCTCGCGTGCCACCTTCTTAGTAGCAGGTGTCATCCAAGCCTGATCTTCAATTCTCTCACCGAGAGCTTTCTGGAGATTCTTCACGAGTTGCACCATACGTGACTTACTTGAAGCTGGGAAGAAGCGCTCACAGTATATCTTTCCGAGAGGCTCGCCAAGGATAACCTGCACGAGACTGGTAGCCTTACGCCAACGTGGATAATCTACCTGACGACCGCTCATCACTCTTCCGCCGAAATCAAATGCCTCTGCAGCGACTGCATCACCGAGCACGTCAGATGCCTCATTGATGGCATCCCACTCCAACTTGGCACGAAGGTCTTCCACATTGATATCCTTGAGAATAGCGTTAAGGCCAGCCATAAACTTAGGTTGACCGAGCACGAGGTGCTGATAGTATTTCTCATTGATGCCTTTAGCCTTCATCAATCCATCGAGAGGAAATGCAGAATAGGTCTTGCGGAAGTCTGCGATAGACATCTTATTGTAGTTTGCTTCTACGTCACGCAGTTCTGTAGCCGAGAGAGAGGTCTCTGCAATACGGTTTTCGAGCGAGAGAATACGCTCCATGCGGTCTCTTGCAGCCTGCTCAGAGAATCCGAAGAAGCGGAACATCTTCACGATATGCTCTCTGTAAGCCTTCATAATTTCGAGAGTAGGCTCATCCTTATTGACATAATAGTCACGCTGTCCCAGTGACAGACCGTCCTGATAGATATTGAGGATATGGTTCTTTGCATCCTTTTCGTCGGTACTGAATCCGCAATTAGCGAGGAACGAACCGCCATACTGACACTCATCGAATACATAAGCCATAAGGTCATCGACGCTCTTTGCACCTTCGAGACGCTGGATAGTAGGCATAAGAGGAGCTACGCCATCCTTATTGAGGCGCACGGAGTCCATAGCGAGATTGTAGAGGTCGCCGATTTTCTGTTCGAGCGAGCCTGGTGTATTTCTCTTGCCAGAGAGGTCTGTGAGGATAGAATTGATTTTCTTGTTGTTGTCTTCTGCAAGTTTGTCAAAACTGCCGTAGCGAGAGTATGCAGCAGGAAGTGGATTTTTCTTTATCCATCCGCCACATGCGTACTGATAGAAGTCAGTACCTGGTTTTACGGAGAGATCCATATTCTCCGCTTTGATGCCAGCACCGAGAACTTTGTTCTGTGCCATTATCGCCATTGGCATTGCTGTTATTGCCATTGCCATTGCTAAGTTTTTGAATTTCATATTCATTTTATGGTTTTAGATGATTTGGTATTGTCATATAATTAGAATGCTGCCAGTCAAGGCTATGGTGGATTCCACCTTTCTGCCCTGACGTCTTGCAAATGATGTAGGAAACGGTCTGCGTCACTGGTGATTGGATTACTCCAACTGCAATGACAGTTCTTCCCACTTCTGCATCTCCTCATCGAGGGCAGATTGCAGTTCGGTATATTTGTTTACGAGAGTCATATCCGAAGCATTCTCAGGCTGTTCCAGTTGTTTACCCAACTCTTCGAGCTTGGCTTCCATATTCTCTATGCGCTTCTCGCTTTCCTTTACCTGCTTCTGTATGCGTGAGATTTTCTTCTGCTGCTCCTTACGCTCTGCATAAGAGAGGGCTGAATCCTTCTCTTTATGCTCATTTGTCACAGTCTTCTTCTCCTGTTCTTCCTGCTTTGGAGCCGTTCCGGAACCGAGGGCATCGGTGATGTTTTCGGCATTATGAAATCGCAGATACTCATAAATACCGCCGAGATGCTCGCGCACTTTTCCGCCTCCAAACTCATAGACCTTATCTACGAGTCCGTCAAGGAAGTCACGGTCGTGGCTGACGAGGATGACAGTACCGTCGAATGCCTTTATAGCCTCTTTCAGAACGTCCTTCGACTGCATGTCGAGATGGTTGGTAGGCTCGTCGAGAATGAGGAAATTGACTGGTTCAAGGAGCAGCCTTATCATCGCAAGGCGTGACCTTTCACCGCCTGAAAGCACCTTCACCTTCTTCTCGGAAGCCTCGCCTCCGAACATGAAAGCACCGAGTATGTCATTGATTTTGAGACGTATCTCACCCTTCGCCACATTGTCTATGGTCTGGAAAACGCTCAGAGACTCGTCAAGGAGCTGTGCCTGATTCTGCGCGAAATAGCCTATCTGTACATTATGCCCCACCTTCAGCGTTCCGTCAAACGGTATCTCACCCATTATACACTTTACGAGTGTGGATTTTCCTTCACCGTTCTTGCCCACGAAAGCCACCTTTTCGCCGCGCTTTATCAGCATATCCACATGACTGAACACCTGGTGCTCGCCATAATTCTTTGCCACCTGGTCGAAGATTACGGGGTAATCACCGGAACGGAGGCATGGCGGAAACTTGAGATGGAGGGATGAATTATCCACTTCATCTATTTCTATCGGCACGATTTTCTCCAACTGTCGGATGCGCTGCTGCACCTGAACAGCCTTTGTGGCTTGGTATCTGAAACGCTCGATAAACTGCTTTGTATCTGCAATCTCCTTCTGCTGGTTCTCGTAAGCGCGAATCTGCTGCTCTCTACGCTCTGCGCGGAGCTTGACATATTCGTCATATTTCACCTTATAGTCGATTACCTTGCCGCATGAAATCTCAAGTGTGCGGTTGGTGACGTTATTGATGAATGCACGGTCGTGGCTGACAAGCACCACCGCTCTGGTGCTTTGTGCCAACTGCTGTTCAAGCCATTGGATTGACTCGATGTCGAGATGATTGGTAGGCTCGTCAAGGAACAGCACGTCAGGCTTCTGCAAAAGTATCTTTGCCAGTTCGATACGCATTCGCCAGCCACCGGAGAATTCGCTCGTAGGGCGGTCGAAATCGTTTCTGGTAAAGCCGAGACCGGTCAGAGTGCGCTCTATTTCCGCCTCATAATTGTCACCGCCCATCATCATGTAGCGTTCATGTTCCTGGGTGAATTTCTCCACAAGAGCCATATAGGATTCGCTCTCATAGTCGGTACGGTCAGCCAGCTGACGGTTCATCTCGTCAATCTTGGCCTTCATCTGCGTCACTTTGGCGAAAGCCTTGCGAGCTTCTTCGCGCACGGTAGTGTCATCCTGAAGAATCATCACCTGTGGCAAATAGCCGACAGTCTGGTCGTTTGGCACGGCAACATTGCCACTTGTAGGCTGCTGCTTGCCGCAAAGTATCTTTAGCATAGTGGATTTTCCGGCACCGTTTTTGCCCACGAGGGCTATGCGGTCACGGTCATTGATGACGAAACTCGCATTGAGAAACAACGGTTTCACTCCAAACTCCACTGTCAATCCTTCAACTGAAATCATACTTGTTGTTCTTGAACGCATTTCCTTGCGCGTGTGCACGTATGCGTTCCATAATATTCTACTGTTTTTATTCCGAAATGCAAAGTTACATAATTTTATCCAAACGGCAAAGGATTCCTCCCGTTTTTGGGGTAAAGGGATGAAAATAAGGCGATGGATACTGAAAAAATGCTGGATAAGTTTTCGGGAATGGAAATCTTTATGTAAATTTGCAGTTTGATGAATTGTTCGGTCTTTGGAAATATCGGCAAACAAGAATGCGGAATTGGAACTGATAAAATATCAATAAACAAAAACAAATAAAAAAAATCATTGTTTTTCCACTCACAAAGATTAGGCTGGAAGCCTATACCGAGCGCAGCGAGAGTACCCCGGGACACAGTCTCGGGACTATAAATCTCTAAAAGAAGACTGTCTGGAAGACAGTACCTTACAAAAGTATCGGACAAAGATATACGATTAAAGTTCATCAATCATCTTGGTACTGTCTTCCAGACAGTCGCATAAGGACAGTCATAATTCCCGAGACTATGTCCCGGGTTACTCTCGCTTTGCTCGGTATAGGCTTCCAGCCTAATCTACAAAGTGAATTTTATATACAGACCGTCACATACAACTGTTGAACATTTTATCGCAACAAAGAACCACAATCATCTAACCATCAAAGCAATAAAACCACGCAACGCAAGTCTTTATTGAAATTAAAACCACAAAAGAAAGAGACAAGGAATATGAAAATAAAAGTATGCGGAATGCGCAACCGCGACAACATCGCCGAACTGCAAAAACTGGACATCGACTTCATGGGCTTCATATTCTGGCCTAAAAGTCCGAGATGTGTGCAGCAAATACCTTCTCGCGCTGGACTTATTCCAGACCTTCCAAGCCTCGACGGCGAAGGAATCAAGAAAAGCGAGACTCACGACAAGAGGATTCTGACCGTGGGAGTATTCGTGGACGATATGCCACAAAATATTGTCACACGTGTGTATAATTATCACCTCGACTATGTGCAACTGCATGGCAGTGAGTCGGCTGTGATGATAGACAATCTCCGCCGCACACTCATTCCAGACATTGCGCCCAACATCAAGATTATCAAAGCATTGAGCATAAAGGACAAAAGTGATTTGGAGAAATGGCATGAATACGACGGTCACGTGGATATGTTTCTCTTCGATACGAAGTGCAAGTGCGCTGGCGGCTCTGGAGAGCAGTTTGACTGGTCTATTCTCAAAGCCTATGACGGCAATATTCCTTTCCTTCTTGCCGGTGGCATCGGTCCTGATGACGCAGAGCGAATCAAGAATTTCCATCATCCTATGTGCCTCGGCATCGACCTCAATTCACGATTTGAGACAGAGCCTGGCATGAAAGATATACAGAAACTCAAACTTTTCATATCGCAATTAAAAAACTAAAAAGCCACGTTTTATCAAACATAAAAGGCTGATAAACTATTGGAAATTGTTCTATTTTCCCGTATCGGGACTACAAGCAAAAAATGCCTTTGCAACAGATTGATATTCAATGCGTTGTAAAAGCATAGTTATTAGGGTGTAAAAGCATAGATATTGCAAGGTAATAACTATGCTTTTACACTGTAATAACTTAGTTATCGCATTCTGATAGCAAAGTCATCAGAATTTTGTTCTATTTTTCTCACATCGTTTTTGCTGCCTCCAGTTTCAGTAAGTTCGGTCAGTCAATCAAGCCAAAAGGAAAAATGTTATGCTGTTTTGTGGTTTCATAGGATACTCAAGTTGAAAACAAAACAACAAGACAACAAATCGATAAGTAGGTAATCAAAATCCTTTTGACAATCAATAGCTATCGTAAAACCTACTTAAATGTATTTTTTTGTGCTTGTAACATCAATAATATTATTGTTTTTTGCATATTATTGATTTTATTTTATTACCTTTGCAGGGTTTTAACAAGCATTCTGTAATGATATTGGAATAAAACAAATCATTTTGAGAGGTATAATGTAAAAAAGCAAACATAATAAATATGGATAACGTCAACGAATTTTTCGCCGCGCTCAGCTCTTTTCTTTGGGGCTGACCAATGATAGTATTGCTACTTGGCACCCACATTTTTCTTACCATTCGCCTGCGCTTCCCACAACGCAAGTTGTTCACTGCCATCCGCCTTTCCGTCCAGCGTGACAAATCACAGAAGGGAGACGTATCACAGTTTGGCGCACTTGCCACAGCCCTTGCTGCCACTATCGGTACGGGAAACATCATAGGTGTAGCAACAGCAGTGGCGTTAGGCGGTCCAGGAGCAGTCTTCTGGTGTTGGCTGACAGGCGTGTTCGGCATTTCCACTAAATATTCCGAAGCGTTGCTTGCCATAAAATACAGGGTAAAATCAGAAAGAGGACTCATGCAAGGAGGTCCTATGTACACATTGGAGCGTGGCTTGGGCTGGCGCAAGATGGGAATACTGTTTGCTTTATTCACCGCTATTGCAGCATTCGGTATAGGTTGTACGGTACAGGCAAATGCTATTTCCACGATAATGTACGCCTCTTATGGCATAAGTACCGAATTGTCAGGTGGCGTATTGATGCTTCTCGCAGCGGCGGTAATCATCGGTGGTGTACGAAGTATCTCGAAGGTATGCAGTATGTTGGTGCCGTTTATGGCGTTGCTTTATGTATTAGGGTGTATATATATCCTATGTGTCAATGCCAGTTATGTTGCGCCAGCGCTTCAGTTGATAGTCAGTTCTGCTTTCTCTCCAGAAGCCGCTGGCGGCGGTTTTGCAGGCTCCACAGTCATCATGGCAGCCCGTTACGGTATTGCACGCGGCCTTTTCAGCAATGAGTCGGGACTCGGCTCCGCACCTATCGTGGCAGCGGCAGCGCGCACGAAGAACCCTGTTCGACAGGCATTGGTTTCCTCCACCGGCACTTTCTGGGACACTGTGGTGATATGTGCACTCACCGGACTGGTCATAGTGAGCAGCATCATTGCCTATCCAGACATCGACTATAGCAATGGAGCAGAACTGACCAAGATGGCATTTTCCAAGATTCCCGTTATAGGACCGTTCATATTGAGCTTCGGTCTGCTCACATTCGCCTTCAGCACTATCCTCGGATGGGGATATTATGGTGAGCGGGCTATGGAATATCTCAAGGGCAAGCACTGGACACGTGCCTATCGCTTGCTCTATATCGTGGCGGTCTTTGCCGGCAGTGTGGCAAATCTCACTATCGTGTGGAACATAGCCGACTGCATGAATGCCCTTATGGCTATTCCTAATCTCCTGTCATTGCTCTTTCTTAATGGAGTCATCGTGCATGAGACCCGCAAATATCTGTGGCGTGACAGGCTCGACCGCGAGATGAATGAATGATGTAAGTCTATCTGCTTTGTGACGGTAAAAAAATAACTTGGTACGGTTTGAGTGAAGAAAATATCTCAAAAATATGAGGCTCAAATCATACCAAGTTGTTTTTTTCCCGTCACTTCAGCGTAAACTTATATCCTGCCGTAACATAAAAGGCATGGTTGCGTGCCGTTGGAGGGTTGACTACTATAAAGCCGCCAGGATAGTCTGACTTCAGATTGATAGCCTCTCTCACTTCGAAGCAATAGGAGGCATCGAGGGTGATGCGTCGCCATTCATAGCTCACGCCAAGGGGAATACCTATGACGAAGTTGCGGAAATTGCTGCTCACATCCTTCGATTTCTTCTCCTTGTATGTCTCCCACAGATACATTGAAGAGGTGCCGTCACCGAGGTCCATCGTGCGTATGCTTTGTATAGTCATCTTCTCCTTTGCCGAGATAAGTGCGCCAGCCTGCACGCCGATGTGTACTGCCAGACCCTTTACGTTCGACAAGTAAGCCTTGATCTGCAGTGGAATGGACACGTAAGTCGCATCGAGATGTTCCTTTGCAGTGGCGTATTTCTCTTTCTTCTCTTCAAATCCGGTGCCGATAAGGCTGAAGTCAGCTCCTGTAATCAGGGATAATTTCTGTGACAAAGGAAACTCAAAGGTTGCTCCGACAGTGTATCCGGCTTTCCATTTCTCTGCTGCGGTCAGTGCAGAGCCCTCCATCTTGGATATAGTCAAGCCTGCATGCGGAATGATGGACGTATGGCGAGTTTCGTTTTGAGCCGTTGCCCACATAGGCAACAGGGTCATTATAGCGACTGATAAGATATGTTTCATTGCGTTCATTTTCTTTTGTAAAAGTATGTTTGAGTTGACTGACCATCTTTGCGAGTGAGTTTGATGTTGCTTTCTGTCATGTCGCTTATGGTCCATGTTTCTGTATAGCTGAATTTCGGATAAATGAGCGCGTTAAAGTTTTCGGCTATTGTGATGTCGTCACCGTCCAATGCGAACCATTGATCGTAATAGAGGTTGCCAAACCTATCCCATTTTTCCGTTTTGTGATTTTCAGAGAACGCTATGGTATGGTAATACTGCTTGCTCCATTCGTCGCCATTCTGGATGTCAACATCCGTGATGTCCTCTCCATTGACATTGTAGGTGTAGTGTGTGGTTTCCCATTTGCCAATCAGTTCTGCTGGCACAGGAGTCCTTATTATCTCTTCAGCCCGCTTCATCTCTTGCGGAACGTCCTTCTTCACGAAGTGTTCTACCTGCTGGTCGTTGCCGTTACTGTCAATGGCAAGCAGAGACTTGCTGCCAACTGCATACACATTCCATTTCGAACCGTTAGAAGGTATGACGCAGTAGTTGGCGTCAAGGTTCACGTCTGCCGAATGATATCTCACGGAATAATGACTGTCCACGCTGTATAAATTTGTCAATTCGGAGATGTTTCCTTCATCGTCGATATAGAAACCGACTCCGTTTCCATTGTCCTGTTCCCAATATCCTGTGAAGTCAGCCATGGTAAATCCCGACATCTTCATGCCTTCCAGTTCGCTGATCATCTCGTTTCCATCTCCAGGCAGTGAGGTAATCTTGTAGAAAGGCACTATGGAAGTCTTGCCGTTGTATGCAAGATACATCGTTTTGCCGTTGTTTCCAGCTACAGTTACGTTGTAGTAAGTGTTGTGACTCTTTGGAAGTTGCATCTCATAGTGGTTGCCATTCACGCTCCATTTGCCAGTCTTGAATCCCAATTTATAAGGATTTGCGGTCTCTCCGGTATATAGCCATTCGCTGACGGTCTTGTCATTGTGCACCACGATGCCTTGAATGGCGCCGTCGCTGTTTATGTCATCGTCAGCTATCTTCCAATAGCCGGTGATAGGGGAGTGGATATCAGGGGAGATGTCAGGTTCGTCGTTGCATGAAGTCAGCATAATGATGGCGAACAAACATACTGAAAGCAATGTGAAACAAGTTCGTTTCATGATTTTTTTGTATTTAGTTGTTGTTTTGTTTTTTGACGATGCAAATGTACGGATATTATCTGGAATAGCAAAACAATATGGAAAAATTATTAAAGTATTTCGCAATTATAGGTTACTGGTGTTTCAAAAATATTATTTCTATCCAAAAAAACATATATAAAATGAGACGACTTTCAGAAATAATCACTACCTTTGCAATTGAGTTGGAGTGGCATGAAAAGACTTGCTGTGGTGAAGACTCAATTTAATATAGAGCGTTTTGATATTATCTCTCATTGAAATTCTCCTTAAATTTAGTCACAAATGCGACTCATTGAAATCTGGACAATTTCATTCCCTGAGATAATGGCAATACTGCTCACGCTTAGGATTATTGTACCCTTTTCTGAAGGGCGTAATATATCGTATAGGCGTGGGCTATTGCTTCATTACTAGGGAGTGGGCAGTCCAGAGCCTCAATGAAGTAATAAGCAATAGTTCCCACGCTTTTCCTTTTATTAACCGCTTATTTCTGGGAAACAGTAAGTTTAATATTGTTGTTGATAATGATTTTTAAACAAATCTCTATTGTGTTCATTTTGGGAATATTATTTCTAAGTGTAAGAGCTCAAACAAGAAATACCAATATAGTTTTCTACCATAGCAATGGTAACAAAACCAGTTTTAGTTTTGCGGACCACCCAAGAATGATATACCGAAATAATAAAATAATATTAGCAACGACATCAGATTTTATAGAATGTTCTTTAAGTGATTTAGTTAAAATAACTTTTGAAGAAGCTTCAACTAAGGTTGAGGAACTTACAGTAAATTCTAAGGGTGAACGCGAATTGTATGTTTATAATGTTTTGGGAGTTTTGGTGAAAAAAAGTAAACTTGATAAACAGCATCATTTTTCTATGATTACCCAAGATTTACCTAATGGGTTGTATGTGATAAAAGATAAAGTAAGAACATATAAATATTTTAAAAAATGAAGAAGTATTTTTTACTATTGTGTGCCATGTTTCTTATGCATGGGGTTTTTGCGCAGAATGTCATGCGTATAAGTTTTAAAGACAACACATATAAGGATTATGACGTAACTACGATTGATAGCGTTAGTTGGTTTTTTAAAGAATATGCAAAATTTAATTCGCTGCAAAAAGATTTGTTCGTAGGAGAAAGTTTCACACAACCTGTAGAAACAAATAGCGATGGATTGATAACTTATAGTTCTAGTAACCCACAAGTAGCGTCAGTAGATGCCATTTCTGGGGAAGTCAATGCTAACTCTGTAGGTAAAGCTGAAATTATAGCAAAAGTCGAATCAACATCTTCTTTTAAAGCATTAGAGGCTTCATACTTTGTTTCTGTAATGGAAAAAAGTGATAATGAAATGGTGCAGACAGGTTTAAGTGACAGCATTTATATATCTAAGGCTTTGTTGACGGCAAATGTAAATATACCTAGTAGTATAGATGTATTTCAGGTAGGAGTATATTGTTCAAAAGAAGAAAAACCAACAAATGATAATGGATTGACATTGATAGCGGATGCTACTTCAAAAGATAAATCTGTATATGTATTACAAGCAAATAATTTGGAAATGAATACTAAGTATTATTATGTGGCTTATTTGTATATTCCTGTAACAAATACTTATTATTATGGAGCAATTCGCTCTTTTACGACAGAAAATATCTCAGAAGTAACGAAAGGAGAAGCTATAGATTTAGGATTGAGTGTAAAGTGGTGTAGCCATAATTTGGGTTCTGATATACCGGAAGGGATTGGGGAAAAATATGCTTGGGGTGAGTTGCATCCTTATTCTGGTACATATGCATACTATAGCAATGGACAATATATAGATATCGGAAACGATATTTGTGGGACAGATTATGATGTTGTTAAAAAACAAATGGGTAATGAATGGTCTTTGCCGACATATGAACAAATGTCAGAATTGTTTTCTTCTTGTGCTTATGCAAGAGTGATGTATAATGATATTCCTGGTTATATAGTAGAAGGGCATAATCGAAATAGCATCTTTATTCCTTATGGGGTGACTAATATATATTCAGGTTATCATACTGATTTAGACGGAAGTATAAGACATTATTATGGGGATTTTTCTGGGTTTATGACAGGTCAGCTTTCTGTACAGCAAGGCGATAAGGGGCGAGTGTATAGCTTGATGTTTGATTATGAAAAAAAATATTTATGGTTTACCGATGGAACTATAAAAAGGGAAAGTCCACAAGCAATACGTCCAGTGAAAAAAAAATAAAGATAAGATAGTTGACAAATGGCTAAAAGATAAGGTCTCAAAGTTATTCTTCGTTGAGGTCTTATCTTTTTTTCGCCTTAGCACAATCTCTTAACCTTGCAATTTGGACTCCCTTGCAAGCCGTTGTTCCCGCAAGCGCTTGAATTGAG
>OQWA01000402.1_pt1 | contig 12537 bp, 9 predicted proteins | sample 1691581 | NCBI WGS metagenome assembly OQWA01 (sample SAMN03418264, study PRJEB22391) | human gut metagenome | biome: human-gut; feature: organic feature; material: feces | host: Homo sapiens | place: Tanzania | collected 2013-01
GTCTTCCAATTCCTTCGCCTCAAGCATAAAGAGGTCGGGAGCAAGCACACAGCCATTGCCGATGATATTAATCTTGTTTTCATCGAAGATGCCTGACGGTATAGAACGAAGCACGAATTTCTTGCCGTCGAATATAATGGTGTGGGCTACGACTATGACATAACGGAAGAAGAGAAGACATGGCTTGAGGGTGTAGAGTATATGCGCTCGTTCAAGTTGACGGATTCGGAGATGGAGATCAACAAATACCTTGCCGAGGGCAAAAGCGTGCTCGCCGAAGGCGCACAGGGCACAATGCTCGACATTGACCATGGCACATATCCGATGGTATCATCGTCATCGACCACCAACCGCTTCACAACCGTTAAGATCGTATGGGACGTGAGTGATTGTCTCACCGTTTTGCTTATAGGCTGTGCATACCTTTATAGTCTTGAGGTCGTCAAGCACATCGCCTTTCATCATAATCAGTTGTGTTACACCGTTGATCTCAACAGCATATTTCAGACTGACGAGATCCACCCAACCACAGCGGCGGTTGCGTAAACGGCGGCGGACAGCCCATTAAGGACGCTTATACGAGAAATACCACCGACATTCGCGCAGAACGCGCAAAGGCCGTATATGACACGGATAAGGGTATGAAATTGCGTAAATCGCACGAGAACCCCTACGTCAAGGCTTTGTATGAGGAGTATTTCGACAAGCCCAACAGCCATAGGGCGCACGAAGTGTTGCACACGAAATACGTCGTCCGTGGCAAATAAGCAAAACCCAAACCAAAACAAAAGCACCGAGCAATCGGTGCTTTTTCGTTGTAAAAAAACAAGTAAGCGCATAGGCCCGAAGCCTAAACCGTTGCTTACTTGCCGTCGATATATTCGACAAGATTATTATACATAAGAAAAAAACAAAAGTCAACGATAATAAAAAAAGAAGCAGCCTATTGGCGGTAGTGTCAAACAAAAGTTATCATACCACAGGTCTGCTTCTTAAAAAGCATATTACTATAAGGCGTCGGAAATGTCAAGCAGAAAACGAAAGCCGAAAGAAAGGGTAAAAAAATGTAGCGTCCCACGGGCGTAACCGAAAACGGTTTTCTCATGATTTTACTACGCTACCATATGAGAATATAAATAATTTTGAAAAAAGTCAATGGAAATAAGAGAATATAACAAAATTAACGTTTAGTGGTGTTTTTAAGAAAATATACCCGGATTGCATGTCTGAAAGTAAGTGTCAAAATAGTGTCAAGGCATGTTTTTTTAATAAAAAATAAAAAGCCCGTTGAACCGGAAACCCGGTGTTCATCGGACTTTCTAATGGTCTGGGTGAGAAGATTTGAACTTCCGGCCTCTTGAACCCCATTCAAGCGCGCTACCAAACTGCGCCACACCCAGTAACTGTCAACGCAAGATATTATAATCAATATCTTATTATTTTGCAAGTAAAATCAAGGCGTTTTTCAGTTTTTGTTGCTTAATTTTTTATTGCGGCGGCTTATCACGAAATACAGTGCGGTAATTAAAACCGTTGCGGACGCAAGGACGATTGCCGCGATCTGCCCGCCCGTAAGACCTTTGTCGATTTTGAGTGCGGAAGTCAGGATATAGCCTTGCTGACCGTTGTATTCGACAAGGGTGAACTTTGCCGACGCGTCGTAATCTTCCAGAAGTTTCAGTTTTGCGCCGTCGGGAACGTCAAACAAGACGCGCGACGAATCGTCGGGCATTGCGTAAATGTCGACGGTCGTGCCGACTCTTTGCGCCTTGGCTTTTGCATACACGTCTTTTTTCGCGCTTTGGCTTGTCGCGACGTAGGACATAACGCTGGTTTTATAAACGTATCCGTATTTCGTTTTGCCGTCAATTTCGTAGGAAACTTTCAGAAATTCGCCGTTTATACCAAAGCCCGCGCAGTCGTCGACAAGGGTAAGGATTTGCGATTTGACAAAGGGCGTGCCGGTTTTTGCGCCCGGGTAATCGTACACCGAAACGTTGTCGAAAAGGGCAACGACTCTGCCCGAAAGCGCGGACGGCTCTTTGCGGATAAGGAAGGCGTCGGAATTCAACGTATATCCGAACTTTTTGTTTTTCGTCATCACGAAAAGCATATTGTCTTTTGCGTCGAGGATTGCCATTACGTCGCCTGCCGGGACAGCGTCGGAAATATCCAAAAAGTTATTGATTGACGAGTAAACGAGCGTGCCTTTCGAGTACGCGTAAGATACGGTTTCGGACGAAATTTCGTCGGGGTTACACGGCTTATCATAAGCGGTATCTTTGTTGTCGAAAGAATACGTCGTTTTCAAAAGTACGTTTTTAACGTTGTCGACAAGGTAAACGTCGCCGTTTGACGATAAGTCGATTGCAACGCCAAAAAGACTTAATATTTCAAAATTGCCGTGTAAAGTTGCGGTTTTTGCAACTTCCAGTGCGCCTGCCGTACGAGCGACGGTTTTCAGGACAAAGCCCCGGTCGTCTTTGGACAGCACGACGGCGTTGCCGGTGTTGTCGACGTCAAACGAAATCGCGTTTTTCACGGATACCGAAAAATCGGTTGTTTTCGTTACTGCGGACAGTATGCCGTTTGCAAGGGTGTAAACCGTCGGATTGTTGCCTCCGATTGCCTTGATTTCGGTCACGCCCGCGCGGGAATACGCAAACAATGAAAACTCGTTGCCGGAAAGCCCCGCGGTGTAAATCGCCTTGGAATTTTTGTCGTATATCGCAACCGCGTCGTTTGTGAGAGAGATTGCGCCGACGTTTTTGTCGGTGTTAATCTCACGCAATGAAGAGTCGGCGTTGTTCACGACGTAAACTTTTTTGCCGTCGGTGTAAGCGGTGTGAGTGGTATTTACGGCAACCGACGTTGCGTTTTTTGAAATCGAAAGTTTTTTGTAAGTGCCGTCGCCGAAAAAGAATTGAACGCGCGCGTTGGATTTATCCCAAACCGCGACGTTGCCGTTTTCGGAAAACACTTTTTCGGGGGAGTCGAACCATTTGTCTTTCGCGCTTTTGGAGCCGTAAGTTTCCTTTTCGTTCAAAGCCGAGTCGTATGTAATAATCGCGTTGTCGCCGACGGGGATTGTCGCGATGAATCTGCCGTCCGACGTAGCGTTTCTGACGGAGGGAAGGGCTGTTTTGACAAGAGTTTTATTTTCAAAATCGACCTTTGAAATACTGCCGTCCGTCACGGCGTACACGTCTTTTCCGACAGCGATAAGCGACGTTACGTTTTCGGAAATCGGAAATTCCGTCGTTTCGCCCGAAGTGTAATCGAGTACCAGAAGTTTTCCTTCGTTTACGAAAAACGAAAATTCGTCATTTGCCGCAAAAGCGGTCGATTTAATGATTTTGAACTCGCTGTCCTTAAAAGACGTAAAACCGCTGCCGTTGTACGCCCAGACGTTGATAAGAGAGTTATAAAGATAAAGCACGCCTTCGTACGACGAAATATCTGTGACGATTTTGTCGCCGAGATCGACGTTATTCTGCGTTTTGACGTCGCAAAGGCGGGAGCGGTTCGTGAGATAATAAAGCGTGCCGTTGGCAAATGCCAGATTTATGATTTTTTCACCGTCGGAAAGCGTCGGGGTGTAAACAAGATGCTCGCCGCCCGCCGTGAAAATTTTGTTTTCGTCCTTGTCGTAAACCGCGACGACGTCGTCCCGAATCGCCACGAGCGCAGGATTATTGAGATAAAGATATTTGTTTATGTCGGGGGAAATAACGGCGTATTCGCACGAATCGGCGGCGTCCGCAAACGAAACCGAGCCCGAAAAACCGCAGAAAACCGAAAGCCCCGCGGCTGCAACAACAAAAAATATAATAAGGTTTAATACTCTCTTTCGCATAGATAATATTATAAATAAGAATATATGATAAGTCAATTGCTAAATGATGTCAAAGTCGCTTGAAAAATGCCGTCCGATGTGTTAAAATATTTTGCGAGGTAAAATATGGCAAATAATAATAAATCAAGACACCGCCGTTTCGCGCCGCAGGTCGAGGTCAAGGGCGATAAGGAAGTTTTGTCCGCGCCGATCGAGTCGCTGGGGCTCCCCGAAGAAACGCTGGTTCTTTTGAAAAATAACAGGTTCAACACGGTGTTCGACATCGCGCGTCGTACCGAACGGGATATGTTCCGCGTGCAGACGTTCAACAAAAAACACCTTATCGCAGTCAAAAAAGCGATAAACGCAAAAGGTATAGATTTCCTGCCGTTCGTCAAGGAAGAAAAACCCGACGAACAAAAGAAACAGGATAATTTGCAGGAAAAATCCGCCGGAAGATCGCCCGATGCAAAACCGCAAGGCGTGCCGCACGGCGAAAAACCGCAAAACAGGGATAATCGGCAGCAGAAAAACCGCGACCGCGGGAAGTGCGCTCAGCAGGACAACAGACTTTCCAAACCGCAAAACCAAAATCCCAAACAAAATCAGAAAAACGGACAAAAACAAAAACCGCAACAGGAAAGACGTCCCAAGGTCGAGTTGCCCGTCGAAGAATGGCTGAAAATTTCAAAAAACGGCAAATGGGGATTTTCCAACGGATTGACAACGGTAATCGAGCCGCGCTTTGACGAGGTGTTTTGTTTCAAAGACGGCGTGGCGTGCGTTGACGACAACGGAAAGTTCGGCTACATCGACACGAAAGGCGATTACGTTATCGAGCCGAAATTCGAATGTGCAATGTCCTTCTCGGAAGGGCTTGCGGTGTTTTTCGAGGGCGAGAAGTGCGGATATATCAATAAGGAAGGAAACGTCGTGCTTCCCGCAAAATACGACGCTGCGACGGCTTTTGAAAACGGCAGGGCAAAGGTGAAAGAGTTCGGCAAATGGTCGACGATCGACACGGAAGGAAACACGCTCTGGTCAAAATAACGAAAACATAACGAAAACGAAAACTCTTGCGAAAGTGCAAGAGTTTTTTAATGCAAAAATAATTTTTTGCCGCGATTTTTCCAAATAGAAAAAGGCAACCCTAAGGTTGCCCCAATGTTTGTCTTTTTGACGTCAATACGTCGAAAAGACTTTGTATCGAAAATTATTCAGCCTTTGCCGCCTTTTTGGTGGTTTTTTTCTGAGGTGCGGCTTCGGCAGGTTTGGCTTCCGCTTTCAAAGCGTCAAGAGCGCGAGCAAGCGTCGCTTTCTTTCTGGAAGCGGTGTTGATATGATAAATGCCGTCGACTCTTGCGCTGTCGATTTCGCCGATTGCTGCGCGATATGCGACTTCTGCGGTTGCAAGGTCTTTTGCCTCGACTGCGGCATTGAATTTTTTGATTGCGTTTTTAACTTTGGTTTTCTTTGCGCTGTTTCTTGCGTTTTCGATTGCGCTGACTTCTACGCGTTTTACTTGTGATTTAATGTTAGGCACAACAATAATCTCCTTTCAACTAATGTGCCTATAAATACTAACATAAAGAAAAAGAATTGGCAAGAAAAAAGCAACAATTTTTGAATTTTTCGCATAATATTTTTATGAAAAACGGCAATTTCAGGCTCGATATGGCAGAAGAAAGCGCGGATTTTTTGAAAATCGACGTAAAAACCGCGCAAAAAAGAGTCGGCGAAAACGTAACCGTCAGGGTAACTTGCGTGCAAAAAGACGAAGAATCCCGCGCATTGAACCGCGATAAAGGCAAATATATCACCGTCGACGCCGAAAAAAACGTGGCGTATCCGTCGGTGAAAAGGGACGTGACGGCGGCGGTAAAGGACGCAATCCGAAATCTTTCGTCAAAGGCGTTCAGGGAAAGACCGCGTGTTCTCGTGGCGGGGCTCGGCAACAGATACGTTGCGGCGGACGCGATAGGTCCGAAAACCGCCGACAATATCGAAACTGCGGGGAAGACCGAAATGTATGCGATTTCGACGGGAATTTACGCGATGACAGGGCTTGAAAGCGCGACGATAATAAGGGCGGTCGCGCGGGAGACGAAAGCCAATCTCGTCATCGTCGTGGACACGCTCGCAACCGCAAAACCAATGCGGGTTTTCAGAAGTTTTCAGCTTACCGACGCGGGGCTCGAACCGGGCAGCGCGACTCAGGCGGGGCGCGACAAAATTAACTTTAAAAGCGTGGGTGTACCCGTCATTGCAATCGGCGTCCCGACGTGCGTTTACGCAAGGCAAATCGTGCTCGATACACTTGAAAAATCAGGCGGATTAAGCCTTGCCAAAAAGTACGAAATCACGCACGAAATATTGAAAGAAAACGTATCGGCGTTGTATTGTCCGAAAGATTCCGAAGCCGCCGCAACCGTCGCCGCCGAAATAATAAAAGACGCGATAAACGGAACTTTTCAGGGAAAAACGCACTGATTCCGACTTATGCGCATATAATCATATATGCACAAAATCGGTATTTTAGACAGCGGAATAGGCGGATTAACAATCTGTTCGTACGTTTTCAGGGTTATGCCGGACGTCAATATCTTATACTACGCCGATACCTTAAACGCGCCGTACGGAAGTAGGTCGCGGGCGGAAGTTTACGCCGCCGTAAAAGCGGGCGTAAGTTATCTTTTCGACGCGGGCTGCGACGAAGTCGTCATCGCTTGCAACACCGCGACCACAACGTGTATCGGTGAACTTCGCGGGGAATTTTCAAAGCCGATAATCGGCACGGAGCCCGAACTTAAAAACGCTTTGAGCGGCGCGGAAAAACCGCTGCTTCTCGCAACGCCGCTCACATACGAAAACATAAAAAACGATTCCTTTGAAACCGCCGATACGACAAGCCTTTCAAAAATTATCGAAGAGTCGGTATTCTGCGAAAAAATAAGAAAAGATATTGCGTGCGCGCTCGTTTCCGAAAGCCGCGAGAAGGTGGTGCTCGGATGCACGCACTATTTGTATCTTGAAAAGTTTTTGTCCTGCAAAACGTACGACGGCGGACGGGGAGTCGCAAACAGGGCGAAAAGCGTTCTCATCGCAAATTATCGGAAAACCCGTCGCGGCGGCAATTTGTTTATTGTGTTTTCGGGAAAGAAAAGTTTCATAAAATATCTGACGGCGTTTTCGGATTTCGACGCATACAACCGAAACAAAGTAGAACGATAAAATTCGTAATTCAAAATATAAAAAATCTTCTTGCCATATCGCCTTATATAAGTTATAATAGAAAGCGTTTTGATACTAAAATCCAATTAAGAGGTAAAATATGAGCAAGGTTACAACTGATATGATTCGCAATATCGCTTTAATCGGCCACTCCGGCGAGGGCAAAACTTCGCTTGCCGAAGCGATGTTATTCAACGCCAAAAGCATCGACCGCCTCGGCAAGGTCGAAGACGGCAACACTACGATGGACTTCGACGCCGAAGAAATCAACAGAAAAATTTCGATAAGCCTCGCAGTCGCGTACGCAAACTGGAAAGGAAACAAAATCAACATTCTGGATTGCCCCGGCTTCTTCGATTTTGAGGGCGAGGTCGTTTCGGCACTCTCCGTTGCGGACAGCGCGATCATCGTTACGAGCGCAAGCGGTTCTCTTTCGGTAGGCACCGAAAAGATGCTGGAAATGTGCACCGACAGAAAAGTCCCGGCAATGGTTTTCATCAACCAGGTCAACAAGGACAACGCGGATTTCCGCGGCACCTACAACGCAATCGAACAGGCGTTCGGCAGCAAGGTTCTGCCCATCGAACTGCCCGTTATCGAAGGCGGCAAGATGACGGGTTGGGTTGATATCCTTACCGGCAAAGCATACAAACTTTCGGCACCCGAACAGGAAGTCGACGTTCCCGCCGATATGAAATCGGAAGTCGAAGAACTGAAAGGCAGACTTGTCGAACTCGCGGCGGAAACCGACGACGCTCTTATCGAAAAATACTTCGAGGGCGAAGAACTCACCGCGGAAGAACTTGAAAAAGGCGTACGTCAGGCAATCCTTAACGACAGCCTTATGCCTTTGATGGCAGGAAACGCAACCACCAGCGTCGGCGTTGCCAACCTTATGGATAAGATTTGCAAGTTCATGCCGTCACCCGTTCGCGACGTCAAAAAGACCGTCGACGGTAAAGACGTTGCCTGCGACGCAAACGGAGCGTTCTCCGCACAGGTATTCAAAGCGGTTGCCGACCCGTACGTCGGAAAACTTCTTTACTTCAAAGTGTACTCGGGCGTTTTACACAGCGGCGACCAGATGCTCAACACCTGCTCCGAAAAACCCGAAAAAGCAAGCTCGCTTTACGTCCTTAAAGGCAAAAAACAAGAAGCCGCGGACGAACTCGTGGCAGGCGATATCGGCGCTCTTGCGAAACTCGTGTCCACCAACATCGGCGACACCCTTTGCGCGCCCGACGCCAAAATCAGATTTGCCCCCATCGACTTCCCCGAACCTGTTATCAGCCTTGCGGTAACAAGCGTGAAGTCCGGCGAAGAAGACAAAGTCATCAACGGTCTTAACCGTATGCTCGAAGAAGACAGCACGTTCAAACTTGAAAAGAACGCGGTCACCGGCGACGTCCTTATGAGCGGACTCGGCGAATCGCAACTCCAAATCATTTGCGCGCGTCTTAAAAATAAATTCGGCGTCGAGGCGAAACTCGCAGACCCGAAGATTGCATATCGCGAAACCATCCGCAAACCCGCCGAAGCCGAAGGCAAACATAAGAAACAATCGGGCGGCGCAGGTCAGTTCGGCGTTGTCAACATTAAGTTCGAGCCGGGCGCGGCAGACGGCGATTTCGAATTCGTCGACGCTATCGTCGGCGGCGCAGTCCCCAAACAGTTCATTCCCGCAGTCGAAAAAGGCTTGCGCGAAGCAATCAAAAACGGCGTCCTTGCAGGATATCCGATGGTCAACCTCAAAGCAACGTTGTTCGACGGAAAATACCATCCCGTCGACAGTAAGGAAATCGCGTTCATCACCGCTGCGAAACTTTCCTACAACGAAGCCTGCATGAAGGCAAATCCCTGCTTCCTTGAACCGATTATGGACGTCAAAATCACGATCCCCGACAGCTATATGGGCGATATCATGGGCGACATCACCAAACGTCGCGGCAGAATTATCGGCACCGATACCGTCGGCAAGAAGATGGTTTTGACCGCGGAAGCCCCGATGGCGGAAATGTTCCGTTACGCAACCGACCTTAACAGCATGACGCAAGGTCGCGGCCGTTTCAAAATGAGTTTCAATCGCTATGAGGAAGTCCCGTCGACTCTCAGCGCAAAGATTATCGAAGACGCCAAAAAGAGAGCAGCGGAAGCCGCAAAATAATTAGTAAATAATTGCTAAATCAGTTGCAAAAACAAAATTGTTGTGCTACTATGATTTAGCAATTTGTGCCGGTGTGATGGAATTGGCAGACGTAGTGGACTCAAAATCCACCGGTAGCGATACCGTGCCGGTTCGAGTCCGGCCACCGGCACCATAAAAAAATAACGACCAAATCGGTCGTTATTTTTTTATGCCGCCGACGGCCCGTGGCAAGAACCCCGACGCTTTGCGTCGGCGTTCGGCGGCTGTTTACAGACGCTTGCGTTGTGCAGCGTGTTTGTTAAGCAGGAAAGATTGTAGCGTTATGAAAAAAATAAATAGTACGAACAATGCAGAGCAGCCACGGCCACCGGCACGAATATAAGTTTAACTCGAATACTTTTAGTTAATCATTTGTCCTAGACATTTTATATGCAAAAGGATTTCAAAAACTAACAACATTTGCTATTGCTCCAACACTTTGGAATGCTTTAATTATGTAGTTTGTTGTTACATAAGGTTGCATAACATTAAAAGGTTGACTATTACCAGTTTCATATAGTTTTCCACAAGACATTTTGCCTTCTCTACATATACCTTTCATACAGAATGGACCTGTAGTAGTTTGATTAAATAAAATTGGATTAATATTATATAAAGCTTTTTTTTTTTTATATAATAATAATAGAAAGTAGATGATAGTATGTTAAAAGCAGGAATCGTAGGTCTACCAAATGTTGGTAAAAGTACCCTATTTAATGCAATAACTAAAAAAAATATTCTAGCTGCAAATTATCCCTTTGCAACTATTGACCCAAACGTTGGTGTTGTAACTGTACCAGACGAAAGATTAACTTATTTAGAAAATCTTTATATGCCTGAAAGAACAATTCCCACAACTTACGAATTTACAGACATTGCTGGCTTAGTAAAAGGTGCATCAAAAGGCGAAGGCCTAGGAAATAAATTCTTAAGTCATATCCGTGAAGTAGATGCCATCGTTGAAGTTGTTAGATGCTTTGAAGAAGAAAATATTATCCATGTTGAAGGTGGCGTAGACCCAGTAAGAGACATAGAAATAATTAATGTAGAACCAGAAGCAATAGATAATTTTCAAACCATATTTGCCAACGAAAGAAATGAAATAGCTGAAAGAGGACCAATAACAAATGAAGAACTAGATGAACTAAATAGTCGTTATCTAAGTGCAAAAGAGGATGAAAATGAAAGACTTCAAAGAAGCAGAGAATTAATTACTGAAATAGAATCAAGAATAAATGATCTAAATGCAACTATTGAACAAGAAAGAAGAGAACAAGAAATTACACCAGCTGTAGAAACCCAGCAAGACTCAGCAACACCAGAAAGCACTCCTGAAAATAATAATTCTGAAGCTGGACAAACATCATCAGAGGAAAATAATCAAGTAAGCAATTCTGATGACTTAAGTAAATTAAAAAATGAACTATTAAACAAAGTTCGTGCTGGTGAAATGAGCCCTAACGAAATGATAAGAAGAGTTCAAGAAGCTGCTGGTAATTCAAGAAAACAAGAAGAAAATAAAGAAAGTAAAGAAAATGAAGGAAACAACGAAAATAAAGAGTACAGTCCAATACCAAAGGATAGGGCACTTGTTCCAAGTTTTGGAAAATTGAAACCAGTTGTTCCTATAGATTCTAGTAAAATAAAAGAAAAAGATAATAATCAAAATAAAGATAATGATAATAATAAAAATAAAGAAAGCTCTGACAATAAAGAAGATGGATACAAACCAATACCAAAAGATAAAGCATTAGTACCAGTACCAGAGCCAGACAATGAATATAAGCCTATACCAGATAACAAATCCTTGGTACCAATACCAGAACCTAATAAAGATGAAGAAAAAAGTCCAAGAGGATTTTATACAATTATTAATGAAATAACAGAAGGTTTAAATGTCCAAAAGGGTACAGGTAAAAAATATAAAGTTTCAAATATAAAAGTATCAAAAGAATTTAAAGAAGAATTACATTCGGGAAATTATTTGTATAATATAGTTCATTTTGTACCAGCAGTTATTAAGGTACCAATAAAACTAATTCAAAAAGCCTTTAATAAGCTAAGATATTCTTTAGAAGAGAAAAAAACAGTAAAACAATTAAAAGAAAGAATCGAAAATTTAGACGAAAGAGATTTAAATATTATTTGGGAAGAATATCGTGGACGTAAAGTCATAGGTGAAGGATATCCAGATGTATTAAATATTCTATTAAATGAAAAAATGCAACAATATGCCATGGGTAAAGTGGCAGAAATAAATAGTTCAATGGAAAAAAAGTATATAGAACTATTTGAAGCAAAAAAAACAATCGAAAAATGCGATGAAATAATAGAACAGGCTCGTGCTGAAGGAAAAGATGAAGAAGTTCAAAAAGCAATGGCAGTACGTCAAAAAGTGCTTTCTGGAAAAGCTGAACTAATTAAAACTTTACGTGAAGAATCTAAGACGGCAAACTTATGGCTTTCTGGAGGAGCACACGGATTTGAAGAAGATATGAAAGCAGCCGCAACAAAATTATCAATAGTAGGAAAAAGATTTGCTAAAAAACAAAATTTAGATCCTGAATTAACTAGGCGACAAGCTGAAGTAGAACAACAAGAACTAAAAGCTATAGATAATAATGATAATGAAACTGCATTAAATGCTTTTATTGAAAATGAAACATTATTATCAGGTAATACCAAAATAGAACAAAGCATATTTGGAAAGAGATCAACAGGTAGTAAGTATTACGAACCATTGGCTTCGAAATTAGAGTATGGCGATGACCCTTTTGTTAGAGACTTGATAACAACAGTTGCTGTTAGTGCAGCAGCCATAAGTGCAGCAAACGCTATTAAAGTCCATGGTGCTGACGCAGATAACGTAATAAAAACTCAACAAGACCAAGCAGCATATTTTAATGATAAAAATAACGAACTTATTGATGAAGTACATAGCCAAGGTTCAAGATTAGCGGATAATGGTGAAGACTTTATGGAAGGAATGAAAGCTCAATCTGAAGGAAATCTTGTAAATTATGCAAATACAATGGAACGACAAACTTTAGATCAAACTTCATGGCAAATTGGCACTAGAGCATATAGAGCAGCTGATGATGCAGCTCACGGAATATATAACAATATATCTGATGAAGTACAATCAAGTATTGCAGATATTGCAGGCCAATACCAATCTGGAATTATATCACAAGAGACTGCGCTAGACATGCTAAAAGAGGTAGCAAATGGAAGCCATCAAAATCTAGTAGAAAAATGGGATGTGGTTTCTGGTAACGTTGATTTA
>OQWA01000405.1_pt1 | contig 12508 bp, 13 predicted proteins | sample 1691581 | NCBI WGS metagenome assembly OQWA01 (sample SAMN03418264, study PRJEB22391) | human gut metagenome | biome: human-gut; feature: organic feature; material: feces | host: Homo sapiens | place: Tanzania | collected 2013-01
GCTGCACGCCTTGCTTCAGGAGTGATAGACTTCGAAGGCGTTGGCCCTGAGTATCCAGTGGAGGAGATTGTCCTTTACTAGTTCAAGAGAGACGTTTCAGAAAATGCTTCAGAAGGCGAGGCCGTTGGTGATCAGGCTTTCTGAAGCTTTATTGCCCAGTTCTCACCTGAACCAATTCTGTACTCCTGTGCGAAGCTTCCTTGGTTTATTGCAAGGCCAACGTTCAGGAGGCTGTTTATGTACAGAAGCGGTTCGCCTATCTCCACTTCAGTGAAGTTCCTGCACATTCGCATCGTATAGCCAAAGACTATCTTGTGGTTGTGGCTTATGAGGACCCTCACATCGTCTCCGTACTTGATGCCGTACTTCTCGAAGATCATGGTGTCCGGTATGTTCGTCCAAAGGCTTCCATAGCGTGTGTCAAGGACGTCTATGTTTCCACAGACCTCTCCTCCTTCTATGACTGGATCCGATACGTTGAGCATGACGGGGCTTGGTTCAAGAAGGGGACCCACTTCGTCGAACGTTATGGTTCCGCTTGCAATCCTAGCTCCAGTGTATGCATACACGTCACGTCCATAGAAGGTGAACGACCTTTGGCTGTTCTTGAGCCTGTTGACGGTCTCGCTTATCCTACGTCTTTCAAGGATTCCAATCTCCTTTGCAACGTGCGACAGTGTGCCGTTGTCAGGTGTCACTATGACGTGTCCTGTTTTTGTAAGCACCGCCACGCTTTCACGTTCCGATCCCACACCCGGGTCCACGACTGATACGAAAACGGTTCCGGGGGCCCAGAACGACATCGTTTGGATTAGTCTGTAGCTTGCCTCCCATATATTGAACTGAGGGATTTCATGCGTCAGGTCCTCAAGCTTGAGGTTGTGGTCCACTTCGTCCGCAACCCCGTGCATTGCGCTCACGGCTCCGTCCACATACCCAAAGTCCGACATGAACACAACCGTGCCCCTCTTCGTCCATGGTGCGAGTTCCTTGAGCTCCTTTGCGCTTTCGTATGTCATTGCAACCTCCTTGCTTGTCCAGTTCAGGCTCTTCTGTACAGGAACATGATATATCCGCAGTTCCCAAGAGGCAAGACTTCCACTGAGGCAAGGCTTTCACTGAGGCAAGGCTTCCAATGAGGCAAGGCTTTCACGTCCTCGCATGAACGGACGAGAGCCGTATGAGAGCCAACGCTGGCGGAAGAGAGAAGTTTCTTCTATCCTGCGGAGCCAGTGCAGTGCATGAAGATATAAAAAAATTGCAATCACAACAGACAAAAAGCAAAAAGCAAAAAGCAAAAAGCATGAAAAAACCTTGACACTTTGCTTGGGGGGGGGTGTACTCTTGACCGTGGAGTTCATTCGTGTACTCTTGTCGAACATTGCTGAGACAAAAGGGGTTGGAGGAGGTTCTGTTTCGAAATGAAGGCAAGGTTCTCCCTGTGCGTCGTCGTATTGACGATTGTTTCATGCTCTCTTCTGTATGCATCGGATTTCGTTCATTCCAGTTCATTCAGCGCCAATGACACCATGGTGGTGGGTGATGGCGACAAGCCTTTGGTCTACGAATGGTTTCTTGCAGACGGCTCTTCTCCTTGTGCGTTCTCGTTCCGCTTGGATGATGGGCCGTGGTACATAGGGGGAGGCAACATATCCAGAGCAGTATTCCTTTTGGAAGAAGGAGTTTCAGCAGAGCCAGAGTCGCACGTGTTTCAAATAAAGGCCTCCTTGGACGGCGTTCATTGGACTGGACGCGCCACGACATACGATCCTACTGGTCTAGGGATGGACGATAAGGGCGCAGGCCGGCGCGCTGTGGCCGTTCATGGCTGCGTTCCTCGTGCCAAAGAGATCCGTTGTCGCATATTACAACTCCAACAGGCTGAAGACCGCCGTCTCCGCGGAGCTTGGGGCTTCATACGAAACAAAGGGAGGCGACGGATACGGCCTCTCTTTCCAATACACGTTCACGCCCACTGACAAGGAGGACGCCTTCGAGGTGTATTCCCTGGAGTTCCTTTATTCCAGTATGCTGTGCCATGCCAGGAGATACGAGGCCTTCCAGCTGAGCCTTGAGGTTGGGCTTGGGCCTGCTCTTTGCATATACGGCAAGGTGGGTTCCTTTGGATTCAGGGCGAGGGTTGGACTCAGCAGCAGGGTCGAAATAGCTGACGGCCTTTCCATATCCACGGGTCTAGACGTGAACGCCGCCATTGAGCCCGACTTCCACAAAGAGGATGAGGTGAGGGTGGGAACCACGCTGTACCTCACCCTTCCCCTGAGGGTTGGCCTTGTGTACTCGTTCAAGGAAGTCGCCGACTGAGGTGGATGGCATGGTTACAAGGCACAGGCTTACATTCATTGCAATGATGTTTCTCGTCCTTGTCTCATTGTTCGCAGTTTCATGCGACATCAGCTTCAAAGAAGGAAGTGCCATACAAAAGGTCTTCGAGGAGAATCTTGAACAGGACCTTCATGGGGAAGGGGAAGGATGCAGGCACGAGCCATCTGGGACATACGAAACGAGCGACAGGGGACACAGACCAATATGCTCCATCTGCAACGAAGCGTATGGCTCCATCGAACCACACAGACATGCGTTGGGCGATGGGGGATGGCATGCCATAGACGACAAAGCGCACTGTGAACGGTGCAGCGTGTGCGGATGGGAGTTCCCTAGCACGAGGGAGCCCCACGACATGGAGGGCGGCCATTGCACCAAGTGCGGTTTCACTTCTGGGGACGACCCCTTGAGGCCAGGCTTTGATGTGAGCAGAAGCTATCCGGAGCCGGAAGGCTACCTCGTTTCCTCGTTCAACGAGGAGTCCAATTCGTGGAAGTTCGAATTCGTTGACACGAACCCAAAGTCCATGGCCAGCCATTGGAGATGGTTCTTGGATGGGGTTTTGCAGTTTTCCGCTGGAACCGATTCGAAAGAGTTCTCCATAGATAATCCATCGAAGATAAGTCATACGGTCTACTGCGAGTTCTGGAACGACGCAGGCATGGGGTCGTGCGACATCGTCATAACGGGCAAATGATTGCGCTTGTATGGGTGCAAGGAGAAATAGAGAGAGGGCTTTCAGAGGAAGCCCAAAGGAGAATGAAACATGAAAAGAGCTATGTTGGTTGTCTTGGCGACGATTATGCTCGTCTCGATGCTTTTCGTGTCATGCAAGGCAGAGGTGATGGACCCCGCAGAGGATTATGTATCAATATTTTTCGAACGGGAGGGCACTAGCAAGAGCCTGAGCCGCACGATAGAGGATGTGCCAGTAGGCGAGCTTTACTGGTACTACACCGCAACAAAGACCGATAACACAGGACTCACAACCGGGGCGACATCCATTCCCGTAAAAATTGGAGCAAATAAAGGCTTTTCAGAACAGGTGGTGGGCCCCTTCTCCCAGGGTTCATGGAACTTTGTTGTGTATGGATGCAAAGAAGAACTTGCAGAGAGTGCAACAGACCTTTCCAATGTAATCTACCAAGGCTTTGCCAGTGTCATTCTAAAGAGACAGGCCAATGGGAACGCTCAGCAAATCTCAGTCAACGTGGAGCCTGTCAAGGATTCGGGAAATGGATTCATTGAAATTGCCAACAACCTTCAGGTTCAAACCAGAACTGGGAATGTTAGCAAGAGCGACGGGTACACCGAGGTCATAAACGTGCAGAAGGATGGACAAGGCGGTAACCTTTGGGAAGGAACATCCAGCAGAAGAGTAGCGGTCGAACCCGGCACGTACAAGGTGACCGTTTCGTATGAGGAAGGTGACATCAACTATGCAACCGGCACGATAACCGTTACGGTATACTCCAACCTCACGACAACCATAGCGGGAACCCTCAACGAAGAAACGGCGCAGGCTGCCTTCGAGGTCGTCAAGTCGGTGAAGAGGAGCGTGTCCGCCGGCCTCGCAGAAACAGAAGAAGTGCAGACGATTACAGTCGATGCCACGCCTGCGGACCTGGACGCCGCTGGAGGGACGACTGTGAAGGCTCCTTTCGCAAAGGAAGGAGAGGCCGAAGCAAAGCTCAATGTAACCATCTACTCGGCGCTTGGAGCCAACAGCCAGTTCAAGGTTCAAAATGAAGAGGATGCCGGTGCAGTCGTTGCCGGATTCGATTTCAACCTGGAGAACGCAAAGATTAAAGAAGGCACCCTCGTTACAGTCACTACGAACATTGGAGCAGGACTTGGAACCATAAAGGTGTATCACAACGACAAGGAGATGAAATCCAAGACTTCTGCTGACGGATTAGTAGCCGACCAGTTCTATTACGATGAAAGTAGCGGTTCTTTGACGTTTGTTACTGCTTCGTTCAGTTCTTTCATAGTCACCTCTCCCAATGCCGTCGTCCTCAACATGACCACCGGCAAGCTGTATGTTGAATTGCAGGACGCAATTGACAAAGCGGATACCGGCGATGCAATTAGACTTCTTAATAACGTAAGCGGAAGTTTTTACATCAACGGAAAAGAAGGACTGAATCTTGACTTCAATGGTTGTGTTATTTCAGGAGGACTCGAAGTCGGATATTCCAAGGACTCTTCTTCAGAAGGTGTTTCATCCACCGTTGTTTTTGCTAACTCTTGTGGGAACGGAGGAGTGACAGCGGCTAATAACTCCGAAGCTCTCAAAATCGCGAATACTTCGAATGTCACGATTAACGGTGGTTCATTTGCCAATGGAACCAATAATGGTGGCCGTGTTGTTTGGGTGGGAGCGAGCGGTGCAAAAATTGTTGTCAATGGAGGTTCTTTCTCATCTTGTTCTGGTTGTATTTTTTACAGTAACACTGGTTACACTAATCAAACTAGTCTGTTGATTAAGGGTGGAGATTTCTCTATTGAAAAAAATGGATGGCTTGCGAATAATTTTGATGGAAAAATAACGATAGATGACTGTAAGTTTAAGAGCGAAAACAATGTGGTATTTAAGGTGCCATATGGGGCGGTGTACGATGACTCGAATAATATCACTATAAACGGAGGATCTTTTGAAATTGCGGGAGGATCAGACCAAACGGGAGGTTTTGTTTATTTCGATGTAGATAACGGTCCTGTTTCAGCAGGATATAAGAAAGGAATGCTCGAACTGAAGGGAGGAAAGATTAATTATAAAATTCAAGAAACGATTCTCAACGACTGTAATTGTACCATTAAACAACTATCAGATGGTTACTATGAAATTATTCCTACTAATAATAGGTAATCCACAGGGATGATATACGTTTAGGAGCGGATGGATATGGGGAAAAGGATTATGGTTGGTATGGCCTTGCTTGGAGTTGCACTTGTACTTGCATCGTGTGCAACTGCGGGAGGGGGGTCTGAAGGTGTGTCCATTGTGGTGTCGCAGGTGGAGTACCCTGCAATGCAGACGAGTGAAACCTCTGAAGAGCCAGCCCCCAAACCGTCCGTTCCATTCTCCCTCCACGAAGGGGATGTCGTGACCTTTGGTTCGTACAAGGGTCGCGGCATGAAATGGATTGTCCTTTCCGTAGAGGAGGGGACGGCAAGGCTTCTTTCCCTTAATCTCCTTCCTTGTAGCATAGAAGACAGAATGTACAATGATGCTTCTGGCACTGTGTTGTGGACGGATTGCTCGCTGAGGGAATGGCTGTGCAATGGACTTGTCCACCAGATGTTCGGCAGCACAGAGACATCGGCCTTGGTTATGGGTGAGGATGGGGGTCTTGTGTCCATCCCTTCTGCGGATGAAGTCGAGCGTCTCGTGGACCCTTCCGTGCGTGTGGCTTTCCAAGAGGGGGATGAGAAGCCGTCTGCGTGGTGGCTTAGGACGCAGGGTTCTTTGGAGGGAAAAGCTGCCTACGTGGATGCCAAAGGCTGTCTTCGCATGGATGGCATGGCTGTGAACTATACGTTGGGGGTTAGGCCAACGATTCTTGTAAGGACCGATGGCTTTGTCTGGTCTGCGGATTAAGATTCCATCCAAGAGGAAGAGGGACTCTCAAATCATCCAAATTGGAATGATGAAAGTGCTCCTGTCAATTGCAGACATATCCTCACGTAGGCACAGGATGGCCCCTGCTCCTCTTGGGACTGAGCCGGTGTCCAGAACCTTGAACGTAGAAGCCATCTCCGTTCCAGGATTCGTACTCTTCTTGACTTCCACGGGATGCAGTTCGCCGTCAGTTTCCATGACGAGGTCGATTTCGTTGGCATCTCTGTCTCTGTAGTAATGGAACAGGCAATCCTTTGCGCTGTTCCGCCAGGTTTTTCTTATTTCCGACACCGCATAGTTCTCTAGAATCGCACCGTTTATTGCGCCGTTCATAAGGATGTCGGGGCTGGAGTATCTGGCTAGATACGCTACAAGCCCAGTATCGAAGAAATACATCTTTGGAGTTTTTACGGTCCGTTTCAAAAGATTGTTGGAATATGGTCTTAGAAAGAATACCACTTCTGACTTTTCGAGGATTTGTAGCCATCTTTTTGCGGTATCGTCTGAAACTCCTACATCCTGTGCAATATCATGGACATTAAGAATTTGAGCCGTGCGACAGGCCGCAGATCTGATGAAATCGGCAAACAGTAGTTTGTCAACATTGGGAATAAGATCCGTTACGTCTCGGTTGATGTATGTCTGGACATAGGAACTGTAAAACACATCCCTGTCCTTGTATCTTCCGCTCCTATGTCCTGGCATGCTTCCTTTCCAAATGCGGTCAAACATTTCCGTTGAAATGCATTTGGAAAGGTGCTTTGCTCTCTCGTTGAGGGAAGCAAGGCTAACGGTAAACGGCTCCGTCGTCCCGTCCCCATACATCTCAGACTGCGACAAAGCCGACATGTGGATGATTGCTGTCCTTCCTGCCAAAGACTCCTGAGCTAGTTCCATAAGCTGAAACGCCTGCGAGCCTGTCAACCAATATGAACCTGGCGCAGCGCCTTCGTCGATTTCTATCTTGATATAGGAGAAAAGTTCGGGTGCGTATTGTATTTCGTCTATCAGAACTGGAGCTGGGTGCATTTCAAGGAAAAGAGCCGGGTCTCTTTTTGCCAGGCTTCTGTTCTCGACATCGTCCAACGAGACCTTTCTTCGTCCAGTCCCTTCCATAAGATGCTCCAACATGGTGGTTTTGCCTACTTGTCGCGGGCCTATGAGAAGCAGGCAGCTGTAATCCCTGCTTATCTCCAAAACGCTTTTTTCAAGTGTTCTCTTTATGTATGCCATACAACCTTCCTTGGCTAAAATTCGATACAATCTTATTATTGCCGAAAAAAGGGAAGAAGGTCAAAGGGGTTTGGTGCTGTAACGTTCTCTGTAACATTCTCTGTAATGTTCTCTGTAATATTCTCTGTCACGCCTTGGCGTGCGATATCTGCAATTCAGAGCGTTTTGTGCTATATTGTCACCATGCAGAGCCGCTACGTTTTCGTGTCAGATGAGACAAACATTCATTTCAACCTTGCCTTGGAGAAGTACCTCATAGAGGAGTTCGACCCTAAGTCCACAATTCTTTTCCTTTGGCGCAACAGCCCTGTTGTGGTCATTGGACGCTATCAGAACCCTTGGGAGGAGTGTAGACTCTCTGCAATGGAGGACAACAACGTCGTCCTTGCAAGGCGTTGCAGCGGGGGAGGGGCGGTCTATCAGGACCTTGGAAATATTTGCTTCACGATAATTTCTCCTGTCAACGAAGGCGACAAGGCCCGCAACTTCAAGGCTGTGGTGGAGGCCTTGGACATGATGGGCATAAAGGCCCAGGTCAGCGGAAGGAACGATGTCGTCGTAGATGGACGCAAGGTGTCAGGCAGTGCGTTCCAGACAACGAAGGGCAGGTTCTGCCACCATGGGACCATGCTGGTCTCCACTGATCTTTCCTGCCTTCCAAATTACCTTACTCCAAACAAGAGAAAGCTCGAAAGCCATGGCGTACGCTCAGTGGCGTCCAGAGTGGCAAACCTCGTGGAGTTCTCTCCAAATGCCACAACGGAGATGTTCGCATCCTGCATGGAGAAGGCGTTTGAAAACGAATTCTGTGGCAGTGCGAATGAAAATGCAACTGAAAAATGCCCCACAGAGCATATTGGACTTGAAAAAACAAAGGCCTGGCCGTCTTTGAGGCAATCGTTTGAAATGTTCTCAAGTAGGGATTGGAATCTTGGGAAGTCTCCTACGTTCACGGATAGGTTCAGCGGAAGGTTCGAGCTTGGGTGCGTTACGTTCTATCTTGTGGTGAAGAAAGGCGTGGTCTCAGAGGCATCGGTCTCAAGCGATACCTTGGTGTCGGGTGGGGTTGAAAGGCTTGAGCAGGAGATTGTAGGCCTTCCTTACGATGCCGTGCGAATAAACGAAAAGGCCAACGCAGTCTCGGATCCGTTCGTGTCCGGTGCATTGGCCCTTCTGTCCAGTCTTATGGTTCAGGATTCTCAGTAGTCTTCGTCCTGATTGTCGTCCGAGTACTCGTCGTCATAGTAGAAGCCGTCGCCCATCAGGTCGTCCTCTTCGTCTTCCTCGTCCTCGTCGTCATCCTGATAGTCGTAGTCTTCGTAGTCGCTCACATCCGGTGCGTCGTAGGCGTCTTCGAATTCCTCGTCCTCGTCGAAATCGTCCTCATCATCCTCATCGAAGTCATCGTCTTCGAGAGTGTCGTCATCACCGAACAAATCATCGTCCCAATCAGACATTGCAACCTCCAGCTGCTTGAAAGGATAATTGCATACTGGTGGTATGTCAATTGAGTTTTTGCTATACTCTGCGCATCCACTCACTAAATAGATAAAGGAGAAGGAACGAAAAATGAACAGAAAACCAAGAATAGCCGTAGTGCTGCTTCTAGCACTTGCCATACTACTCTCCGCTGCAGGATGCTCCACATCCATAGCTCTCAGGACACTCGTCCCGGCCGAGGTCAACGTAAGCGGTTACAAGACCATTGCCGTGCAGTCCACTGCGTACAACTACTCGCCGTCTGATCTCTGGTGGAGGTATTTCTTCATCCCAATCAGGGGCAATGTAGAGGAGCGCTACATAAACGACCTTACCAAGTTCTCGCTCTTCGATGCCTCAACGTCGAGCAATGTTGCAAAATATGCATCGGAGAACCTCGTCAAGGCTATCGACAAGGGATATTTCGATATAAAGTCCCCAAATCTTACAGACTCTCTCATAACGGTTGGAAAGAGCCTTGGAACCGTTAGGCAGACCCTTATGGACAATGGTGTGGATGCACTGCTCACATCCAACATAAGCTACATGAACTACGACGAGTTCATAGAGTCCGAGCCTGTCTATTCCAAGGAGACTCCAAACACCGTCGTTGGCTACAGGTTCTATCTGAACCAGAGCGCGACCATAAGCCTTACGTACTCCGTGATAGACGTTGAGAACAACGTGATAATAGGAAACGACACGCTTACAAGGTCATGTGGACCGTTCAGGACCCTCATAGGACATACGAACGATGCCAAAGAGTTCGTATCGGACCGCAACTATTTCGAGCTCAGGCATGCATCGGATATCTTCGACGACCTCATAGACGGCTTTGTGGACGACATCACAAGAAAGCTCACGCCCCACTATGTGACATCCTATTTTGGACTCATGGACAACAAGCCAAAGGTGAAGTCCCTAGAGAGCGCCTACGACTATGTGAAGAGCGAGAACTATAGAACGGCTCTGGATCTTTTCGTGGCCGAGTACAACAGGTCCGGCCATGTGGCGGCTGGCTACAACGCCGCAATCCTGTACTATACCCTTGGTCAGTACGAAGAAGCATTCTCCATGGCAAAGGGCGTCTACGAGAAGAGCGGCAACTCACAGGCTTTGGATCTCTACTATAGACTCAAGGATGTGAGGGAAAAGCAGGAGGCTGCACGCGACCAGATGAACAGCACGACGAAAAATCCATCCTCATCTGGTGAGCTTATAGGATTTTGATGGCTTATTATGGCCTGTTTCTAATAAAAAACTGATTTTTTAACGTAAAATTTCAATTTAGGCCATCATTTTTAACGAATGATGGCCTGTTTTTTATGTTTTCATGTTTACTCTTCCATTTTTTCGAATGTTCGGTTAGACTTTATGCTGTGAAACAGTGAAAATGCCGTTTGTCGGCAAAGGAGGCCTTTGTGCTTATTGATATTACTGTGGCCAATTTCAGGTCAATCAAGGAACCCCAGACGATTTCGTTTGCGGCCTTGAAGGATAAGAGGCTTGACCAGTCAAAGGTCGAGATCGTGTCCGACAAACTCAAGGTCCTAAGAACCGTTGCGGTCGTAGGTCCCAACGGTGTAGGAAAGAGCACCATTGTCAGAGCCCTCGAAGCCATCAAGGGCATCGTTACGGCGGACCTCTCAGAGGAGAACCCTCTCAAGAGAATCCTTACAGGTTCCATATTCGCCTACAACGAAATAAAGAACCAGCCTGCCGAGTTCACCGTGCGCGTGCTTCTGAGAGAGGCCACACAGGGTGAGCGGGAGGTTATCGCTACATATACGATAAAGGCCGATACGGACCATGTCTGGGAGGAGAGCCTCTACTACAACTTTGGCTCCTCCAAGAAGCTTATGTTCGAGAGGATAGCTTCGTCTGGTCTTGAGGAGGAGGTCTCCTACAAGGTTCGCTGGGGCAAGCTCTACAGAGGCGACAAGAAGCGCAGCGAGAAGGCTGTCGATTCCAAGCACTCGTTCCTCAAACACGCAGCTTCCAAGGGCGGTGAGACCTGCTCTGAGGTCTACGGATGGTTCGAGAACACTCTGGACATCCTTCCAATGGGCGTTGGTTCGTCCTCCGAGAAGTATGTGGCTGCAATGCTCAACCAGCATCCTGCATGGAAGGACCAGCTCATAAACTTCTTCTGGAGCATGGACATCACGGACATAAGGGACATAAGGGTTGGTTGCAACAAGGATGGAAAGTTCGTCCAGTCCAACGATGGTGACATGGTTTTCTTCATCCACTCCAACACCAAGGCTGCAATGTTCAGCCCTTATGCAAAGGAGAGCCTTTCCATGAAGAGGCTTTCGCTCCTTGCATTGGCCTTCTTCGAGGCCTTCACAAAGGGCAAGGTCCTTGTAGTCGATGACTATGGTATGTTCCTGCATCCAGAGGTCATCATCTACCTCACAAGCGTATTCACCGGCGGATGCAAGCGCGCCAGCCAGCTCTTCGTATTCGACTGCAACCCGACCCTCCTTGAGGACGGTCTTCTCAGAAGGGACGGCATCTATTTCGCAGAGAAGGACAGCGTGGGATCAACTATCTACTATCCTCTCAGCGACTTCAAGTTTGGTGCAAGTGCCAAGACGCGTGCAATGTATGAGAGCGGAGCCTTTGGAGCTCTTCCAATCACAAGCGAATTCCGCTTTGTAAACGAGGAGGCATGACATGATGCGAAAGAGAAATCCAGTCCAACCAAGAAAGACTATGCTTATCGTGACTTCCAACCCAGCCCTTGCAGTCTATTTCTCAAGGGTCAGGAAGGACTGCAGATATGTCAGCCTCACTGTAGAGTGCCAGACAGCCGATAGCCTTGAGGATCTCATCAAGGTCACAGCCAAGAGAAGGATTGCAGGAAAATACTCCAGAGCCTGGGCCGTGTTCACGTTCGATGACTTTGGCGTCAAGGCTGTACAGAACCGGCATAAGCACATTTCAGACGTTGAACAGAAGATAATATCACTGTATGCAAAAGGTATGACGACCCGACAGATTAGCGAAACTATTGAGGATATTTACAACTATGAAGTAAGTTGCGTAATGGTATCGGATATCACCAACAGGCTGATCCCACAGATAAAATAATGACAGAACCACTTATTCTTCCGGTTTTCACAAAATTCTCTTCAGCCGGCAGAACAACCAAAGGCATACCGTGGAGCTTTATTCTCTGCTTTTTGTTTGATCTTGATTCGATGTAATCTGTTGATCTGTTATTTTTAATCGCACCATATATGCAGAGAAAGTCATCTTCTTTCACTTTTTCATATTTTTTTGCGGAATGATGGTTTGTTTTAAGTGTGACTTGGTATGTACCATCTTCATCTGCAAATCTCAATGTTATGTGATAAATACTGTCGTTTCCCGTGCGAAACCTTGTATGCATATAGTTTACAACAAAAGCGTGTTTTCTCACAGCATAATTATTATAGAATTCATCATACATCCACTCGGTTTTATGTGATGTAAAGCAGTGAAACAGCCACCCTATACTAAACGGAATAAGCATACATATAGAAACTAACAGATAAACTTCAACCATTTGAAAAAACGTCCTTTTTGCAGTTAATTACAAATATATCATAAACACATAAAGCTGCATCATTTCTAACATTATCAGCTTTGGAGCGGTAGGTAGTATATATTTCTCCGTATCTTACGCAGGGAGTTCCTTTTTGTCACTTGATTTTTTGTAATGCCTGCTCATCTGAAAATATCGGCTGCAATATCATTAAGCTTTGTATATTCTACACCGTTCGGGCAAAATTCCGTAATCATTTTGTCAATTCCGTTCATCTTGTATAACCTAACTCAGTT
>OQWA01000411.1_pt1 | contig 12450 bp, 9 predicted proteins | sample 1691581 | NCBI WGS metagenome assembly OQWA01 (sample SAMN03418264, study PRJEB22391) | human gut metagenome | biome: human-gut; feature: organic feature; material: feces | host: Homo sapiens | place: Tanzania | collected 2013-01
TATCAACTGGTATCAATTTCAAAGATGATATTGTTTTCTTTAGTAATAGAGGTATGGATGCAATAAGTGGAGATGTAACGACAGAACAAGTATTAGCACATAGAAGTACTTTAATTGATAATAGATTACTAAATGAAACAGACTATAAGAATTTAATACTTGCTGAATACGAAGGCTATTTATTAGTGTTCATAGGTAATAAAGTATACCTAGCAGATAGCAACAGTATTACAAGTGATTTTAGAGAATATGAGTGGTTCTATTGGGAACTATCAAAAAACATTTCAAGCGCTCTAGTTAAAGATGGAGTGCTTTATTTATGCTCTGAAAATGAAATATACACTCTAACTAATAATGACGAAGAAAGAGAACTAGAAAGTTATTGGACCACATTACAAGATGAATTTAAATACCCTCAATATCAAAAGACAACTAATAAAAGAGGTTGTGTTGTTGATGTAAACGGCAAAGAGGTTGTTATCTACGCAAAGACTGATAGTAATAAGTTTGAAAAGATAGATAAATACAAAATAAAAAAGGATTATGTTGTATCAAGAATTAAAAAGAAAAAATGGAAATCAATACAACTTAAATTTTACTCAACAAAAGTATTTAGTTTGTACTCTTGTACGCTAGAAAGTTACATAGGAAGTTATGTAAAGCGTTAGGAAAGGAGAAATAAGATGGCAGTTAATTACGATGATAAAAGATTTACACAGGTTGAAAATGCTAAAAAAGACGCAATAAATAATGCTAATAAAACCTATGACGATATGGTTAATCAATCTGATGCAAAATACAACGAGTTAATAAATACGACAAAAGATTATGCAAATAAACAACAAGAAATACATCAAAAAAATACGGACTTTGCAATAGAACAAATTAATCAACAAAAAGGTCAAGCCGAAAAAGATTATATAAAAGAACAAAAAGGTGCTTATACCGATTATCAAAAAGCAACCAATCAATACGGTGTTAATGCAGAACAGCAAGCTAAAGCTGGATTAATGAATACTGGCTACTCTGAAAGTTCTAAAATTAGCGCTTTTACTTCTTATCAAAATAGATATTCAACAGCTCGTGAAAGTTATAATAGAGCAACTTTAAATTATGATAATGCAATAAAAGATGCTCAATTAAAGAACAATGCAACACTTGCTGAAATTGCATTTAAAGCATTACAAACTGAATTAGAATACGCATTACAAGGATTTCAGTATAAGAATAATCTTTTACAAACTAAACTTAATACTCAAATTCAATTAGATAGTGAATATAACAATAGATACCAACAAGTATTATCACAAATCAATACAGAGAACAGTTTAGCAGAACAAATTAGACAATATAACGAGTCAATGGCATATCAGAAACAAAGAGATGCAGTATCAGATGCTCAGTGGCAAAAACAATATAACTTGTCTGTGGCAAATTCAAGAGCAAGTTCTGGCGGTTCAAGTTCTACTAAATTATCAAATGGCTCAAAGAGTTCAAAGAGTTCAAAAAGTTCAAGTAGTTTAACAAAAAAGAGTTCTAATTCAAAAGGACTTACTCAGGGAAGTAATAGTGAGTGGATTTCTGCAAGAGAACTTGCTAATAGTCTAGGACTACCAGCCGCAGTAAATTTAGACAAAGTAATAAGTAATAAAGAATATGAACAAAAAGAAGTAAACGGATTTACATACTATAGGAAAAAGTAAGGAAAGTAAGGGAGGTGTTTTAAATGGCTAAATGGCAAGATACTTACGAAGAATTAAAGAAAAGAAAAAAAGCAATAGATAATACATCAAGTACATCCGAAAGACAAAAAGTAAGTAATACATATAAAAATAATACTGGCTATCAAAATAACCTTATAACAACTAAAAATAGTATAGATCAATATAAGAAAGGAGGTAGCTAAATGGACCTTGTTAAAATTGGAAAATATATTGCAAGTAAACGAAAGTCCCTGGGGATGACACAAAAGCAACTGGCAGAAAAATTAGGGATGAGTGATAAGTCGGTTTCCAAATGGGAGCGGGGCGTTTGCCTTCCGGATGTATCTGTTTATAAAGAACTTTGTTCAATTCTTGGTATTAGCCTCAATGAGTTTCTGGCTGGAGAAGATATAGCCCAAGAGAATATAATTCAGAAGTCAGAAACAAATATTATTGAAGTAATCAGAGACAATATAAATAAACAGAAATGTCTGAAGGTTATGAAATGTATATTAGTATTTATTTTTATTTGCGTGGTATCAGTAATCGGATTTACCATATACCGTTTGAAAAAACCACAGAATTACATTTCGCCTGTTGCAAAAGACAGTATGGAAATGCAGACAGCTGAACTGCTTGCTGGATCGGATGGAGCATTCGTATATAAGTTTATCACAACGGATAAATATAAAAAACTCAAATTACATATTTATCGATACGAATCAGGAAAATTGAGTGATCAGGATAAAGTAGAAATGGGATTTGAAGATAGTGGTTCGCCAAAAAGTGGTGAAATTGTAATGGTGCCTGATTTCGATAATTATGTAATTAAATTAATTATTTCCGGAGATGGAAATAAGTTGTCAACTGAAATTCCTATTTTAGAAAATGTAGAAGATAGAGAATACTATGGCAGAACGGCAACTGAAATAAAAAATGTCGTAGACGTTAAATACAATGAGCAACAGCCACTAATTGCTTTTGTTTATGATAACGACGAAATGAGTGTTCCAACTTTGGATGATTTTATAAATAGCCAAATAGATTTTCTTTCAAAAAATGATTATGTGTATTATGTGGCATTTGAGTTTTGTAAGTAATATCAAACCAATACAAGCACTTTAGCCAATAAATGTTAAGGTGCTTTTTTTGCGCCTTGAAAGGAGGTGGTTACAGCTAAACATATCGGGGAAAGCCCGATTTAATCATTACAACAGGCATTGCCTGATCATATAGAGTTAATTTTAACAGCCAGTTAGGGATTATCCCTGCTGGCTTATTTTTTTATCTATAGTGGCTGGTATTTCAATAGTTCTGACATTCTTAAGGAATAATGCAAATGATACAGCTGAACGTATCGAGGCATGTGCAAAAAAGTCCGGCATGGAAGTTGTTGAGACAATTTTCAATACAGATAAAAAAGCGGTTGAACGATTAAGATATTATATTGAAAGAGATATCGTGGAGGAAAGACTGATAAACGGAGCATCCCGGCAGGAAATCGATGAATGGGTGAAAACGTTGTAAAAGAAAAAGCCTGCAATATTTCAAGGGAAAATCGGACGAATAATATAATTGATTTATGCGGGCTGTTCGTGCTATAATAATCACAAGTGAGTCGGGGGTAGCATAGATTCACGAATAACATTAAGAAAAAATCGAAGGAGGGATCACAATGTCTTTTTTTGATGATCTGGGTAAGAAGCTCTCACAGGCGGGGCAGACAGCTGTTCAGAAGACAAAGGAGATGGCGGATATTGCAAAGTTGAATTCTGCTATTTCTGACGAGGAAAAGCGGATTGACGACAATTATCTGCAAATCGGTAAGCTCTATGTTTCGCTTCATGACGCGGAGCACGAGGCTGATTTCGATGCGTTTATAGCCGCAATTCATGAGGCTGAGGGTAAGATTAAGGACTATCAGCAGCAGATCAAGGACATTAAGGGTATCGTAAAGTGCGAGAAGTGCGGCGCTGAGGTATCCAAGGATTCAGCGTTCTGCAGTGCCTGCGGTGCACCTATGCCGAAGGAAGAGCCTGTTGTTGAGCCGCAGCCGATCGAGGAGACCCCTGTTGCAGCAGCACAGGAGATCGCGTCTGAGCCTGTGCAGGAGACACCTGCAGAAAATCCTGGACAGCAGGTATAAAAGAGGAAGAGGGAGATTAGAGAATTATGCAGAAGACAAAATTAGGCATTTCCGCAGCTTTGCTTGGGGCTGTGGTCTGTTTTTCGGGACTGTTCAGCGGATACCTTTTGGTTTTCCTGTTGACAGCCTACATCCTTTTGATGGAGGAGAATGTCTGGCTTAAGAAGACCGCAGTCAAGACGGTTGCAGTGTTGATGGTCTTCTCCCTGCTGAGCGCAGTGCTTGGCCTGATCCCTGATCTTATCAGTGTCATCAGCAGCATCTTCAACATCTTTAACGGAAGCTTCAGCATCAGAATCCTTTCCAGCATTATTTCCGCTGCAAGGAGCATTCTTGGATTCTTAGAGACACTGCTGCTGCTCGGACTTGGATTTAAGGCGCTGAATCAGGGAACGATTAAGATTCCTATGATTGACAAGCTTGTAGACAAGGCATTCGGAGAATAATTGTCAATTTTTTCTATTGTAAATGCATGAGGAATCAGCTATAATAAGTGTAACCTGAGATGTCCGATAACTCTTGTTCATTTTTGAACCTACATTTACTTTAAACGGGATTCCTATATTGCCAAGTGGCTGTCAGGCCCTCACTCATTGCGAGGATTGGAAGGGAAGGCAAAAGCGTGGTTGCGGTTACCCACCTAGCATTGCTAGGAGTCAAAAAACAAGAGGCGGCATTTTGGGGATACACGAAAGAAAAGAGCAGTCCATATGGGCTGCTCTTTTAAAATGTCACTGAGAGACAGTTTTGGGAGGGAAGAGTGGATAAAAGAGAATTTCATCTGAGCAGGGCGCAGAGGATGCAGCTGAAGGCATTTGTCTGTCTGCTCGGAATTCTGCTGATACTTATATTAATCATCGGGAAGCTGATTTCTGCACTCTGGCATGGTGACAAAGACAATGAAGTACAGCCTGAGCCGCACATTCCGACAGTCCGGGTCCTGAAAAATGTCTGGATCGCGGAGGCGGGAGAGGATGGATTGACCGTTTATGACGAGGGACAGCGCACGTTTTTTCAATGGGGAGTTCCCGATGGAGACGGACAGGGAACTATAGAAAGCCAAGGCTCGCAGACCGGACAATCGGAGAAAGACTGCCGGGAGCAGGTGGCGGATGTCACATTGACGGACAATCTGGTCACGGAGGTGGCGGTAAAGGCGGAAAAGATCAATGGCCGTGTGCTGAGCTACACCGGAAACTGTATAGAATTGGAAGGGTACGGAAGGCTGCCCCTTTCTGAGGAATACCATGGCTACAGGCTGTATGGCAGTCTGGCAATGTGTACGGTGCAGGATCTCAGCTGCGGATATGATAATGCCGATTTCTGTCTGGAGGATGGTGAAATCTGTGCGGTTCTTCTCGCGCGGGAGGAAGCCATGCAGTACATAAGGGTGCTGATCAGGGCGTCCGATTACACAGGGCTTCTCCATGCGTCTCCGGTCATTACGGCGGACACGGACTTTACGGTCGTTTACAGCACTGGCGGAGAGGAAAAGAGGGAGGAGCATTCTGCAGGTGAGGAGCTTTGTTTTAGCTATGACAGCCCTTATTTTGAAGGTGGAAGGGTCTGCGTCGTACCTGATACGCTCACGGGAAAGCTGCTGCTTCCAGATGTCAACCGGAGTCAGGGAGTTCCGGCTTACCGGGGGAAAATGGAATTGCTAAGGACAGAGGACGGCATTGCGGTGATCAATAAGCTTCCCTTGGAGGAATATCTGTACAGTGTTGTGCCGAGTGAGATGCCGGCGTCCTACCCGGCAGAGGCGCTGCGGGCACAGGCGATCTGCGCGAGAACCTACGCTTACGGTCACATGCTGCACGCGGCGTATCCGCAGTATGGGGCGCATGTTGACGACAGCACAGCCTTTCAGGTCTACAACAATATCACAGAGCAGGAGAGCGCCACTGCCGCCGTGAAGAACACCTACGGACAGCTTCTTTGCACCGGGGACGGCGAATTGGCGGAGACCTTTTATTATTCCACCTCCTGTGGTGTCGGGAGCGATGCCAATGTGTGGAAGACGCAGGCGGCGCCGGAATTAACTTATCTGAAAGCGAGAGAAATTTCCACAGAGGCGATGGAAAACCTGCTGTGCCAGACAGGTGCGGCGCAAACAACGGGCACAGCGGAGGCGGGTGAAGACCTTGCCGGGCGCCTGCGGGACGAGGCAGCATTCAGGAACTTCATTCTGTCGAAGGATGAAAAGCATTTCGAGGCGAAGGAAGGCTGGTACCGGTGGAGCTACGAGGTAGAGCGGATTGACAGCAAGGCAATCCTTGAGGCGCTACAGCGGAGATACGCGGCGAACAGCAGCCTTGTGCTGACGCTTGTGGACGGAGAATTTGTCAGCAGGGAGATCGACAGGCTCGGAGTGATAACGGACATTTACGTTGCGAAGCGGGGAGCCGGCGGCGTGGCGGATGAGCTGGTGATCGAGTCGGATGAAGGAAGCTATAAAATTATTTCGGAGTACAATATCCGCGCAGTGCTTTGCGACGGGCAGAGCAAGGCGGTGCGGCAGGACGGGAGCGAGACTTCCTGCCCGAATCTGCTCCCCAGTGGATTTTTTATAATATCGACTGGTAAAGCGAAGGAAAGTGTGGTAGGATATTCCATAATCGGCGGCGGCTTCGGACACGGAGTGGGAATGAGCCAGAACGGTGCCAGACGGATGGCAGAGGCGGGCTGGACAGCCGGGGAGATTCTGCGGTTCTTTTATGCAGACTGTAATTTAGAATTCATATATGAGGAGAGCGGGAAATGATTCGCAAGCTGTATCTGATCGGGCGTGATTTTTCTGCCCAGATGAAAAAACAAAATATCAGTGCCTATGCGGCGAGCATTGCGTTTTTCTTCTTTCTGTCAATCGTTCCCATGCTGATGGTTATCTGCATGGTGATTCCGTACACCCCGCTCACGGAGGAAAATCTGGTGCAGGCGGTCACGGACATTACGCCGGACAGGGTTGATCCGGTCGTGGAAGGCCTGATCGCCGACGTCTATGACAAGTCAGCGGGAATCCTGTCCATTGCGGTCATTGCGACTCTGTGGTCGGCGGCGAAGGGGGTTATGGCGCTGATGCAGGGACTGAATGCGGTCAACGGTGTGGATGAGAAGCGGAACTATTTTGTCATCCGTGCGGTTGCCTGCCTTTATACGGTTGTCATGCTGATTGTCGTGATCCTCAGCCTTTTTATCAACGTATTCGGAAACCAGCTCGTCAATCTTGCCCTGCACAGGATACCGCAGCTCCAGAGGCTTGTGAGCTTTCTGATGCATTTCCGGTTCCTTGTGGTCTGGGCGGTGCTGACGCTGCTCTTTGCAACCGTGTATGCCTTTATGCCGGATGATAAGCTGAGATTCAGGGAACAGATTCCCGGTGCAACCTTTGCGGCAGTCGTGTGGAGCATTTTTTCGTGGGGCTTTTCGATGTACGTCGATTACAGCAATTCCTACGGTATTTACGGAAGCCTTGCAATTATTATCATTATATTGCTCTGGATGTATTTCTGCATGTATATCATTATGATCGGAGCATACCTCAACCGGTATTTCCGACCGGTGAATCAGGCGCTCGTCAGGACGAGAAAAGGTGACATTACAGGAAGTACTTGACTTTTCTTAATAAAGTCTATAAACTGTTAGCAGAGACAAAGGCATTGATGGTGCATAGTAGGAGTTCATCTTCTTTCAGAGAGAAAGAGTCGTCGGCTGTGAGCTTTTTCAGGTTCAGATGAAGCCCCGAATTTCCCACCGGAGCCTCCGGATATGAAGCCGCAGCTTAGAAAAGAGCGGGAGTAGTTTCGGACGTATGGCGCGCGTTATGCGCTGATGAGTGCTCTGCCGTCAGGCAGGGAAGCAGGGTGGTACCGCGGAGAAAGTGAATTCGTCCCATGCACAATTTTTGTGCATGGTTTTTTTATGCACAAAACACCATTTTGAAGGAGAACGGAGGATATCTTAATGAGTGACAGAATGGACAGATTTGCCAGCATCAGGCAGGAAATTCTGGAAGGCATGGAACAGCGTGCAGGTTCGAGGGCGGCGGCTTTTGAACTGAGAAAGCAGTTCCTGGATTCCAAGACAGGAAAGATCGGTCAGATGATGAAGGAGATGAGGAGCATTGCGCCGGAGGAGAGAGCGGGCTTCGGCAAGAATGTGAACGAATTAAAGGAATGGGCGCAGCAGAAGTTTACGGAGCTGGATGAAAAGATGAAGGCGAAGGAACTGGAGATGCGCTATGAGCATGAAAAGATCGACGTGACCATGCCCGCAAGGAAAATTCAGGCGGGAAATCTTCACCCCATCACCCAGATGCGAAACCAGCTGATCGACGTCTTCGCGGGAATGGGCTTTGAGGTCGTGGAGACAAAGGAGATCGAGAACGATTACTATAACTTCACCGCGCTGAACACACCGCAGGATCACCCGGCGAGAGACATGCAGGACACCTTCTATCTGTCACCGGAATTCCTTCTGGCGACGCAGACATCGGCTGCACAGATTCATACCATGGAGAAGAAGAAGCCGCCGATCAAGATGATCGCTGCACCGGGCAAGGTGTTCCGCTCTGATGATGATGCGACACATTCCCCGATGTTCCATCAGCTGGAAGGACTGGTTGTGGACAAGAAGATCACGGTGTGCGACCTGAAGGGAATGCTGGATGTATTTGTACAGAAGATCTACGGCGAGAGCACGACAACGCGGCTTCGTCCCTCTTATTTCCCGTTCACGGAGCCTTCCGTGGAGGTGGATGTCAGCTGCTTCGAGTGCGGCGGCAAGGGCTGCAAGCTCTGCAAGGGAACCGGCTGGATCGAAATCCTCGGCGCTGGAATCGTCAATAAGAAGGTACTGGAAAACTGCGGTATTGATTCTGACGAGTACAGCGGACTTGCGTTCGGTATCGGGATTGAGCGTGCTGCCATGCTGAAGTACGGAATCAATAACATTAAGCTGTTCTATGAATCCGATCTGCGCGTGCTGCGCCAGATCGATGATAACTAAAGGAAACGGAGGAGAGAAGATGTTAGTACCGCTTAGTTGGCTGAAAGAATATGTGGAGATAGAGATTACGCCGCAGGAGCTGGAGAAGAAGCTGTTTTCCTGTGGATTTGAAGTAGAAGAACTGACAGAGGTTGGAAAAGACATCAGCAAGGTTGTCGTCGGACTGGTGGAGGAGTGCGAGCCGATCCCGGAGACCCATCTGCATGTGTGCAGGGTGAACGCGGGGGAGCACGGCAGCTTTCAGGTGTGCTGCGGCGCAGATAATGTAAAGGCGGGGGGCAAGTATCCCGTCGCGCTGGTCGGGGCGACTGTCTATATGACGGCAAAGGATCATAAGACCGTCGAGGGAACCATGACGATCAAGAAGGGAAAGCTTCGCGGCTATGAGTCGGAGGGTATGCTCTGCTCCGGCGTGGAGCTCGGTGTCAGCGAAAATATGTATCCCGGCGCAGAATATAACGGACTGCTGGTTCTGCCGGAGGACACACAGCCCGGCGCGGATGTGAAGCCGATTCTCGGACTGGACGACTGGATTTTCGATGTCTCCATCACGGCGAACAGACCGGACTGCCAGAGCATTCTCGGCCTTGCGAGAGAGGTTGCGGCAGTGCTCGATAAGGAGCTGAAGGAGCCCGCCATGGACTACACGGAGACGGAGGTCAGAAAGGAAGGCTTTAACGTCACCGTCGAGGCGCAGGACATCTGCCCGAGATACATCGGACATTATGTCTATGACGTGAAGATCGGGGAGTCTCCGCTCTGGATGAAGCGCAGACTGGCGCTGGTCGGCCAGGACGCAATCTCCAACATCGTCGATATAACGAATTATGTGATGCTCGAGATGGGACAGCCGATGCATGCGTTTGACTGCGATTATCTCGAGGGCAATGCGATCTGCGTCAGACGTGCCGGTGAGGGCGAAAAGATCACGACACTGGACGAGCAGGAATATACGCTGAATCCGAATAACCTTGTCATCTGTGACGGCGTGAAGCCGGTCGCGCTGGCTGGTGTTATGGGCGGCTTGAATTCGGAGATCCGCGACACCACGACAGAGGTGATGTTCGAGTCTGCGAAGTTTGCGAGAGACAATATCCGTAAGACCTCACGTTCCCTCGGAAAGCGCACGGACGCAAGCGCGAAGTACGAGAAGGGTGTTGACGAGTATTCCACGATCCACGCGATGAAGCGGGCGCTGCATTTGATTGAAGAGCTTGGCTGCGGCAAGGTTTCCGCGACGCATATCGATGTCAACACGGGAAATACCGCAGAGCCCAGACCGCTGAAGGTGAGCGTCAGCCGTGTCAACAACGTTCTCGGCATCGAGGTTCCGAATGAAGAGATCCTTCATATCATGAAGAATCTGCAGTTTGCGCCGTCCATCGAGGGTGACGAGCTGACCTTGCAGGTTCCGGCATACCGCGAGGATATGGAGACATATCAGGATGTCGCGGAGGAAGTCATCCGTATGTACGGCTATGAGCATGTGATCCCGACCTTCATGCCCGATGCGAAGGTGACGATGGGAGGACTGAACCAGAAGCAGAAGAAGGAGATGAAACTGAAGAGAACGCTGTGTGGAACCGGCGCTTATGAGTGTATTCATTATTCCTTCATTTCTCCTGCCGATCTGGATCTTTTGAGACTGCCGGAGGATGCGCCCGAGAGAAAGGCGATCCGCATATTGAATCCCATCAACGAGGAGCTGTCCCTGATGAGGACGACGCTTGCGGCATCCATGCTGAATGCGGTTGCCAGAAACCAGAAGAAGGGAAATCTTTCGGGAAGACTGTTTGAGGTGGGTAAAATCTTCGTGGCAGATGAGCTGCCGTTAAAGGATTACCCGGACGAGAGAGACACACTCTGCATCGGTATTTTTGGCGAGAATGAGAGCTTCTTCACCTTAAAGGGAATGGCGGAGACACTGGCAGACACCATGTTCGGACATTTTGAGTACGAGAGATCGACCAGACCGTTCCTGCATCCCTATCAGACGGCTGATATTTTCTGTGAGGGAGAGAAGGTCGGCTATCTCGGCAAGGTGGCATATGAGGTTATTGAAAAGCTGGATCTGAGAACCGACGCTTATCTGCTGGAGCTGGATCTGAAGAAGCTGTATGCGACTTATGAGAAAAAAGCAGCGTTCGAGCCGCTGTCCCGGTTCCCCGAGGAGAGCAGAGACCTTGCGCTCGTCATGAGCAGAGACATTACCTGCGGTCAGGTGGAGAACGTGATAAGGGAAGCATGCTCCCATATCGGTGACATCCGGCTGTTCGATGTCTACGAGGGCGGACAGATCCCCGAGGATAAGCGCAGCATGGCATTCACAGTCGAATTTGTGCCGGGAGATGAGCCCTTTGAGGCAGATGCCGTTGAAAGGTTTGTGAAGAAGATACTGAAGAACCTGAAAAATGAACTGGATATTGATCTGAGAAGTTAAGGAGGGCAGGAGTATGTTAAAGAAATACGCATGGGAAAAATACGATGAGAAGAAGCTGAAAAAGCTGGAGAAGCTGTCTGCGGAATACCGTGAGTTCCTTGACAACGGAAAGACGGAGCGGGAATGCGTGGACACGATCGTGAACACCATCGAGGCGGAAGGCTACCGCGAGCTTGAGGAGATCATCAAGGAAGGCGGCAAGGTTCAGGAGGGTGATAAGGTATACAGTGTTTGGATGAACAAGTCCATCGTGATGTTCCAGGTCGGAAAGAAGCCTCTGACTGACGGACTGAACATTCTTGGGGCGCACATCGACAGTCCCAGACTCGACGTGAAACAGAATCCGCTTTTCGAGGACATAGATCACACCTTTGCCTATCTTGACACCCATTATTACGGCGGCGTCAAGAAATATCAGTGGGTGACGCTGCCTCTCGCCATCCACGGCGTCGTTGTGAAGAAGGACGGCACCACGGTCGAACTGAACATCGGAGAGAACGAGGATGATCCTGTATTCTTCGTGTCTGATCTGCTGATCCATCTGGCAGCAGAGCAGATGGAGAAGAAGGCGGCGAAGGTGATCGAGGGTGAGGCGCTTGACCTGATCGTCGGAAGCAGACCGCTTGTATTCGGAGAGGGCGAGAAGGAAACCGATGAGGGCAAGAAAAAGGCAGAGAATGTTGTAAAAGCCGGCGTGCTTGACATCCTGAAAAAGAACTATGACTTTGAGGAAGATGACTTCCTTTCCGCCGAGCTGGAGGTGGTTCCTGCCGGAAAGGCTAGGGAGGCAGGCTTTGACCGTGCTATGATTCTTGCTTACGGACAGGACGACAGAGTGTGTGCATTTACCTCCATGAGAGCAATGCTTGACATTAAGGAGACAGACCGCACGGTATGCTGTATCCTTGTGGATAAGGAGGAGATCGGCTCTGTGGGAGCGACCGGCATGCAGTCTCATTTCTTTGAGAACGCAGTGGCGGAGCTGATGAACCTGAAGGGCGAGTACAGCGAGCTGAACGTCAGAAGGTGTCTGGCAAACAGCTGTATGCTCTCCTCCGATGTCAGCGCCGGCTTCGATCCGGGCTACAGATCCTGCTTTGAGCTGAAAAATGCGGCATGGCTGGGCGCAGGCATGGTATTTAACAAGTTTACCG
>OQWA01000416.1_pt1 | contig 12420 bp, 14 predicted proteins | sample 1691581 | NCBI WGS metagenome assembly OQWA01 (sample SAMN03418264, study PRJEB22391) | human gut metagenome | biome: human-gut; feature: organic feature; material: feces | host: Homo sapiens | place: Tanzania | collected 2013-01
AGCTTCTGCCATCTTCTGATAATTGCCATTAAATTGAGCTAAACGCAAAGCCCTGGGCTTAGGCTTGTGACGCGGCGGTCTGCTTTCACCGCTAACATCGCCAGCACAAGCTCCAGTCAGTTTTTGCCAAAAACTAGGCTCAGGCCCCTTATGGCGCAAACGCTCACGCTCAGCATCCATTATTACTCTCACATCTTCTTTATCATCTTCAGCAAAATAATAAAGAATAGTATAAAGAGACCTAGCTCCCTCGTTCCATACTACACTGTCTATAGCAAAACAAATAAACAGGCCAGAACAAAAAATAGCCAGCGATAAAATAGTCACAAAGGACAGAGAAATCAGAACTGATAGCGAAACTCTGCGCATATTTTTTGGCCTCTCTTAGCCTAAAGCGTAACCTACACCGCGTACAGTACGCAAAAGAGAGCGATTTTCGTCATCGAGTTTGTTTCGCAAAGCACATATATAAACTTCTACGACATTGGTTTCTAAATCGTCGCTCCACCCCCAAAGCTGTTGTAAAATTTGTTGGCGAGTAAATACTTGACGCGGCTTACTCATAAACATTTCCAACAATTCAAATTCACGCAAAGTTAAGTGGAGAGTACGGCCACCTTTAGTCACGATATGAGAATCGGGATCCAAAATGATATCTTCAAAATCCTCGAAGGATCGAGATATCACAAATAACGGAGGGCAGTAATGGACGAAAAAGTTAAGCTCGAATGGGGAAGAAAGCTCACCGGCGATCTTCTCAAAAAGTGGCCGAAGGACGAAAACGGCGAGCCTATAGAGCCTGTTTTCCTTACACATTGCAAGTGCCTTGACATCAGCGACGAGATGATAGTAAACTTACTTGAGTAATGTCCATCAATAACTTTTTGAGCAGTACCAGTTTTTCCTCCTACACGATAATTTTCAATATAGGCATTTCTACCAGATCCATTTGCTACAACGCTTTCTAAAGCAAATCTAACTAACTTGCTTGATTCAGGAGTGATAACACTGCGAATTTTAGTCTTATCAACGTTTTTTATTACCGTTTTAGTTTCTTCTTCAATTAATTCTTTAACTATGTATGGTTTATAAAGATTTCCACCATTAATCGCAGCAGATACCCCGACTATTTGCTGTATCGGAGCCTATAAAATGAAACTTTTTACCCTTAATATCCGAAGAAGCATTTACTAATTCACCATTTTTTAAAATAATAGATAAATTTACTTTTGATTGACTTTTTCTATCTACAACTATTTTATCTACTAATTCATTAAAAAGATCTTGAAAGGTTTCTTTATCATCTACTGACTTTAGCAACAAACTTTTTATTTCCTTAATTTTTTTATTTATATACTCATCACTTAATATTTGCTCATTTAAGTAATTTATATCCCGTTTATACTTACGACTTTCTTCGTTTATTAAAGTAATTTGTTTTTTATATTCATCTTTAGGTATAATATTTTCCATAACAAGTTCTAGAAGTTTGTTTTTTTTGTTCTCTAAATTTTGCAACTTTACTTTTAAATTATTAATTTCTAATTCATTATTATTTTTAAAAAAATATTATTTATAATCAGGAGGAAAATATGAGCGTTACTTGTTATTCTTTGGGTGCGGCAGAGGAAGTTACCGGAAGCAAACACATTCTTGAAATAGACGGAAGAAGCTTTATGATTGACTGCGGGGCTTTTCAGGGAAAACGTGCCGAGGCAGACAAAAAAAACAGAAACTTTGATTTTGCAGCAGACAAAATAGAAAGCGTTGTATTGACCCACGCTCATTTTGACCACTGCGGACTTCTTCCTGTTCTTGCAAAAAACAAATATGACGGCAATATTTATGCAACACCGGCTACACGCGATCTTGCAAACATCGTAATGATGGACAGCGCAAGAATACAGGCCCGCGATGCTGAATTCCTTGCAAAACAGGCCGCCAAAAAAGGTGAAAAATTTACCTGGAAGCCTCTGTTCCGCGAAGCAGACTGTGTAAAGGCGGCCAACCAGATAATTACACTCGGTTACAACCGCGAAATGTACATTGCCCCCGACGTAAGACTTGAATTCTTTGACGCGGGCCACATTCTGGGCAGTTCTCTCGCTTATTTTACAATAACGGGACAGCGCAAAAACCACATTACCGGCCGCAAGTCAGGCGGTGTCAGCGAACAGCCAAAAAACTGGTGGCACAGGATATTCGGGCCAAAAGATGCAGTACAGACAGCAGTAACGGTAAACGGGGAGTCTGCCTTATGCGGTGCACCTTCCGACGAACTGCGCATTCTTTACACGGGAGACCTTGGCCGCCGCAACAAGCCCATAATCCGCGACCCGGCAACAGACATGAAGGCACCCGACTATATCTTTATGGAAAGTACTTACGGTAATCGCCTTCACGAAAGTCCCGGAGTGGCAATGGACGACCTTGAAAAAATAATCAGGCGTGCAATTGACCGTAAGGGAAAAATCATAATTCCGTCTTTTGCAATAGAGCGTGCCCAGGAACTTGTCTATTACCTGCACCTTCTTGTAGACAAAAAGAAAATTCCGCAGATACCCATTTATCTTGACAGTCCGATGGCAGTCAATGCAACCGGAATCTACCAGCTGCACCAGGAATGCTACGATGACGAAACAAAGAAAGCCTTTATCGAGCACCACAAAAATCCGTTCGGATTCAACTCGCTTACGACAATAACAAGTGTAGATGAGTCCAAGGAACTTAACAAAAAACCGGGTCCGATGATTATAATAAGTGCCGACGGAATGTGTGAAGCAGGCCGTGTACTTTATCATCTTGCAAACAACATAAACAATCCCAACAATATAATTCTTCTTGTAGGATACATGTCAGAAAACACTTTGGGAAGAAAACTCAAGGACGGTGCAAAAGAAGTGCGCATACTCGGTGACTGGTACAATGTAAAAGCCAGTGTCGAGTCAATAAACGCATTCAGTGCACATGCAGACTACAGGGAATGTGTTGAATGGCTTAATTCCATAGATACAAGCCGCCTTAAAAAGATTTTCCTCGTTCACGGAGAAAAAGACGCGCAGGCAGCCTTTGTGGAATATCTGGCTAAAAACGGATATACTGACACGCAGATTGTCAAATACGGGGAAACCTATAATCTTGAATAATCTGAGGAAAATATGGAAAAAGAAGCAGCAGACCGTATAACGGGCCTGGAAATAAAACTTGCATATCTTGAAGATTATGTAAACCAACTCCAGGCCGTGTCGGTTGAACATACTGAAACAATAGAAAGGCTCATCACCGAAAACAGAATGATGAGCCGTAAAATACGCGATATGTCTGACCAGCTTGAAGGCGACATTCCCAACAGAAAGCCGCCGCACTATTAACCGGTTTTATCGGAGGTTTATCTGGCTACCAGGTTATGCTGAATGTTTTCGGCTCGGAAAGCGTAAGGAATTCTGACAGCGGAATATTCAGCACGGCCTTGTTTGCCAGCGTACGCGCGCGTTCCGTACTGGAAAGTGATGTCTTTTTTATGGAAGCACCGTCGGGCGGGCAGAGTGTGATTCTTACCTGTGCGCTTTCCATTTCTGCGGCCATTTTTTCGCCGTAAACTGTAGAAACAAGTTCCCTGTATTCCTGCGCGTTCATACTTTCCTGTGTAAGAACCGGTGCCATTAGCAAATCAAGATAACTGCGGGTTTCTTCGGGAAGTGAAGATGCAAATGTGCGCAGTGTTGCCGGTGACAGAATAAGTGTAAGCGAATTTTTTGTGCATGTAATAAAATTTGCAATCTTCAGATTCCCTTTGTCAGAAAATGATTTCTGGTTTTCGGGGGAAGGAATTGTTCCACTTATTGAAACTGAATCTTTTGCAGGAACTTCGACTTTTAAGTCCTGGAAGTCGCTTCCGCTGAATGCAGTTTCTATTTCCTGTTTTGAAAAGATTTGTGCAGTTTCGGGTGCTGACTGGGTTCCGGATGCGGAAATTTCATTTATTCCTGCAGTAAGGGAATCTATTGTATCGCAGAGAATTTTCCCCAGATTCAGTTTAACCTGAGCCTGTGCGCTTTTGTCGTTTGCCGCTTTTATGTCCACACTGGCGGAACATCCTGTAAATGCAATCAATATAAGAAGATATACTGTGCTGTAAATGTACTTGTACTTGCAGTTCATATTCATAAAACAATTTTGCCTTTTGGACGGTTACTTTGCCGCCTCGTTTTTTATTTTGACAGCCGCGTTGTATTCCTTTGTAGAAGGAAGAAAGCGTCCGTATGCAAAGAAATGCCCCTTCCAGAACTTCTGGCTCATCAACGTAAGCTGAACTCCTGTTTTGGGCCCGTCACTGACAGCCGAAACAAATACCCTGCGCCCCTCGAAGGCACGGTTTTTTCCGTGATAGACGCCGCAGTATATGCCTACATGCGTTATGCGTTCCGAAGCAGGGTCGTTCTTGAAGAAAACGAGGTCCCCTGGTTCACGCTCCTGCGGTTTGATTCGTTTTGTAGCAGTGTAAAGGGAATGTGCAGTCCGGGGCAGCTGTACTCCCACTGAATTTGCGGCAACATAAGTTACGAATCCGCTGCAGTCCATTCCGTTTTCGGGAGAGTCGCCGCCGTAAACGTAAGGAGTTCCCTGAAGTTTGAGTGCGTATGTAATAAGCGCCTGTCTCTGTTCCGAAACCCTGGGGGCTGCCGCAAGCGGCATTATTCTGAACATCGCAAACAGTATAAATGCCGCAGTAATAAAAATGCGCCGCGCCGCAACAAGGTTTTCGCGGTTGTATTTTGAATACTTCATCGCTTAAATTATCGGCATGTATCCATGTTTTTTTATCTTTGAAAAAAATAAAAATTTCTTTAAAAACAGCCCCAAAGTAATTGACACCTTTACAAAAAAGAAGTATATTAAATGAACATATTACGACGCTGGGTAGAGCAGTTGGCAGCTCGTCGGGCTCATAACCCGGAGGCCGCAGGTTCAAGTCCTGCCCCAGCTAAAAAAGAGAAAGCTTCAGTAAAAAAACTGGAGCTTTTCTTTTTTTAAAGAATAAATCTGTTTTATCTGCAGGACTTGAAGTGTAGTGAACGCCGACCAAGCGGGAGGAAAAGCACACAGGATGTGTGCGTCAGTGAACGGAACCGGCCTGTAGGGAGCAGACACGATGTCTGCGAGCGGAAGGCAAGTCCTGCCCCAGCTAAATAAAAAACTTCAGTTACTGACTGGAGTTTTTTTATTCTTCCAACAGCCAGTCCAACACGTTGATTTGTTTTATTCCGTCGTGGTTTGGAACAATATCGTAATCCATAGTCAAAAGAATTTTTTCGTAATTGTTATTAATCATCTGCAAAGGTTTAAGTTCGCGATGCAAAGTTGAATCATCCATGGCAGTGTATGCGACCTGGTAATATTTTTTAATTCCATTTGCTATTGTAACAAAATCAATTTGAACTTTCACTTTGCAAACAGATTACAGGTTTGTCTTTTGAACTTTTACCTTTTATTGCAATTTGTTTGTTCAGAACAAGCTGTTCATTGTAAGTTCCGCTTTTGACAAAAATTACATCGCCGTTATGGGAAACATTAATTGCAGCCTGAATTGACTGCCCGTTTTCTACTGTAATAGTTGTCATAAGTCATCCTGTAAAACACTGTTCCTTACATGATTATGTTTCCAAAATAGATTCATTGTTTAAAAAGTCAAGAAAATTAATTGTAAGTATTCCATTATCGTCGTATACAGGAGGTGTAATATCATTTGTAATTACTATCTTTTTAAATGAATCTCCTGACTTTATAAATGGTCTTATTTCCTGTTCTCTTTTTGTTGAATCCGGTAATGAATAAGCAGACTGAATATAATATTTTTTCATTCCCATCGTACAGATAAAATCTATTTCCAACTGTTTTTTAACTGACATTGCTTTTTCATTTTTTTCTATAACAGGAACAACGCCGATATCTATTTCAAATCCTCTGATTTTTAATTCATTGTAAATAATATTTTCCATTATGTGCGTTGGTTCATTTTGTCTGAATCCAAGACGTACGTTGCGGAGTCCTAAATCACTAAAATAATATTTCTGAGGAGTTTCTATATACGCTTTTCCTTTTATATCATAGCGTTTTGCAGATTCAATAAGAAAAGAATCTTCACAATATTCAATATACTTTGCAATTGTATTAGCAGTAATTTTTGATTTTTTTACAGTTCGGAAAGTATTCATAAGTTTTTCGGGATTTGTAAGTGAACCGATTGAAGAAGATAAAATATTCAGCAGGTCTTCCAGCTCCCTTTGATTTCTAATTTTATGTTTGAGGATAATATCACGAATGTAAGTTTCTTCAAAAAGTGTTTTTAATAATTTTGCTTTATCTTCTTCTGCAGCCAGCACAACAAGCGGAATGCCACCCCATAACATATATTTCTGCAGTGCGTGTTGGTTGTCCCCATTATAAACAGATTTGAATTCTGAAAAACTCAATGGGTACATGTGAATTTCATCTCCTCGACCTGCAAACTCTGTTGCAATATCTTTGGAAAGAAATTTTGCATTGCTTCCGGTTACATAAACTTCAACATTGGGTTTTTCATTAAGACCGTTCAGAACAGATTCGAATCTGTCCATAAGTTGAATTTCATCCAAAAGAAAATAGTATGTTTTGTTATCTGTTATTTTTTCTGTAGCCCATGTATAAAATTCTTTTGGATTTAAATATTTTTCATTTTCAAAGGAATCAAGCGACATGTGCAGAATATGATTTTCTGGTACACCTTCATCAATAAGAGCATTTTTAAAAATTGTTCCAAGCAAATATGATTTTCCACATCGGCGAATCCCGGTAATAATTTTTATAAGACCATTGCTTCTCTTTCGCAAAAGCGTGTTAAGGTAGCGGTTGCGGTTAATTTCCATAAAACCTCTTGCAAAGGATTTTTACATCTTTTTATATTTTTCCTTTGTATTGTATACTCGTATGATAAATAAAACAATAGTCTGTAAAGGATTTTTACACCTTTTTTATAAATTCTTCTGCAAAACATTGTTTTCATTGAAAATGTTTATACAAACTGATAAAGTTTTTCAATCTATTTTTACAAGACTTCCGGGGGGAACAAAAATTTTTTTAATATTTTGGCAATTCAAAAAAAAGCATTGCGGTGAATTTCTTTGACTCCATTTGGAATTATTACTTCACCTTTTAGATTTGTGTGGTCCTTAATCGGAAAATCACTTCCGTAAACAAGGCGATTTGCAAAACCTTTATTCTGCATTTTTAAAATATTCTCTTGGCTTGAAAAAGCAGTATCAAAAACTACATTTGAATAATTATTAAGCATGTAAATTGCTTCGTCAATTTTTTTTATGTGCGCAAGTTGAATAATGCATTTTGAATATTTTGCAATGAATGGCTCAAACTTACGTGGAAAATCATTTTCACTTTCGCCCGTGTGAATTAAAATCCGAAGCTTATTTTGTTCTGCAAAAGAGAAAACTCGTTCTGTAAGTTCAAATGTTGCGTCATCTGAAAAATCCCAGTTTTGCGCACGAGGATGTATTTTAAAACCTTCATAGAAAACAGATTCCGAAATAAATTCGGAATGATTCAATAAGCCGTCATCCTGAACTTGATTCAGAATCTTACTGAAATATTTTTCAAAACATACACCGGATTTTTCAAACTCAGGAACAAGCCAGTAAAGCGGGTGAATTTTTATTTCATAAAGTTTTGCATGATTAATTGCAATATTAAATTCTTCATTTACTGCATCTAAAATTTGTTTTGCATTCGGTTGATTTTTTAATTCCGGATGCTGTTCGCGACAATACATGCACGACGTTGTTGATGAAATCCAGGCTTCTGTAATTTTGCGTTTTGCCAAATCGTCAATAACGCATTGCGGATAAAAATATTCGTTATTATATTGTCCAAAGTGAACATGAAAATCTGTCAAATCTTTATTTTTCACACCTTTTTTAATTTTGCATTTCTCCAGTCCAATACAATCTGCTTGTTTTTTGCGGCAACTGCACAGAAATGTCGGTTGATTTCCAGAGGATTTCCTGTAGGACTTTCGTTGGCATTGCGAACCATGCACGGAGCGCAGAAAGCAGTTTTGTCGCATTTGCAGCATTCACCGTTTCCAAGGTCTTTCATTTTTAAACCGCGAAGCCATTTTATTTTTTCTGAATTGTCCCAAATGTTCTGCAAATTGTCTTCGTTTAAGTTTCCCAAAACCATTTCCTGCCATCCGGCACATGGATAAACATTTCCGTTGCTTACCATACAACAAGTAGAAATACCAACTCCGCACAAACGGCGTTCCGGGTTAAACTGCGCCTGATTACAGCGTTCAACAAAGTCTGGTTCTAGAATTGCTTTCTGGTAATCTTCATCGCCAAGTACAATAGTTTCGATTACTTTGCCTGCTTCTTCTACAGAAAGTCTGTTTGCAAGATTTTCTGTTTCGTGGTTGTACTGTGCCATCATAATGTAGTCAGTTTGGGCGCGGATTTTGTGTTCAGTGCACCAAGCCAAAACGTCTTTAAAATCATCTTTGTTTCCTTTCATTGTTGGACAACTTACATGAAGCGGAATATCGTTTTCGATTAATTTTAAAATTGCATTTTTTGTTTTCTCAAAACTGCCAGGCAAAGTTGTAATTGTATCATGATGTTCCGGAATCATTGAATAAAGCGAAACCTGAACTGATGAAACATTGCTTTCTTTCATAATCTGAATTGTTTCGTCATCAAGCAAAGTTAGGTTTGAAAGAATGTTTACATAAAAGTCGTATTTTTTTGCAGCGCGCAAATATTCTTTAAAATGAGGATGGCACATCGGCTCTCCACCGGAAAGTGTTACAGACAAAACTCCCATTTTAGAAAGCTGCTCAAGTGTTGAATAATAAAGCTCGTCCGTAATGTTATTCAATTTGAACTTATGCGGAATGTAGCAGTGAACGCAGCGTTCGTTGCATTTTGAAGTCAGTTCAATATTGAAGAATCCTGCGCACCGTCAATATCGCATCCGCACAGAACATCCCAAAGTGCAATATTATTCTGCAAAAGAAAAGTTCGCTGTTCATTTACAGAAGGCAGCGTAACGCTGAATATTTTTTCCATAACCGGCCAGAATCTGTTGCGAGGGTGCATGTAGTAAAACCCAGCCAGCCTTGAAGCAGGCGAGGGCATGGTTCCCAAAAAAGAATTCTGCTTTCGGTGTTCCATACAGGTCCAATCTCATGAATTACATGCATAAAAAAGTTATATCATGAATCTCTTTATCCCGCTATATATTTTTCTTATTGCCGGTTATCAGAAACAAATATTGGAATAAACAAAAAAAAACGTGTAATATCTTATTAATGGAATCTCTAAAAATTGCAATTTTTGAGATAACCTTAATTAAAAAATTGATTTTTCAGGCGGGAGGATATATGTCAGACAGCAGTAAAATTGTTTCAGGAAGTCATGCAGGCTCTCCGGAACCTGCCCGTATTCCATGTGAATCTGCAGAATCATTTTGCGTGCACGGTTATACTCCTGTAGAAGAAAAAACAGGCGCTGTTGCAACTCCAATTTACTTGAGTACAACTTTTACTCACCCGGAACTTGGTATTTCTACAGGCTACGATTACGGCCGTTGCCTAAACCCCACGCGCTTTGAACTTGAACAGACCGTTGCTGCCCTTGAACACTGCCACTATGCACTTGGATTTTCAAGTGGAATGACAGCACTCTCAGCTGTACTAAAATATTTTTCTCCCGGAGATGAAATAATTGTAAGCGATGATCTTTACGGCGGAACATACCGCATTTTTGAAATTTACAGACGCTTTGGAATAAAAGCAGTTTATACCGATACAAGCAATCTGAGGGAAGTTAAAAAAAATATAAATCCAAAAACACGCGCAATCTTTATCGAAACACCTTCGAATCCTACAATGAAGGTTACTTCCATAAAAGATTGTGCAGACCTGATTCACGCAAACGGTGGAATTCTGATTGCAGACAATACATTTTTGTCTCCGTATCTTCAGACGCCAAAAGATTTTGGTGCCGATGTTATAATACATTCCGGAACAAAATTTTTAAGCGGTCATCATGATGTGCTATGCGGCTTTTTGATTTATGACAAAAAAGAATTTGATGATCTGTTTCGTTTTATTCAGATTTCAGAAGGCGGTGTTTTGTCACCGTTTGATGCATTTCTTGTTTTGCGCGGAATAAAAACTCTTGCAGTCAGAATTGAAAAAGCTCAGGAAAATGCAAAAAAAATTACGGACTTTCTCTGCAAAAATACGAACGTAAAAAAAGTTTATTACCCGTCGCTTTTGCCGGCTGAACAAAAACAAATTTACAAAAGCCAGGCTCAGGGGTATGGAGCAATGATAAGTTTTACAGTTGAGTCGCCGCAAAAAGTTTCTGACTTTCTTAAAAAAATAAAATTCATTCTGTTTGCAGAAAGTCTCGGCGGCGTGCAGACTCTTGTTACATATCCTGCAAGCCAGACACATAATTTTATTCCAAAAGAAATGAGAGAAAAAACCGGCGTAACAGACACGCTTCTAAGACTGAGTGTAGGAATAGAAAATGCAGACGAATTGATTGCAGATATAAAACAGGCGCTGTAGAAATAATTTTTGGAGGAACTATGAGTTATGATTTTGTATTTGTTGACAGAAAAAATACTGACTGTCTTAAGTTTGATTTTGCAAAAGAGCGAGGTTACAAAGAAGACTGTCTTTCCTACTGGGTTGCCGATATGGACTTTAAAACTGCACCCGAGATTTTGTCTGCAATTCATAATCGTGTTGAACACGGAATTTTCGGCTACACAGGTTATAAAGATCATTACTTTGAAGCCGTTGCACAGTGGATAAAAAATAATCATAGTTATGATGTAAAAAGAGAATGGCTTGTCGAAACTCCGGGCGTGGTTTTTGCACTTGCAACTGCAGTCAAAGCATTTACAGAACCAGGAGATTCAGTATTAATACAGCCGCCTGTTTATTATCCTTTTAAAAACGTAATTCTAAAAAACGAAAGAAAAGTCGTAACGTCACCTCTTGTGTGGAAAAAAGACAAAAATGGTTTTGGCAGGTTCGAGATAGATTTTGACGGCTTTGAAAATAAAATCAAAGAAAATAAAGTGCGCCTTTTCATTTTATGCAATCCGCATAATCCCGGCGGAAGAAGCTGGACAAAAGATGAACTAAAAAAAATTGCAGACATCTGCCTTAAGCACAATGTAATTGTTGTAAGCGATGAAATCCATTCAGACTTTGTATGGAAGCCCAATGCCCATACTGTATTTGCATCTGTTTGTGAACAGGCCCAGAAAATAACCGTAACCTGCACAAGCCCGAGCAAAAGTTTTAATCTTGCCGGACTTCAGGTTTCAAATATTTTTATTGCAGATGAAAACCTTAGAAAACAGTTTATGAGTGAACGTGACAAAACCGGTTATGCTGAACCAAATACACTTGGCCTTGTTGCAGCAGAAGCCGCTTACCGCAACGGCAAAAACTGGTTTGATGGAGCATCAGAATTTATTAACAGTAATCTTGATTTTGCAGTTGAATACTTAAATAAAAACTCAAATGGCAAATTAAAATGCAAAAAGCCCGAAGCAACTTATCTTTTGTGGATAGACTGTAGTGCACTTTGTTATGATGATGCAGAATTAAACCGCCGTATAAAACAAGACGCAAATCTCTGGCTTGATCCTGGCAATATTTTTGGAGCAGAAGGAAAAATGTTCCAGCGGATAAATGTTGCAACCAGCCGAGAATATCTGCAGCGGGGGTTGGAGCGTTTTGTTGAAATTCTCTGAATTTACATCAAGACTTTAATCTGGACTGCGCACTGGACTGCATGCTTATTGAAAAATAGGTTGGTGTGGTTTATAATGGCAGAATGGCAGACAACAAAAACAAAAAGAATTCCGGCTTTGGATTTGCAATATGGTTTGTACTTCTTTTGATTATCGGTGTACTTTTTTTAATAAACCAGAAAACGATTGTTTCCAACTTAAAGACTACCCGTTTTTTTGAACGCACAATAGGAAAAACCCCAGAGTTTATAGAAAAGGCTCCTGTTGTTGAACAAAAAGAAGAAGGCAAAAATGATGTTGCGCCCATTATTTCTACAGAAATAGATCTTAATGCAGAAAACGAAAGTTCAGTTTCAGAACCTGCCGTAAATAAAACAGAACAGGCTGAACAGCTCTCCAATACGCAATCTGCAGCCACAGGTACACAATCTGCCCCGCAGCAGGAAAATGTGTCTCCCGTAACAGCAGTAAGCGATGCCGGTCGTGAACTTCAGCAGCAGGCAGAAGAAGCCGCGGCTGTAAAAAAAGAAACTGCCACCAAACCAAAATCTGCAGAAAACAAACCTGCTGTTACCGAAACAAAAAAGACTC
>OQWA01000417.1_pt1 | contig 12419 bp, 6 predicted proteins | sample 1691581 | NCBI WGS metagenome assembly OQWA01 (sample SAMN03418264, study PRJEB22391) | human gut metagenome | biome: human-gut; feature: organic feature; material: feces | host: Homo sapiens | place: Tanzania | collected 2013-01
GTGTATTTACCGAAAAGCAGTTTTGTGTAAGGGAATAGTCTCTATTCCATACAAGATCGTATTGTGGCCTCTTGAAACATGGTCTAATCCACTTTTTCTGATTTTCCAAAATGGTCTTATATCTGGCAATTACAGTTTTTAAAACAGATTGAGCCATTTGTGATTTAAGACTAAACTTTTCTCGAAGTATTGAATATAGAGCTTTGTTAAGAGAAAACTGTTTTAAGTCGTGAGTGCGGAATACATAGTCAGAAACATAGTTGCAGGCAGCAGAATAGGCAGACATGGTTTCGTCAAGCAAAATTTTACTATCCACATCTACAGATATTTGGATTTTAGCTGTGGCAACCATCTGCTTCATATATGCACTCCTTTCACTTACATGTTACTAAGTATATTTTAATAATATATGTTAATTAAAATCAATACTTTATAGGAAAAATACATTGATAATAAATATAATCGTCATAACAGACAAAAATATAACCTAAAAATTCATATAGTTCTTGTCACTAAATATCGTAAACAGCTTCTTACAGGTTCTATAGTTGACGACGTAAAACGAAAATTTTATGACATCTGTGCTTTTAGAGGCTATGATATTATTATAGCGATGGAGGCTGATAAAGACCATATACACTGTTTAATAAGTTATAATGCAGTAGACAGAGTTTGCGATATTGTAAAAGTAATTCAGCAGGAAACTACATATTACTTATGGCAAAAATATCCGAACTTATTGTCCAAACAATATTGGAAAAAGAAAACCTTTTGGTCATACGGTTATTTCATGCGCAGTATAGGCGAGGTATCATCAGTTACTATACAAAAACACATAGAAAACCAAGGTTAATGTCCAAAAATTTACAAGGCTCCTCCCACCGCCTAAAGGCAGTGGGTTTCCGCCTACTACAATTGGAAGGATTTATATTTATGAAGTTGGTGCTCTAATCAGTCAAAGTCAGGCGCTTTGTGATGGAATAGCCGATTATATCAAGCTTGAAGGAAGCGCCTATAGGCGCCGTTTTGCGCTCCAACCGGCATCGTATGAAGCACATTTTCTTTTACAAAAATAATGTTTCCTTCATATTGTTGTCCTTCAATATCTATTGTTAATTTTTCTTTTCCCCAAAAAAGATGCTGCATACTGTGCTTATGCACATTCGTGGAAGTATATGATGGAATCACCAAAATGTAATATTCGTCAAAGTATATTTGACTCACTATTTCTCCCCCCTTTAAATCCCGAGCTTTAAAAGCTTTGCTGTAATAATGGTATAACTGTAAGCATTGACAGTGATCTGAATATTTTCCTTCCCCGCCGTTTTCGTCCGTATAGCCGTCAACGTTTTTAACGGAATCAAACTTTATGTATTCAAGTTCGGGGTGAACCTCGCCGATGAAATTCAGATAATAATACTGCTTCCAGCTAACAGTTTTGCCGTCGTCATAGGTTTTATCCCATTCATGACTATAAATATCGTAGCCGTGCCATTTCGCGATTGCAGGGCCTGTCGGCGAGTCTACGCGAAGCTCCGCGCAAAATTCAAACTTTCTGTCTTGCCCGAAAAGAAAACCGAGCGCCTCTCTTGCACGCACGTCGTACTTATAATTGTCGAAGTTGGCACAAAGTTTCAAAGCCGTGTCTGCTTCGACGGCGTCCGCAATCTTATACGAGTCGCCCGCTTTGTCAATCATATGGCCGTTTTTGAAATCGTTCGTTATGTCAACGGGCTCGCCCGTTGCCGACGGCGCCCACACGCCCTTGTAGTTAAGTTTCGTGCGGTGCGCAACCTTGTTTGTCGTGATCACGAAGTATGAAAAACTTGTCGTTTCAAAAGAGATTTTGTCGCCGACGACCGCGGTTTCAAGTTCTTCCACGACGGCGCCTTTGACGTGATAAGTGACGTATTCGTCCGCCTCAAACGGCTTCGGCATGGTGATTTTGACCTTGCCGCTCGGTTGCACCTTTTCGCCGCCCTTGGTAAGGGTGATGTCAAAAACGGCAACCCTTGCGCTGTCGTACGGCTTGTCGATTGCCGAAGTTGCAGCCAGTCCTTTCTCGCTGTCGGCTGCGTGGGCTTCTGCTTTAAGTTTTGAGCCGCCCTCAAAAGTCCCGCTTGCCGAAACGCCGCTTTCTGCGGTCAGTTCGTTGACGGTGGTCGCGGTATTGTCACCGCCGCCGCCCTTATTCCCGCACGCGACAAGTATCACGCCCAAAACAAGAACAAGGACAAACGCAATAAGTTTTGATATCTTTTTCATAAAACACCTTTATGGTGAATAAGCGGGTTTTTACGCCCGCTTATCCGTTATTTTGATCAGATAATAACTTTTAAGTTATTTTGCTACGATTTTGCTTGTGCCACCCACTATACCAAATCCCTTATCCAAGGTTATGGTAACTAGACCGTCGGAAGGAATGGCACAACCACTTGCACTTGTTGTGCTTCCGACTTTGATTTCTGTAATCGTGGCTTCGCCCACTTTTTTGCCGGTGCTGTCGTAAACCTCAACCGTTTGTCCGACCTTGAAGTATCCCTTTACAACAGTCGCGCTTATCCACCTTTCTCTCTCATTTGAGAGTTGAATTGGACCGGTGGTGGACTTTTCGCTGGTTAACGACTCAACAACCGTAATCTCTACTGTCGTTACGCTGGGGGATTTGGTAACGATTTTGTAGTTTTCCATATTAGCGGATACAAAATTCGATATTTTAAGGAAGAAACAGTCCGTCTTTACTTTCTTTTTCTGGTCAGGGACGAAATGAGAACCGCTGGTATTAAACCCTGCTTTTTCGTTGTTAAGCCAAAGTTCAATTACCTGACCTTCGATAAGTTCATTTCCGTTTTTCGCGCTGAACGTCCTGAGTTTGAACGTCTTGCCTCCGTCACTCGACGAATTGTGTTGATTTTCAACGTAGCCAAGTTCAAGCACGAACTCATACGGTTTAATTGTGAAAGATTTGATATCGGAAACCACTGCTTCCCATTCGTCCGTTGCCGTGATACCGATGCGATATTCATATTCGGCTGCGTTCTTGGGAATGTAGACATCTGTTACCGTTGTCCACAAAGTTTCGCCTTTCTTGCGGTACTCGACATATTTCTCGCCGGAAGTCATGGGCGTGATATGTTCTACGCCGCCTTCAATTGAAGGGGTGCCTAATTTTCCACTAAGGGCACCATAGGTGAAGTACGCAACAGGTTTACCGTCGTACGTTTTACCACCCGTAAAGTTCTTAACGGCAAGCGTTCTTGATTTCGCCTTCATAGTGAATTTGACGAACGCGTCTCCGAATTTGTAGTTGTCGCCTTCCGCATATTTAATGTGTACTCGGAACGTTCCCGTTTTAATGTTTATTACTTCTTCTTTTGTAAGGTTACGACTCCAAACGCCATTTTCAAGTTCTTGTTCCCAAAAGATAGTCCTTTCGCCGTAACCGGTGCCGATTTCAACGTAATTTGTTGTGGGATCGGGGATACTCTTTGCGCCGATAACAAGCTTATTGAATGCGTCTGCATTGCTGATTGTAAAGCCTTCGATGTCTGCCTTGACGATGTCCACGTTGACGGCTTCTCTTGCAAGGCTGTAATTGCCCGCGTCTTTTCCTGTGATTTCAAAGCTTTGAACTTCTGCTCCGACGTTGGCACTACTCATTGTAACGGTAATCATTGCTTCGTCGCCTGCAAGCAATTCGGCGGGTTCGCCCGTAAGAATATTTTTATTATCGTATTCATGTTCCCAATCAACGCCGATTACCATGGGGGTGATACTTGCGACGACGTTGACTACGTAGTTGTCTTTGTCCGCGCCTGCAAGCACAACTTCCTTGACTGTTGCGCCGGCATTTTTGCTTGCCATCGTGATTGTCACGGTAACCGTTTCGCCTGCGACTACGCCTGTAAGGGTTACGGGCATGGTCGCGTTGCCGTCATACTCTTTGGTTCCGGTTGCGGTAAGTACTTTCTTTGCGATTGCAAAGTCAAAAGTTTTTGTCGCGGATTTCCACTCTGCCGTGCCTTCTACGCTGACTTTCACGGTATATTCGCCGACTTTCTTCGGGGCGGTTGCAGTGTACGTATTGTCGTCCGCGCCTTTTGCCTTGAACATAATTGTGGGTGTGCGATCGCCAGCAATTACGAAATCGCCTTTCGTAATCGAAATAACTTCTCCGTCATATTCCTTGCCAAGCGTTTTGCCGGCAACAAGCACGATTTCGTTGTCCTTCGCGCCAAGTGCGTTGATTTCTTCGGTCTTTTCGTATCCGCATACCGTGCAGGTGAATTTCTTTTCGCCGACTACGCCGTAGTCCGCCGGTTTGGTAACTGTGCCTTCGTCAAAGGTATGCGCGGCGAAATCGCTCTTCATTACGTCATGCGTGGGAGCCGTTGCGTCACAGGTCGATTCGTGCCAGTGTCCCGACTCGTCTTTTGTCCATTCCGTGCCGTAAGTGTGCGTTGCGGTGTCGGAAATTGTCCTTTCGGTTTCGTATCCGCATTCACATACGCCCTTTTCGACTTTGTCCGTGTGAACGCCTGCGGGCGTTTTTTCTGTCCACGTGAACACGTGCGGGATTTTCTCCGTCGTGTCGGTGTGTTTCTTCGTGGTGCATTCGTGCCAGTGGGCTTTTTCGTCAAACTTCCACTCGCTTGAATATTTGTGCTTCTTGTTGCATGCCGAGAATATCGACAACGACAACGCCAACACTAATACCAATGCCAGCACTGCAATGATTGATTTTCTTTTCATAGTCTTGCTCCTTTTTGATTTAAGTGATTTATTCCAAATCGCCGAAAATCGCGACTTAAAACCTTTATTATTTTTTATATGTTAATTAATTATTTTCTTCTTTAAGTAAAATGTTTTTCGGACAAGCGGGTTTTACCCCGCTTATCCGATCTTTTGTTGTTGTTATTTTGTTGCTATGCTTTCTATCCGGGAATTACAATCGTTCCGGGCGTCTGTTCTTTTGTTATGCTGAAATTAACGATCAGATTGCTGTCGGTGGTGTTTGTGATAACGATGGTATAATCTCTTACGGGCACATTTTTCAGAAGCTCAAAAGAATTGTCCGTCGACAAAGTCACTTCTGTACCATTATGGCTATAAACCTTTACGGTTGCGCCTGCGGGGATATTTGAAATCGTGTACTTCATTCCAAACGTTATGCCGGAACCGACGCTGACAACAAATCTCTTTTCTTCGCCTGCCGCATAGGTCAATTCTCCGGACGAAAGTTCATTTGCGCCCTCGGAAAATTCAAGCCTTGTCGGGGTGCCTTCGTTCAAAGCGCACGTCAGCGTGACTTTAAGAGTGACCTGGCTGTCGCCACCAACGCCTTCAACGTAGACGTAGAACTTGGTATTGCCTGCAATCGCGTCGAATGTGTACTGCTTTTCATTGACCTTATTAATGGTAATCTCCGAGCCGGTCAACGCATTGTACACAACAACTTCACTGCCGGTGATTTTTTCACTTGTCCATGCAAGGTCAAGCGTGCAGACACTGCCATACTCTCCGCTGTCAACGGTGGTTTCAAAAACCGCGGTGTAGTTTGCGCCGATAGCATCTTCCCCGGGGGTGTTTTTGTCGAGTGTTTCGATGTCGGAGAACCTGATTTTAATTCTTACGTTCAAAGTTGTCGTATCGGTATAAATCCAAGTGCCGTTTTCGTCAATATATTGAGTGTCATAGTTAAACAACGCAAACTCAATTAAAGAGGGTTGGTCACCGGAAACCTCAAATCTGCCGTAGTCGCATACGTAACGCAAATCGCTTTGAGTGTTCACGCCGACTCTGCTGAATGCCGCTATGGTTACGCTTCCGTCAATAACCTCCATTATTACTTCAACGTTTTTGTTTTTGTTTTCGCCTTTCATCAGGTATTCGGCAAGATCGCCTTGGGCGGTTTGCGAAGAAATCCCTTTGTCATCAATGGTAACGCTGAAATTTCCCTCGATTCCCGAAATAGGACTGCCGTTCGAATCGACATACGTCGCGTTAAGCGTGACTTCTTTCCCGGAGATTGTCAACTTACAACCAACTGCCCCGACTACTTTATAGTTGCCTTTTCCATCGCCCGACAACACAAATCTGTCTTCAACAAATTCCATATTGTAAGGACCGCCTACGGCGTATGAAGCAACCGCTGTGTCCTTAATGCCGATTTTCAGTTCTGTGTCACCCGCGATAAAGCCTTCTTCTTCTGTAAGAGCGAACCACGTCGAGCTTTCAAACTGACCTACGCCGACCTTTGTCTTTTTGAATTCCCTGTTCATCACAGTAATGCTACGTTGTAAAACCGTGACCGTGACGTCGCTTATTTCGGGTTTTTTATAGTTTTCCGCGTCGTTACCATTGAGGCTGATGCTCTTTAATTGTGCCTGGGTGTCGCCTGCGTTTGCTTTTCCGTTGAATGTAAGACTCAGATTAACATGGTCGCCTGTGACAAAATTATATTTGGTTGCGTCTGCACTGCTCGCTTGTATATTTACCAAAATATACTTGCTCATTCCGTTGTATTCAACTTCAAGATCCTTTATTTTGATTTCCCTCTTAGCGATTGTCACGCGTACGTTTGCTATGTTAACCGTGTAGTTGCCCGCGTCCGCGCCGACAAGCGTAACGCCTTGGACGGCTGCGCCGGCGTTCTTGCTCTCCATGGTGATTTTCGCGCGGATATCATCGCCCGCAACGATAACGGAACTGCCAAAGCTCGCTCCGAACTCCTTTTCGCCCGTGTAAGACTTATATACGGGAAGGCTGGGGATTTCTTTTTGGGTGATGCTTGCAACGACGTTTGCTTTGTCGATTACGTAATTGTCTTTGTCCGCGCCTTCCAGCATAACGCTTTGGACGGTTGCGCCAACGTTTTTGCTGTCCATTGTGATTGTCGCGGTGACCGCATCGCCTGCGATTACGCCCGTAAGGGTTGCGGACACGGTTGCGTTGCCGTCATACTCTTTGGTTCCGGTCGCGGTAAGTTCTTTCTTTGCGATTGCAAAGTCGAAAGTTTTTGAAGTGGCTTTCCACTCCGCCGTGGCTCTTACGCTGACTTTCACGGTATATTCGCCGGCATTCTTCGGGGCGGTTTCGGCGTACGCGTCGTCTTCCGCGCCTTGTGCCTTGAACATTAACGTCACTTCGCCGTTGCCGTTGAACGAGAATTTGTCCGAACCGTCAACAGCACTTCCGTCGTACGTTTTATCAAGCGTTTTGCCTTCTGCAAGTTTGATTTCGTTGTCCTTCGCGCCAAGTGCGTCGATGTCTTCGGTATAACTATATCCGCATTTCTCACACGTGAATTTCTTTTCGCCGACCACGCCGTAGTCCGCTGCTTTCACAATTTCTTCCTTAAACTCATGCGGGAGTTTCTCCGATGTGTCGGTGTGTTTATTTGTGGTGCATTCGTGCCAGTGGGTTTTTTCGTCAAACTTCCACTCGCTTGAATATTTGTGTTTCTTGTTGCATGCCGAGAATATCGACAACGACAACGCCAACACTAATACCAACGCCAGCACTGTTATGATTGATTTTCTTTTCATAGTCTTGCTCCTTTTAGATTTAAGTGATTTATTCCAAATCGCCGAAATCGCGACTTAAAACCGTTGTTTTTTATGTTTATTGTTTTTTCTTGCCGAGTCCTTTAATTGCGGCGATTAAATCGGCAAACGATTTCTTCCTGACCGCAAACCAGAATATCGCAAACCCGATAATTCCCGCGCCTGCAAGGCTTCCGATTACGATGCCCGCAATCTGTCCGCCGGACAGCCCGTCGTTTGAAGCGTTTTCCGTGACGTTTGCGGTCTTGTCTTTATATACGGCGGTAAGAACCGTTTCTCTCTTTACCTCAAAGGTATAACTCTTTTCCGCGCTGACGATTTCTCCGCTTTCGTCCTGCCAACCTACGAACTCTTTGCCGTCCGCCGGATCGTCCGCAATCGCGGTGACTTTCTCGCCTTCGTCACAGATTTTGTTTTCGCCGTTTACGGTTACTTTATGCGTGCCGAACTTCGGAATAATAAGGTCAAAATCGGACATTTCCTTGTCGTTTGCATCAAAGTGTTTGTTGCAGATCAGACAATCCTTGTGGGCTTTTTCACCGTTTGCAGTGTCGCTTGCGGAAACTTCGTCTATCCACGTACCGAAATTGTGACCGCTATCGGGGTTGACGGGGATTATCAGATCTTCCAGAGTCGTTTCGTTCTTGTCCGCGTCGACAAGCTTTTTGCAAACCGAACATTCATAATGCGCCTTCACGCCGTTTTGCATGCAGGTGGGGTTCGTTTGCGCCACGAGCGTGCCAAAGTTGTGCGGGGCTTCGTCCGTTTTCTCGCCGCAGGTCTTGCATACGCGATAGTGCTTATCCTTTTCAATTTTGTATTCGGAACCGGGATTGTGTCCCGTTTTGGGCAACTTCGCCGTCGAGTTGCTCCACGGCATGGTGCAGGCTGCGTCGAAAAATTCTTTTCCGCAACCCTCGCAAGCATATTTATCCTTTACGCCGTCTTCCGTGCAGGTTGCAAGTTTTCCCGCTTCTTTCATCGTCACGTTTTCGTGCAAGCAATCCGTTGCGCTCAACGTTTTTATTTTGACCGTCAGTTCCGTAAAATCCGCGCTTTGCGAAATTTCTATGATATCGCCACCGAAAACATTTCTCTTGCAAAGCCAGTTTTTGATATCAGGGGTTAAAATCGGAAAGACTTTGCCTTCCGGCGCTTTTATCGTAACGTTGGCGTAATAAGGCACACCTAAGTAAAACTTGCCGTCTTGCAAATATCCTTCAATATTGTTTATCGTCACTGCGTATCCGTTTTTCTCGGTAATTTGCAACGTTTCGGGAAGATGTCCTGCAAGCGGTTGCGAAACGCTGACGTCAATGGACTGTACCGCGCGGTCAAGGCGCAAGAACACCAAAACAATCAGGTTGCCATCACTTTTTCTTATGCTTTTACTCAGAACTTCGCCGTGAGTCACCGAAACGTTGATTTCGTCAACGCTGTCGGGGAATTTGCAGGTTGTGTGCGGCGAAAATACGTAAAACATTACGCTGTTGTTGGTAATATACTTTATGTTGCTGTCGTTTATGTTGCACAGCGTGTCGTTGCCGTCAAGATAAGTGGACGCCTTGTAGAAAAATTCCCCCTTGGGAATAACGTTCCCTTTTATGACGTTGGGATAAAACATCGGGCGATATGCCATTCCTTCCCAATATTCCGGCACGTCGATGACAACTTCTTTGATATATTCGTCGGCGCCGCATTCCGTGCAGAATCCGCCCACCATATTGTGAGCCTTGAATTCGCCGTATTCGCAACCGCAAACGTCGCCGTTGTGTGAATATTTACACTTCGCGCGTGCCTGACAGGTTGCCACGCCGCCGGTCGGGGAGTGCCTTAAAGACGTGTCTTCCATTCCGCAATATTTGCAGAATCCAAGGTGCGTATAGGTGCCGTCGTTGTTTTTGAACGACCTGAACTCGAACTTATGCCCTGTCTTTGCGATATATTCGTATCCGCAATCCTTGCATTTTGCGCCGTTCAGACAAGTTTGCGTGCCGCCGGTGTGTTTTTCTTTTATGACGTTGCCGCTTGCGTCCTTTTCAACTTCGCCGCACGCGCATTTTTTCACGTGGTAAGTTGCGTCGCTTTCATCGACCTGATATGTAAAATTGTGCTTTGCGTCGGGGTTTCCAAGATTGCCGCACTTTGTGCATTTTTCGGTGCAACCGCCAACAAACTCGTGTACTGCATACTGCGAGCCTTTGTCAAAAACAGGGGCGACGCCGGGGCAAGCGGGGTCTGTGCATTTTGTATAGCCGTGATGCTCGAAATCTATCTTCTCGGTTTTTTCAACCCATGTATGCTCGTGTCCGCCCGATACTTCCACAATCGTGACAGGAATATCGCAAGTCTGCCCGTCCGCCGCCGTTGCGGTGATATACATCGTTCCGCCGTCCATTGCGTTCACGGCGGTTATCCGATAATAACAGGTCGATTCTTCAAAAACGTTGCTTGTCTGAATTTCCATACCTATGGGCGCAATCTTTGCCTCATACGTATAAGGAGCGGGCGCGCCGCGGAGCCATATTCCCGTATCAGTGTACAACGTGCCGAGTTTGCCCGTTTTTTCTACGCCGATTTCGGGATATATGTTTTGCGTATAACCTATATACGTCATGCCTTTGGAAATGATAAAGTCCATTTGTACGGCAGTCGTTATCTTGTTTCGTCCGGCAAGATCCCAAAGTTCGATATCTTCGCCTTTCCCGAGTTTCGCGCCGGAAACTTTAAGGTTTCTTTTCAACGTGTCTACCTTGTCCGACAAAGCATACCCTGCTTTCGGGGAGAACTTCACCCTGATGCAATATGCGACGTTTTGCTCAATAAGTTGATTTTCAACCCTGCTCCATTGGTACGACGCATTGTCATTTTCCCACACCGTTGTCGTTTGCCCGTTTTTGGATACGAATTCGAGCGTTGCCGTATAGTTTGCGCCCGCAGGAACTTTGAGCGTTTTTGTCGCTTCGTCTTCGAACTCAAACGCGGCGGAAAGGCTGTCGCCGACGCCCGCCTTTTTGAACGCGACTTCCAACGTGTCGATTGTTGTCGTTTCGGCGTGCGACACCTGTGTGCCGGATAATATAATGCCCAGCATAAGTGCAAGGCAAATCGTAAGCCCAAAAACTATCGTTAATATCTTTGGTCTTTTTGTTTTGTATTGTGTCATAAAGTGCTCCTTATAAGTTGAGTGTATTGAGTGTAATTGAACACTGTTAATATTGTTATTATTTTTGTATATCTGCCGCAAATTTCGCGTTTTATTGTCTCAAAGGCGGATTGACTTGCGCGCGCATATTATGCTATAATACAGATAATCACCTTCGAGTGTATAGACAGTATATCAAAATCAGGACGGCTTTTCCCCCACCCAACCCGCCAAAAGGTGGGGAAAAATCCAAAAATAATTTGATTTTTTTGAAAAATCGGGGCAATTCCCCCCGACTGATAATAACGGAAAAACACTATGAAACGTAATGCCAAAAGAATACTCACTTTGTTGATCGCCGCCACGGCGCTTCTTGCAATTCCGTTTACTTTTGTTGCCTGCAACAAAAATAATTCTTTGCTCGATCCCAAAAAACCCACGACTCTTACGATGTGGCACGTTTACGGCGAACAATCCAACTCCCCGATGAACGACTTCGTGGAGAAATTCAACGCGACCGTCGGCAAGGAAAAAGGAATCGTCATTGACGTTACACTGATGTCCAACGCTTCACAGATCGGAAAGAAACTCAAAGACGCGCAGGCGGGGAAAGCGGGCTCCAAGGATATGCCCGACCTGTTCTTCTGCCACTCGGGCGACGCGCAAAGTCTCGGGGCGGACAACCTTCTGAACTGGAAAGATTATTTCACGCCGACCGAGCTGGACGCCTTCGTCCCCGATTTTCTGAGCGACGGCATGCTGGGCGACCGCCTTTCGGTTTTCCCCGTTTCCAAATCGACTTATATGCTGTTCATCGCGGGCGGAGTTTTTGAAAGATTCGCCGCCGAAAAAAAAGTTTCCGTGTCCGACCTTGAAACGTGGGACGGCTTCTTCACCGTCGCCGAAAAATATTACGAGTGGTCGGGCGGAAAACCCTTCTGCGCCATCGATTATCTCATAAGGCTTGCGGAACTCTGTGCAATATCCGACGGCGAAGGCGTTTCTTACAAGGACGGCTGGTACGACGAAAACAACCCGTCGTTTATAAAAGCCTACGAGGCGTTCGCGACGTCGATTGCCAAAGGCCATATCGTTGTGTCCGATATGTACTACAACACGCAGATTATGACCGCGCAAACGTGCGCCGGCATCGGCTCTTCGGCTTCCGTGCTTTACGCCAACGACAAAATCACGTACCCCAACAATACGTCGGAAGATGTGAATCTGCAAGTCTTACCCCTGCCCCAACAGGCGGGAAAACAGAAAGTCGCAACGCAGGCGGGCGTCGGGCTTTGCGCCTATAAAACGACCGACAAAAAAGCCGAGGCGGCAACCGTATTCGCGCGGTGGTTCACCGAGGAACAGCGCAACGTGGACTTCGTCCTGTCAACCGGATATATGCCCGTAAGAACGGGGGCTTTTGCGAAAATCGGCGAAAACTCCTTTAAGTCGGACGCCTACAAAAACCTTTACGCCGCACTGACGAAAACCGTCGCGACCTGCACTTTCGTGAGAGAACCGAATTTCGACGGCTATTATTCCAAAGTACACACGCTGTACAACGAAATCCGCAACGTCCAGAACAACCTTGCGTCGCTATACGCGGCGGGCAACACCACGGAACAACTCGTCGCGGAAATGAAAGCCGCACTTTATAACGTCGCCTGAACGCGGCGATAAATCCCGAAATATGTTAAAAATCGCCGATT
>OQWA01000418.1_pt1 | contig 12417 bp, 10 predicted proteins | sample 1691581 | NCBI WGS metagenome assembly OQWA01 (sample SAMN03418264, study PRJEB22391) | human gut metagenome | biome: human-gut; feature: organic feature; material: feces | host: Homo sapiens | place: Tanzania | collected 2013-01
CTGTTGCAAACAACTTAGATTTAACCGTAGATTACGGTTGGTTATGGTTCATCTCAATTCCATTATTCAAGATCTTAAATTTCATCCACTCAATAATCGGTAACTGGGGTTTCTCAATTATTGTATTAACTCTTATTGTTAGAAGTGTGATGTTCCCTCTTACAAAGGCACAATACACCTCAATGGCAAAAATGAGATTACTCCAGCCTAAGTTAATGGAGATTAAAGAGCGTTATAAAGACGACAGACAGAAGATTGGTGCTGAAACCATGAAACTGTACAAGGCTGAAAAGGTAAATCCTTTAGGTGGCTGTCTACCACTTTTAATTCAGATGCCTATCTTCATCGCTTTATATTGGACCTTAATGGAATCAACAGAATTAAGACAGTCAAGCTTCATTTTATGGATCACTGACTTATCTGTAAAAGATCCTTACTTCGTATTACCAATTCTGTATGGTATTTCGATGTTCTTATTACAGAAGATGTCACCTACACCTATTACTGATCCAATTCAGAAGAAAGTGTTTATGGCAATGCCTTTTGTATTTACATTTATGTTCTGTACATTCCCTGCAGGTTTGACATTGTATTGGTTAGTTTCAAACAGCTTTACAATTTTCCAGCAGTTCATTATTTTTAGATCTTTAGAAAAGCGTGGATTAAGCTTGAAAAAAGCTCCAGTCGCAAAGAAATAATTCATGTCTACAATCGAAGATACCATTGCAGCAATTGCTACCCCTCATGGCAGGGGTGGCATTGCCATTGTAAGAGTTTCTGGTCCTCAGGCTTTAACAGTGGCAAAGACACTAACAAATATCACTCCTAAAACACGACAAGCTTACTTCAAACAATTTAAACTGAATAATGAAGTAATCGATGAAGGTGTACTTTTGTATTTTGCTTCACCTAATTCTTACACCGGTGAAGATGTTATCGAATTACAAGGTCATGGCGGAAACATTGCTCCGCAAAGAGTATTAAACGCAGTACTGAGTATTGATGGTGTAAGACAAGCAGAACCAGGAGAATTCACCAAAAGAGCTTTTTTAAATAATAAGATGGATTTAACAGCTGCAGAAGCTGTAGAAGATCTTATTTCAGCTGGCTCTCAAAGTGCAGCAAAAGCAGCTTTAGCCTCCTTAGAAGGTGCTTTTTCTGATAATTTAAATTCTCTGTCAGAACAAATTACAAACTTTAGAGTAAGACTTGAAGCGTGCTTAGATTTTCCTGAAGAGCATGAAGACTTTTTTGAATCAGGAAAGACAGATCTTGCTTTAAATGATATCGAACAATTAGCATCTAAAACCTTAAAAATAGCTAACCAAGGTGTGAAGCTAAATGAAGGTGCAAGAATAGTATTAGCAGGCGCTCCAAATGCAGGAAAATCAAGTCTGCTTAATGCATTAGCTGGCTCTGATAAAGCTATCGTTACCAACATTCCTGGTACCACAAGAGATGTGCTTACAGCTCAAATCGAAATTGAAGGTGTTCCTGTTGTGATAACAGATACAGCAGGTATTAGAGATACTCCTTCAGATGAAATTGAGGCAATCGGTATCAAAAAAGCTATCGAAGAGTTAAAGAAAGCAGATCTTGTGATCTTTATGTTAGATGGTTCAACAGTTCCTACAGATGCTTTAGAAACTTTAAAAAAGGTTAAAGAGTTTGAAACCAACGAAAATAGAATTTTAGTTGTTGTTTCTAAATCAGATAAGGGCACTTGTGATGAAGTAAAAGAACTCTTATCAAAAGAGCCTTTTAAATCATTTAATCAGATAACCTCATCAACTAAGAATGAAGACGGTTTAGATGAGCTTAAAAAGAAACTAGCTAATCTGTTACAGATTATGCCTGTTGAAGGTATGTTCATAGCTAGAAGAAGACATCTAACCGAGCTTGAAAATTCTTATAAACACATAAAAAATGCTATTGAAATCATCAAAACAGGTGATTTAGTACTATGTGCTCAAGAGATTAAAGAAGCTCAAGACCATTTAGGAGAGATCACTGGAAAAGTAACCTCAGATGACATCTTAGGAAAGATTTTCAGTACTTTCTGTATTGGTAAATAATAAATTTTAGGTAGTCATAGCACTTATGACTACCTTATATTCCTTACTTAATCATAGACAAATCATTGGCAATTTCTTCACTCAACGATTCAAATCCACTTTTTAGAGTATCAACTAAAGCTTGATATCCATCTTTATTCTGTAGTCTGTTAAAGCTGTAATTTTTTGTATAGAGAGCTTTTCCTTTCTTAAAGGAATCAACAGTCATGTCTATAATGCAATGACCGTCAGTGGTGCCATAAAACTTGCTTACATATATATTTAAAGAAAGGTCTTCTCTTACATTAGCTTTATTTAGAGCATCATTTAAAATCACTCTTAACTGTTCTTTTAAAGAAGAAGCCCAACGATGGTTATTTGCTGACAGCAAACTTACATTCGAAGTTTTTAGAACAATACCACCATCATTTAAAACCTCATTTAACTCAACATTAAGATCTCTTTTTACAATAAATGATGATGAACTTATATTCTCAGTTAAAGAGTACCTATCATAACTTATCTGTGAACTTGTACATGAACATAGCATTGAAAAACACAATGTGGAGGTAATAACTAACAGACGACTTATTTTCATTTTTTATCTCTTTGAAACCTTAGGTTCTATATCTTTATATTCAGATGAGAAAACCAATGAATTACTTTTTTGACCTACTTTCTTAATAGTTGGGTTTAACTCATTTAAAGACTGATTTAACTTATTTGAAATATCTAATAAGGATTTATACAGCTCAGAATTTTGGTTATAGCTATTCAAAACTTTATTAAGGTTCTCTAAAGTATGATTCTTGTTAACAGAATCAGTTACCACTTTAACTGACTTTAGAGTGTTGTTTAAACTTACAAGTGATGAATTCAAATTATTAGAAACAGCATTCAAATCAAGAGAATTCAACTTTTTTGCAAATAACTGTAACTCATTTACCATATCAGTCTTTTTAACTAAAGGAATTACAGCAATATCTCTATATATGCTCTTATCTGAGCGACATTTATTATGAGGATCAATAGTTAATTTAATGACACTACCAGGAGCAATAAGACTAGCATTATCAATCTGAGCACACAAAGTTTCGTTTTCTAAGTTCTTTGAAAAGACTCTTTTTGCCTTTAAAGAGCTTTCTTTATCTGTATCTAAAACAATTAAAGCTGGAATTTTATTTTTATAATCAAATACCTCAGAATCATTCTCATACCAAGGCATCTTTATTACCTGACCAATATCTAAGCCTCTAAAATTAACCTTGCTACCTATTTTTATATTCTTAATATCATTATCAATTAAAACCACAAACTTAGGATTATCTTTTAAATTCTCGTATTTAGCTGTAACTTTATCTTTATAAACATCAAATGATTCATTTGGTTTCATAGGTTCACCTTTCTCACTGGTAAACTGATTTACATTGATACTACCTGAAATAATATTTTCTAAATTAGGAATACTAAAATTAACACCAGATGGAGTAAGGCTAAAATCAACTCCTGAATCAACCCAAAAAACTGAATTTGAACTTACTAGTTGTGAATATGATTTCTTAATTAAAGCATTGTATACAATGTCGTCTTTGGCTATATCATAAGTAGAACTTACCACTATACCAATGTTAAAACCTTTGTAGTTGATCTGTGTACCGTTAGGGATAACACCTGTAGTATGACCAAAAAGTTTGATTGGTATACCATGTTCATCTAATCCTAAAGGAATATCTTTTAAACATACAAATTCTGTTGAATTTTTATCAGATTTTCCTTTATAAATCTGAATATATGAACCAGATAAGATAGTTTCTAAACCTGTAATACTATGAGATTGAATTCTTGGTTTTACAATCCAAAATAACGAGTCTTCATTTAAGAGTTCATCAGTGTCACTGTACATCCTAATTTTAGCTACAGCACCAGAAAAGTCCTTTGATAAAGAAACAGACTCAACCACCCCCACATCTACAGATCTGAATTTAACAACAGTTTTACCAGCTTCAATACCAGATGCATCCTCCATGTGAAGTGAAACTAAAGGACCTTTATTAAAAGAATTTTCCCAAATTAAGAGAACAGTAGTGATTAAAGCTACAATAGGAACTAGCCAATATAGCGAGATTTTGTGTTTTCTTAATTTAGCATTTTTAATCTCATCCATAATTATCCCTTATTCCATATAAGTCTTTCATCAAATGCTTCAGCCGAAAAAACAGTAATAATAACCACACTACAGAAACAAATGATTGCAAAGCCAGGTTCAATATTTAAAATATTACCTATTTTTACTATAGAAGACATTATGATAACCACATAAACATCAATCAAAGACCATCTTCCAATAAATAGGACAAACCGGTATAACCTACTTACTCTCTTATTTACAACAATCTTTGAATATTTAGTTGCATATAAGATAAACAACATTGAAATAATCTTAAAAGCAGGTATGAAAATTGATGCTAATAAAATTACAAATGAAACAAAATATGAATTCATTTGCCACATTTCAATTACGCCTTCAATGATATTTGAACCTGTATTTGATCCTATAAATTCAGTATACATAACAGGATATAAATTTGAAGGTAAGTAGAGAATTAGAGCTGATAACAATAAAGCTAAGCTTTTAGAAATACAGTTTTTTCGTCTATAAGCAACCTTACTTTTACATCTTGGACACAGATCTATATCACCGTTTGCTTTAAAGACATATCCACATTCTTGGCAAACTTTATAAGATTGACTCATAGCAGATTTACCAGCTATAAGTTTCAATTCAGATTGCTTTTTTATTTTTTCCCAAAGAATTGAAGGGTTAAACTTAAGACAACACCAAATCATTAAAACTGAAAAGATGAATGTTGTGTAAAAACCAACATAAAAAGTCACATCAGCTAAGGCTGTAAGCTTAATTAAGCTCACTACAATACCCAATACGAAGACATCTACCATGCACATGCCATGGTTAAATTGATAGAACTTTGCTAAAAATATATTAGGATTAAGTCTAAAACCACCAATAAAAACAATTAAAGCTAAGACAGAAACAGGTGCAAAAAATGTAAAAAATAGAAAAACGTAAAGTAACAAGCCCCATTGTTTATTCAAAATTGAAACAATGGAATTTAACGACATAGCAGCACCTGTTCCCATAGCAGAAATTGACATAAAAGGTTCAATGATGCTGATAAAAAGAAATATTAAGGCAGCAAAAGCTACAATAGCAACGTCGCCTTCTTTTACTAGATTATTAGACAATAACTTTCGACCACATCTAGGACAGATGCAATCGTAATGCTTCTTAATTTGAGTGATAGATACCGTCAAATCACAGGATCTACACACAACATTCTTTTGCAATTTAAGTTATTTATATCCTTCCATTAAAACAACTTTATGCTGTTTTAATGATTCTTGAACATTGATAATTCTTTGATTTGAAGATCCTCTAAAATCAAGCTCTAATGATTTTTTAGCCATAACAAAAGGACCATCAACTACTACATCGACAAGTTCAAGTAACTGTCTTCTGATAGGGTCATTTTCTAGTTTATCAAAAGTAAAACCAGAATAAGCCCAAATTGAGTAATTTTTCTTTTTTAAGACATTGGCAAGTACTGCCAAAGATTTGGATTGAATGAAAGGCTCACCACCTGAAAAAGTCACACCTGTAACTAGAGGATTAGAGCAAAACTCTTCATAAAGAACTCTCAAAGAAACATCCATTCCACCATTTAAAGGCTGAGCCTGTTCATTATGACAACCTTTACAATGAAATGGACATCCCTGAGTAAAAATAACATACCTTATACCAGGCCCGTCAACGATAGACTCTTTGACGGCACCTGCGATTCTTAAGGTTGTATTATCTAATACAGATAAATCTATATCGTCCATCTTAACTTATACAGACATATGCTTAACACGATCTCTTTCTTCGGCTCTCTTGCCATCATTAAAGCGATCTAAGGTACCTACAAGATAACCAGTTACTCTTCTGATCCTCTCGAACTTAACACCTTCACCTATAACACCATTCTTTGCATGTAGTCTTGTTTGCATACTAACCATTCTCCTAAAGTATAAAATTATAAGTTGTTATGAAATTGTGATTATAGAAAACCTTCATGACAGGAAATTAGTCATGAAGGCTATTAAAAAAGATAACTGCTAACCAGTACAGATACAGCCAACACCAAGCTTTCTTAAACGCTCAATGCTTACGCCTTCTCCATCTTTACGTCCGCATCTTGGACAAACATCTCCGATGATACCTACGTAGTTACATACAGGACAACGATCTACAGGGTGATTAATTGAACCGTAACCTACGCCACACTCCTTCATGTATAAGATTACATTCTTGAATGCTTCAACATTCTTTGTTAAGTCACCATCCATTTCTACGTAAGAGATAGAACCAGCATTACATAATGCATGGAAAGGACCTTCAGTCTTAATCTTATCAGCAGCAGAGATTTCATAATAAACAGGAACGTGGAAGCTGTTTGTGTAGTATTCACGATCTGTTACACCTGGAATAGAACCATATAATCTCTTATCAATCTTAACGAATCTACCTGATAGACCTTCTGCTGGAGTTGAGAATAATGAAAAATTCAAACCTGTATCAACTGTGTGTTTATCAGTTAAATCTCTCATGTGTTTAATGATCTTATAACCTAAGTCATAAGCTTCTTTGCTTTCGCCGTGGTGTTTTCCAATTAAAGCAACTAAGCACTCAGCTAAACCGATAAAGCCAACTGACATAGTACCGTTCTTGATAACATCTTCAATAGTATCTTCTGGATTTAATCTATCTGAATCAACCCAAACACCCTGCCCCATTAAGAATGGATAATTTAAAACCTGCTTCTTAGCAATGATTTCAAATCGATCCATTAGCTGATCAAATACCATATAAATCATCTTATCTAATGATTCAAAGAACTTACTGATAGAGCCATGGGCTTCAATTGCAAGTCTTGGTAAGTTGATAGTTGTGAAAGATAGGTTTCCACGACCAGGAATAATTTCCTTGGTCTTATCATAATAGTTTGAAACAACTCTGGTACGGCATCCCATTAATGCAACTTCTGTCTCTGGGTGACCAGGCTTATAGTATTGAGCATTATAAGGAGCATCTAAGAATGAGAAGTTAGGGAACAATCTCTTAGCTGATACTTTACATGCTAATTCAAACAGATCGTAGTTAGGATCACCTTTCTTAGTATTGATTCCATCTTTAACTTTGAAGATCTGTACAGGGAAGATAGGAGTTTCTCCACCACCTAAACCAGCATCAGTAGCAAGTAATACATTCTTCATAATCATTCTGTGTTCAGGTTGAGTACCTGTACCATAGTTAATTGATGAGAATGGAACCTGAGCGCCAGCTCTTGATTGCATAGAGTTTAAATTATGGATTAAAGCTTCCATAGCCTGATAAGTTTCGCGCTCAGTTAGTTTAATTGCTTCTGACATGATGTAATCAACATTCTTTGTTACATCTAACTCATCAGTATCATATTTCTTTAAAACTTCTAAAACTTTAGCTTTAATTAGAGCCTGAACTTCATCAGATAGACAAGTATCATACTTGTCATATAGTTCTTTGCAGTATTCTTTAACTTCTGATACATCAGCTTCGTCATTTCTTAAGCAAATGCAGATTACTTTACATAAGTGCTTTGAATAAGAAATAGCAACATATGGAGCTAAATCGTACTCGAATAAAGGAATTGACTGACCGCCATGCATATCATTCTGATTAGACTGAATAGCAATACAGCATAAAGCAGCAGCAGACTGAATTGACTGAGGCTCACGTAAGAACCCATGACCAGTGCTAAAACCACGCTTGAATAGATCTTTTAAACCGATCTGACAGCAGTTGATGGTCAGCATATAGAAATCTAAATCATGAATATGAATATCACCACGTGAATGAGCAATAGAGTGCTCTGGTCTTAAAACGTATCTTCTTACGTAGTCTTTTGAACCTTCAGAACCAAAACGTAACATTAATCCCATAGGAGCATTTGCATCGATATTAGCGTTTTCACGCTTTAAGTCCATATCTGCAGTGCTCTTTGAAGTTAAGTCACGATAGATCTTAGTTAAATCAGTGTTGTAATTTCTTACATTAGTTCTGTTCTGACGGTAAAGAATAAAATTCTTAGCCTCCGAAGCCATACCTTCCTGAATTAAAACTTTCTCAATAATATCCTGAGTATTTTCTACAGAAGGCTCTTCTAAATTCTGTTTTTCGATGTCTGAAACAACACGTCTAGTTAACTTCTCGACTAAATCTTCTTCATATTGAGAAGTGGATTTATCATCAGGGTGTGCTGAAATAAGAGCTTTTCTTATTGCATTAGATATTTTGTCCTCATTAAAGGACACTTTTCGACCGTCTCTCTTAACAATAAATCTAATCATTTTTAGTCCAGAATTTTTTTATTTAATATTATATAGTTATATTTTTTCTATATAAATCAGATGGTTAAATTGATATGTAACTGCGTTATATTATGTACAATAGAGTAATCTAATTCAATATTAAAATTTTTTATATTTTCTCAAATTAGCTTGACAGCTCATTTTGTAAAACTAATAAAACAATTCACTAAAATTAGTATTGACATCAAAATAAACCGATAAAAATAAATAGGTTATATAAGATAAAAAATGATTAATATTTTCTGCGATGTAATAGATAATTTTGGAGATGCAGGCGTCTGTTTGCGATTAGGTAGAGATCTGTGCAATAAAAAAAAACAAGTTAATCTCTTTTGTAACAATCTCAATGCAATAAAAAAAATTATCAACAAAGATGATCTATCAAGTAGTGATCTAAAAATATCTCTTTGGCCTACAAAAGAAGATCAAATTGATCTAAAAGATACTGTTATACAAGCCTTTTCAGTAAGACTCCCTGAATTTATTTATTCAAATATAAAAAAGAACAAATCTCTTGTAATTAACCTAGAATATCTGACAGCAGAACCTTTTGCTGATGAATGCCGTTTTAATCCCCATTTCTGAGTAACTTATCAGGAAGGGACGATGCGAAATCTATCTAACTTCTTCCCTTTGCTGCATTATGGCATATATCGGCTTTTTTATCCGTTCCGTCGGCAACGAGAACGGGATACCCCCAACTCTCCATCTCACCGATAAAGGCAAGAATCGGACGCGACGAACGTTTAATATAGTTATAAGCGAGTTTTTTTGTGAAGTAATAGTCAACAACGGCATCGGACATCTGCGGCCATCCGTCAAGCAGATTCCACCAGATAATGCCGCCCATCGTATCGGTTTTGGCGCGCACCCGCTCAATAAAGAACTTTTTTGCCTCCGCCTGCGAAATTTGAGAAGCTATAACATATTCACATATTTCGTTCGGTACTTTTCCGAACAGCTGCCGCACCTGCTTATGCATAAGCATAACACGGTCGGGAGAATTTTTTTGATCTGTCGAGTGAAAATTCCACTGCGGATTATTCATATAGTGCCATACATGATCGGGGGCAATGAATTTTTCGATGCTCTCTTTCGACGGGCAGCCGTGATAACCGGTCTCGCTGACAAAATACGCTTTTGAATCGGTGTAAAATCTGCTTTTGTAATAATCGCGCGCACCCCATAAATGCACTTCGGGGTAATAATCTTTGCCCGCCTCACGGGCGGAATCGGCTACATAAGGTGACGACGCAATGTACGGACGAAACGGGTCGACTCTTTCAAGCATGTGAGGAATGACCTCGCGTGTAATACGGTTCACTGACGGACGATTATGCGGTGCAACCATAGCGTCGATTTCATTGTCACCGCACCAAAGAACAAGACACGCGTGATTGCGCAGCCGCTCGGCAACGGCTCTCACTTCCCGCTCTATCTTCTCGGCAAAAATGCGGCTCTGCGGATAATATGAACACGCCATGGCAAAATCCTGCCATACCATGATCCCGTGTTCATCGCAAAAATCGAAAAAGGCATCGCTTTCGTATACATTTCCGCCCCAACAGCGAAGAATATTACACCCTATATCGTCGGCAAGCTCCAACGCCTTTTGCAAACGCTCGGTGTCTCTGCTGTGATATACGTCCAACGGAACCCAATTTGAACCGACTGCTGTAATCTTAACACCGTTTATAACGAACTCGAAACAACCTTCCTTTTGCACTGTATCGGTACGGCGAAGTTCAAGCGTTCGGAAGCCCTGCCGAAATGAAGTCGAAGCAAGCACTTCCCCTTTGTCGTTAAATACCTCAACCGTAACATTGTACATATTAGGTTCGCCGTAGTTTTTAGGCGACCACAGTTTCAGATTCGGGATGTCGATAAAGCACCGCCCGCCGTCACTGTACATATCCGTTTCTGCGGCAAACGAATGCTCTCTGCACACTCCTCTTACAACTGCCGTGTGACGCACAAACATATCGCATACATCCGAATTGAACTGATAGTACATTGCCGTCTTGCCGCAAGTACCGTCAATTGACAGCAATTCAAAATGAACATACCTAAAACAGTTTTTTTCCCTGTAGTTCAGATTCACGCTGCGCCATATACCCGCACTCAAGGCACGCGGCATTATATCCCACCCGAACGAATGCGGCGCTTTTCGGATGTACTGACTCAACGGATAATTGTGCCATGAATAGGAAACCGTGTCGAGGTCGTAGTCCGTTCCGTGAACGGCAGCCAAAGGCGAAGTTATATGCACATGCAGTGCGTTTTCGCTGCCGTAAACAAGCTTATCGGTCACATCAAATTCATGTTCAATAAACATATTATCAGACGTGCCGATGCTTTTACCGTTTAAAAAGTATTCGGCGACACAGTCAACGCCGTCAAAGCGAAGGATAACATTTTGTCCGTCTGTCGGCGCGGGCGGAACAAATGACGTCTCATACCACCAGTCAAAACATTCGTATTTCTCCGCAGATAAAATGTTTGTTCCCATAAAAAGATCGGCAGGCAAAAAGCCGGCTGCCGACAGATCAAGCTCGACATTTCCCGGCACCGTGCACGGTATACACGGAATGTTGCATTGATACAGTTTTTGAGGATCGGCAATATCAGCGCTGCCGTTTTCGTAGAAATAAAGCTTCCATTTTCCGTTCAGGTTCATTTTTCGTGCCTCCGCCGCTTTTTTTCAATTTTATCATACCGCGTAACAAGCCTGTCGCAGTTTGTTTGCGTTTTATTATAATATTTTTTGATTTTTTATTGAAATACAAAAATGCTCATACTACAATACAAATGAGGAATATAAGCGGGGAGAAAGTGAAAAATGGCAAAAGAAATAAGCACACTGCTTGCACGCACTCGAATTGACAGCGCGGACGGACTGTCGGCGCAAAAACGAAAAAGCTCCGATTCCACTTACGACAAGTTGCACCGCCACGACTACACGGAAATAGAGCTGATTGTAAGCGGCGGCGGGATACAGGTCTTAAACGGGACGCGGTACACTCTGACGCGCGGAAGTCTTTATATTCTGCGCCCGTCCGACCTGCACATGGTTTCATTAAAGGAACAATCTGTTTATTACAATATCAGCTTTTCGGAACATCTTGCCGACAAAAACATTATTCAAAGCATAGCTTCTTTCGGAGGCGATCTCTATACCGTGCTCGGTGACGCGGAGCTAAAAACGGCAGAGCTTTTGTCAGATGCGCTGATTGCGGAAGCACGCACAAAGCCGACCGACGACACCGTTCTGCGCTGTATTCTCAGGTGTCTGCTGCTGAAAGCGCAAAAAAATATTCCGCTGTACACGGGCACGGCGAAGCTGCGTGAACCTATGCGCGACGCACTCGCATATATGCAGATGCATTTCATGGATAATCCCTCTTTGCGGCAAACGGCTCAAGTTGCACACTACAACCCAAGCCATTTCAGCACATGCTTTCATGAACAAATGAAGCAGACATATTCGGAATACCTAAACCGACTGAAGGTAAACTGCGCAAAAAATCTGCTGCTTACAACCGACATGTCGGTCACAAGCATCGGCTGCGAATGCGGCTTTCAATCGGAATCGAACTTTCTGCGTGTTTTTAAGCAGCACGTCGGCACAACGCCGTCCGATTTCAGAAAAACGTCACTCTCCCGCTAAAACAGCTTGATGTTATCCTTATACAAAGAAAACAAAACCGTCACACTGCGTTTTATGCGGCGTAACGGTTTTTTTGGGTAAAAAAATGTTATTTCGTTTTGTTAATTATTCGGCTTTCTTTGCGGCGAGCGCATCGGCGGCGGCGTTCAGCCATGTGCCGTCAGGTCGCAGAGCGAGCCGATCAGGTCGGTCAGGCGGCGGGGCGTCGTGCCCTCGGAGACCATGTTG
>OQWA01000419.1_pt1 | contig 12401 bp, 10 predicted proteins | sample 1691581 | NCBI WGS metagenome assembly OQWA01 (sample SAMN03418264, study PRJEB22391) | human gut metagenome | biome: human-gut; feature: organic feature; material: feces | host: Homo sapiens | place: Tanzania | collected 2013-01
GCGCAGCATCACACTGACGACCGCTTTAGGATTATAGATATGCTCATTGCCTAAAAAATAACCATCATACCAACGCTTTACTTCGGTAAAATCTATATTGTATTTAACGCACAAATCCTGCACTTCTGCTTCCGTAAAGCCAAAATAGGAAGCTAGTCCACCAGGCGCAAGCATAGTAAATTCTTCAAAGTTATTTAATGCGGACTGTATTTTGCCGATAAGAATATGTAAGGTAATTAGGAGATCATTTCATGCTCACTCATGAGATCAGAAATCAACTTTTAGTAGATGAACTGCAGCTTGGTAATCGTCTGAATCAGGATATTCAGATCTCTGATCATGCTGATTTTGCTCTGCTATTAGCTATGTTGTCTCATGATGTTACTGACAATCCAGAGTTCTCATCTTCTGAATCTAAGTTAAAAGAAGAGGATTTAAGAAAAAAATTCAACCTTCTGCCAGAGCAAAAAAAATATGCTGAAACTACAGACTTTGACAGAGCTCAGGCAATTACTGAACAATTTTCAAATTATGGTATGACTCAAGTATTTTTGTCTGAGTGCTTACGTGCAGAACCATTAGTTCCTTTTGAAAGAACTTATTCACCTGAAGTTTTTTCTGAATTAACTCCATTAAAGCAGGAGAAACTTCGTCGTCAAATGAAAGGTGAGGCTTTAACCTATGAAAAAATCCATGAGACAGGTGATGGATTTGATATTCTCGATGAGATTAACAGCAGCAGATTACAAAGTAAGATTTCTGCTACTGTCTAATTGAGAAAATCAGTTTGCGATGCCTTCCTTAACTAAAATCTCTAACCTAAAGCCTTCTTAAATCTCTTTAAAGCCTCTTCTAAATAAGCTCTAGGACAACCTAGATTTATTCTTAAGAAACTTGGATATGGTGACATATACATCTCACCATCATTTACATAGAGCTTTCCTTTATTTAAAAGAGTGTTCTTAATCTCTGTGCCACTCATATTAAAGCATGAGCAATCAACCCAAGCTAAATAGGTACTCTCTAAATTTGCGACATGAACTTCAGGGTAATTCTCTTTAAAGAACTTTACTAATAACTTGTAGTTATCCTGAATATAGTCATTAAGTTCTGCAATCCAGTCATCACATTCATTGTAGGCTGCAACAGTAGCTGTAATAGCAAATGGAGACAGATCATTGATTTCATTGATATTAAACTGTCTGGCGATGCGATTTAAAAACTCTTTGTTCTGAGTAAAGACATAGGCATTTTTAAGACCTGCAATATTAAAGGTCTTACTGCCAGATCTCATGGTAACGATCCTGTCGTTAAAGCTTTCATCTAAGGTAGTAAGCGCATGAAAAACAGAACCATTAGGTCTGATGTCACAGTGAATTTCATCTGAAATTACAATAAGATTATGCTTTTTAGCAATAGCGATAATCTTGAGCAACTCTTCTTTTGTCCACAATCTGCCTGATGGATTATGTGGATTACATAAGAGTAAGAATCTTGCTTTTTCATGACTTGCAAGCTCTTCTAAGTTATCAATATCTATTGAGAACTTATTATCTTTATAGATAAGTTTATTTTCTGCTAAAACACAGCCAGAATTTTTAATACAACCAAAGAAACAGTTATAAGCAGGTGTTTGTAAAATTACCTCATCACCTGGCAAAGATAGAGACTGTAAAATCGCTGTAAGTGCTGGTACTACTGCTGTAGAGCATAAGATCCAGTCTTTTTCTACATGCTGACCATAATGTCTTTTATGGAAATTGCTAATGGCATCATAGTATTCTTTAGTAGCAACACCATAGCCGTAACAGCCTTGCTGTGCAAGTTTATTTACAGCTTCATAGATAGCTGGAGCTGCTTTAAAATCCATATCAGCTACCCATAAAGGTAAGATCTCAGGATCTTTCATAAGATCCCACTTGTAGCTGTAGGTGTTTTTTCTGTCTATGATTTCATCAAAATTGTATTTATGCTCAGCCATTGTAACCTTCTTCTATAACACAATTATCAGGAGCTTTGGTATTCTCATCACGAATGATAGTTCCTACTGATTGTACCTTAATTATGCCAGAAGTAGGATTTTTTATACTGGTAACATGGCCTTTGATAGTTGCATCAATTGCTGTTGAATATTCAAAGGCAAGATCACAATCTTTATCAAAGGTGCAGTTAACTAAAGTTAAGTTTTCAGCATAACACAATGGTTGTGTGCCACTTATCTTACAGTTAATAAGTTTTAAGTTCTTTGAATGCCAACCTAAATACTCACCATTTAATACTGAGTTTTCAACAACTACGTTATGAGCTTCCCAAAAGGCATCTTTTGAATCTAAGACAGAATCTTTAATGGTAATGTTTTCACTATTCTGGAATGAATAGTTGCCTTGCAGGTTAAAGTTCTCAACTGCAATATTAGAACTGTTCATAAAGATGTAATCGCCGTTTACGGCTTTTACATCTTTTAAGGCAATATTCTCACAATCCCATAAGGTCTCTTGCGCATCTGTAAATTCAACTTTAAAAAGGGCTATACCCTTCATGCGTCTGAACATTTTAGGCGCAATGATTTTGCAATTGGTCATTTTTAAATTGTTTGAATACCAGATGGCGGCACGTGCACCGGTATCAAAAGTGCAGTTTTCAATTTCAAAATCGTTGATATGCCAGAAAGGGTATTTACCGTTGAAATAAGAATTAACTGCAACAATATTGTGTCCTTCTTTAATTGCAGATTCGCCGTTTAAGATCTTAATGTTTTCAAGTCTTAGGTCATGTTGAAAGAAAAGAGGTCTTTCGCCTTGAAATTCTTTATCTTTGATAATATTCATAGAACTTAAAAAAATAGTTTGGTAGCAAGATGATCCTACTACCAAAAGTTAAGGTTAGTACCTTTGGATAATTATTTTCAGGTCAATATTTTCCTGAAATTTCTATCTAAGGTTATTTTGCAAGATTTAAGATCTCAATGATGTCTTTTTTAGTTAGAGCAGGACGTGCTGGCAGATTGCCATTCTCATCATGAATTACTTTTAAAGTAATATCAGCGTAGTCTTCAAACTTGCTATCGTCGATGTCTAAATCTTTAAAGCGGGTAGGGCAACCAATCTTCCTTAAGAAGTCTTCGTATTTAGCTACGCCTTCAAGTGCAGTCTTTTCATCATCTCCTGTATCTTTTACATTAAATACGAAGGTTGCAAAATCAACAAACTTCTTAACATTGCCACCTTGCTTAATGGTAAATTTCATCCAAGCAGGATTGATAATAGCTAAACCTGCACCATGGGTAATGTCATGAATACCAGATACAGTATGCTCAATCATATGCACAGGGAAAGCTCCATGAGTACCACAGCTAATAAAGCCGTTTAAAGCTACAATTGAATCCCACTGGACCTGTTCACGGGCTTCAAGATCATGACCATTTTCATAAGCCTTCAATCCATAAAAAATACAGTTTTTAATGGTGGATAAAGAGAATGCATCCTGCAGAGGGGTGCCATCTACTCCGTTAAAGTAGCTTTCTGTAATATGAACAATGATGTCACAGATTCCGTAGCCTGTTTGGTTTTGTGGAACTGTTAAAGTAAGTTCAGGATCAACTAATGCAACTTTTGGGTAAAGGACTTCGCTGTGAACAAAAGATTTTTCTTTTGTTTCCTCATTTGAGATTACACCGTCAGGATTCATCTCAGATCCTGTTGCTGCCAGAGTTGGTACTGTAATTACCGGAAGTGCTTCTTTGGGGATATAAACATTTTCCTGTCCATGATAAATCATATCCCAGGGATCACCATCATACATTGCACCTGCCGCAATTGCTTTTGAGCAGTCCATGACACTGCCTCCACCTAAAGCTACAACGACATCGCAGTTGTTATCTTTCACAAGCTTTGCGCCTTTTCTTACAGATGAAATCCTTGGATTTGGAGCAATGCCTTGGCATTCAATAAAGTCGATACCAGCCTTCTTAAGTGAGGAAACAGCCTTGTCAAAGGTACCGTTTCTCTTTACAGAACCACCTCCTGTAACTAACAATGCTTTGTGTCCGTATTCCTTTACAACTTCGCCTAATTTCTCAAGATTTCCGGCACCAAATAAAACCTTAGTTGGATTATAAAATTCAAAATTCACAACAACTCCTTTTACAAGTGTTTTGCATAAACAGTTTTGATAAATTAGCTTGTACTTTTCTAGTACGACTTACTTTTACTGTCTTTAATTTAGTGCATTTAGATATAACTTTATATACACAATATTTTCAAAATATTGCCTAATCCTACCAAAATCAGAGCATATTAGTGAAAATACAGTTGAAATCATGCATAATTCTATAAAAGAGAGGTGTGCTTTGGAAGAATTTACAAAAGCTTTAGAGTACTTCCCTGATATGGATGAAGGTACTAAAGATGCTCCTTTAGATAATGTTTTCTATTTTAAACGCTACCACTATAAAAGTGCTGAGCCTACTGTCTACAGAACCGGACTTTGTATTCTGCTATCAGGAAAAAAGCGCATGACTTTTGAAGAACACTCTTATGAGTATTCAGCTTTAGACTACATTGTCTGTTCAATGATGATCCATGCTCAGTGTGAAACTTTTGCAAGTTTTGATGACCCTGTAAGAGGCATCTTTATTGGATTTTCAGTTGAAGAAATTCGTGAACTAGTTGAAAGCATGAATTTACGTGGCAGAATAAAGACTTTTGATTCAAAGCACATTCCATCTCCAATCGGACCCTCTACTATGGATGGGGATTTTCAGGATTCTTTAGTAAGATTTTTTAAATGCCTGTCTGATGAGAATGAAGCTAAAGTTTTGGGAAAAGCTTTAAAACGTGAAGTTTTATATAGAGCTTTATGTGGTGAGCAGTCAGAGCTGTTATTAAAACTCTCTTTACAGGCAGGACCTTTAGTACAGATCAACAAAGTTATTGATGTTTTAGAGCAAAACTATAATCAAGAAATTGATGTGGATAATCTTGCTAAAGAAGTAAATCTAAGTGTGTCATCATTCTACCGCCTCTTTAAAGATGTTACCTCAGATACTCCTGTACAGTATCTTAAAAAGATCAGATTAAATAAAGCTAAAGAGATGATCATTACTCAAAATGCGAAAGCTTATGTGGCAGCATTAGAAGTCGGCTATCAGAGTGTTTCTCAGTTCAGCCGAGAGTTCAAACGCTACTTTGGCGTGACACCAGCTGCTCTAAAGGTAAGTTAGATCTGAGACTTGCTTTAATTAGACTATTTGACCTAAAAGGTAAGCTCAAATTTGCTTACCTTTTTTGATAGATTTCGCGGTTAACAATAGATGCCTTATCGCCTTTCTTTAAGATAATGCACAAGGCTCCGGTTCCACCTTTCCAAACAGGTGCTGAATGGAAAGCTAAAACATCAGGGATCTGCTTTAACCAGTGGGCTACATGACTTTTCATCAAGGCCTTAGGATTTGATCTCTCGCCTTTACCGTGAATGATAAGAATGCATCTGAATTCATGCTTTTTAGCAAAAGCTAAAAATTGCATTACCTGTTCATAAGCCTGTTCAATGGTCTTGCCATGCAGATCGATAAAGTCAGCTTCAGGGTATTCTCCTTTACGCAGCTTCTGTACTACATAAGGCTGTACGCCAGGACGACGGAACTCTAAGACATCGTTAGGTTGAACCATATGGACAAAGCCTGAGGAGGCTGAATCGGTTACATCCTCAGATTTTCTGACAGCAGCTTCCTGTCTTGCTTTGGCAAGTTTTTTGTCAATAAGGGAAGAGCTCTTTTCTACTTTATCCTGAACAAGAGTTTTGATCTCTCCAATTGAGTCTCCAATTAAAGATGAGAACTCAGGATCTTGAGATTCCTGCTCCTGTTCTTTTAATAACTGTAAAAAATCTTGGCTGTTATCTTTATCTGACATAACTATCTTTATCTTGGGTAAATTTTTTAACTTGTTATCGCAATAACTTATTTCGTTAATAGCTTTGGTAATAACGAATAAAATTAAGCAGCTGAATATAAAAAGATCCTGACTACAACACAGAAACAAACAAAGAGAATACCAGAGAATCTTAGTTTGTTATAGATTTTTAATGGAGAGTATAAGTCAGGTTCATTCTCACCACCAATTCTTGCAAGCCTTACAAGTTTACTTTCGTAGTAACGAGGTCCACCTAAAGACACATTAGCATATGATCCTAGAGTTTCAATTACAAGTGAGGTGACAGTATTTGGCAAGAATTTTAAATGATTGATAAAGTTTTTGTAGATCCTGACAATATGAACTGAAAAGATCATGGTGAGCAGGTAGACAATCAAACTAGGGACTAAAAGAGCATGTTCAAATTTATAAATAAAGATGCCAAAGGTTTCGGTTCTCTTTTCTTTAAAGCTAAATGATCTGTTCATCACTGCAACCATCTGCATGATAAGAGCTCCTTCTATGCCTAAGAGCATATACCAGACCATCACTGAGAACCAGTTTGCAAAAAGACCTACTGCTACAGCTTCGCTGTTAGCTTTGCATACTCCCATTAAAGAGAGTTTAGAACAGTCTCGAAGCATAATCTTTTGCAAATACTTTTTAGCTAATTCTTTATCATCATGCTCAAGTGATCTTTTTACTTGAAGTGTTGTTTTAAGTACTGGTTTTGATTCAAGTAAAAAAGGCAATATCAGAAGTGACACAATAGTGTCATGATTTATACAAAATCTTAAAAGCAGGATGGTAAAGATAGCAATGCATAAAAGGAAAAAAGGCAAGAACACACTTGAAAAGATAGTTTGACCTAGTGAGTTTTCCTGTCTATTTACCTTTTTAGCAAGCTTTGAGAAGAGAGGCGCCAAATTAGATAAGCGCCATGATGCGTTTATAGGCAGAATAATCTCAAGTAACATTGCTGTAAGCAAGGTCACAGCAGGATACTGCAAAATTGAGAAAAATGTGGCAAAAAAGTCAGATATGGAAACTTCTTTTGCTGCATTTAAGATCTGCTCTACAGGCATACTCTCTCCTAGAGCATCTTGATCATAGCTAAAACTAATTTAGCACTGTTCTCTGATGCTACTTTAACATTAAAATCATAAGTCTTAGTTTCATTTTCATCAGCGCAGTCTGATACAGATCTGATGATAATGAATGGAACATTAAAATCGTGAGCGATCTGTGCAATAGGAGCACCTTCACACTCAGTTACCATGGCCTGAGGAAAATTTTTAGTAATGGTTGCTTTACCTTCAGGGGTGTTAATGAATTGATCTCCAGATACTACAAGACCTTTTTTTACATGATCTTTTAATTCAGGAATAGTAGATGCTGCAATTTCAGCTTTGGCAATTAACTCTGAGTTTGCGTTAAATACCTCAGGTTCTCCTGGCATTTGACCTTTAGCATAATTAAATGGGGTAAAGTCAGCATCATGGTAGGTAGCATCTGTTGAGAATACGATATCAGCGATATGTAGAGTAGGGGAGATGGAGCCTGCAATACCAGAATTGATAATGTAGCTTACATTGTATAAAGCAATTAAAAGACCGGTTACAGTAGCAGCTTTAGCCTTACCAATACCAGATCTTGAGATAACAACTTCTTTACCTTCAGCAGTCTTGCCTTCATAGAAAATGATCTGTCCTACATTTTTAGTTTCATAGCTTTCTAATTTAGACAGAAAGTATTCTGTCTCTTCATCCATAGCGCAGATAATACCAATTTTCATATAAAATCCTCAATTAAAATTCTGCATGGATTTTATCAGTAAAGACTGATGTTTTCATAATTTGGGGTCAAAGAAATAAAAAATCCCCGAAAATTTAAATAATTTCCGGGGATCTTTGAGTTATTTAATTAACCTAACAGACTTAAAGCAATCTGTGGGCGGCTGTTAGCCTGAGTTAACATTGAGGTTGCAGCCTGCTGAATGATGTTCTGCTGTGACAGGTTAGCAGCTTCCTCAGCATAGTCGGTATCACGAATTCTTGAACGTGCATCTGACTCGTTCTCTGCAATGTTTGACTGATTAGAGATGGTTGACTCTAAACGGTTCTGAATTGCACCGAACTCACCACGCTTCTTGTCAACATAGGCTATGTAACTATCAATTGCGCCTAATGTTGTTTGCGCATTTTTTGCAGTACATACAGAGAATGAACTTCCGTGAGTTTTTCCATCAGCGTCACCTGCCTGAATTGTATCGTCTTTAGCACCGCAAGCAGCTTGCATTTGTTTAACAGTAAATCCTGATGCCAAATCAATAGAAATTGTATCATCATGGTTTGCACCTACCTGGAAGGCAACTTTACCATCGGCATCAAGCAACTTCTTTCCTGTTGAATTCTTGCCTGACAGGATCTCTGCGCCACCGAATGTTGTCTTACATGCAATACGGTTGATTTCAGCACATAACTGTGAAACTTCACCCTGAATTGAAACACGGTCTTCTGTGGTGTTGGTACCGTTAGCTGACTGTACTGATAAAGTACGGATACGCTGTAACATGGTATGTACTTCGTCTAATGCACCTTCAGCTGTCTGTGCTAGAGCAATACCGTCGTTAGCATTACGGTTACCCTGCTTTAAGCCGTTAATCTGTGAGGTTAAACGGTCTGAAATCTGTAAACCTGCAGCATCATCTTTTGCTGAGTTAATTCTGTAACCTGATGATAAACGCTTGTAAGTGGTATCCAAAGAATGAGTAGCTTTAGATAACTTGTTAGTGGTGTTTAATGAGGTAACGTTTGTATTTACATAAATTGACATTTTGTTTTCCTCCTGCGGAAAATCTTTTGAATTCTGTTAAGGATTTTTCCTTCCCTTTGAACTTAATAACGTCACTTACAAAAATCTCTTTAATTTTTTTTTTGAGAATTCTATTTTTCAAGGTTTAAAAATAGGCTCACATTAATGAAAATGTTGATAGACAAAGATCTTCAGTGTAAAAAATTGTTTTTTACGATGACTAGTTAGCTTAAAAAATGGTGAAAAATGAGAAAATGTTCAGTTTTGTTGCATGAAATTTTGAAAAGAAATGCAATTTGTGTGACGCAACGCACTCTTGCAAACGATTGCAGATTATATATGTGCCAATGATCACGTAACGCATTGATTATGCTTTAAATATCACCGATTAGATCCCAAAAATGATTTAGGCATCTATAAAAATTAACTCTTACAAACTAAAATAAAAATCAAAACGTTAAATTAGATTTTTAGTCATGTGGGAGGAGCTAATGGAAAGTGCTCGTGACGTCGTCAGACAGACCATGGCCCTGGTTTTAGCAGGTGGTAGAGGCAGTAGATTAAAGGCCTTAACAGATACAAGAGCCAAACCTTCAGTATACTTCGGAGGTAAGTTCAGAATTATCGACTTTGCACTGTCTAACTGTGTTAACTCTGGTATTAAGGGTATTGGTGTTGTAACTCAGTACAAATCTCACAGTCTTTTACGTCATTTGCAGGCAGGTTGGTCGTTCTTTAGAAACCAGATGAATGAATACATCGATTTCTTACCTGCATCACAAAGACTTGATGAAGAGCACTGGTATCAGGGTACTGCCGATGCTATTTACCAGAACATCGATATTATCAAAGATCATAAGCCAAAATATGTTCTGATTTTAGCAGGTGATCATATCTATAAGATGGATTACTCAACACTGATCCTTGATCATATCAAGATGGGCGGACCATTAACTGTTGCATGTATTCCAGTACCAAAAGAGCAGGCTAAAGGCTTTGGTGTAATGAATGTTAACACTGACAATTTAGTAACAGATTTCGTTGAGAAACCAGCTGATCCTCCAACCATGCCAGATAACCCATATATGAGCCTAGCTTCAATGGGTATTTATGTATTCGATGCTGATTTTTTATATGACGTTTTACAAAAAGATGCTCAGACTCAAGGTTCACACCGTGACTTTGGTATGGATATTATTCCTGCTTTAGTACAGCAGCATCAGGTTCATGCTCATGACTTCTCAAAATCATGCATCCGCAACCGTGGTAACAAAGATATTGTTTATTGGCGTGATGTAGGAACCATCGATGCATACTGGGAAGCTAACATGGATATTGCATCCATTGAGCCTCAGTTGGATATCTATGACTTTAACTGGCCTATTTGGACCAACCAGATCCAGTTACCACCAGCTAAAATGGTTCAGGATATCAGTGGTACTTCAACCATTTTAAGAAACTCTGTAACATCAGCAGGATGCATTATCTCAGGTTCATCAATTAACCAAACCCTGTTGTTTAACTCTTGTCGAGTTCATTCAAACTGCTTCCTGTCAGAGTCAGTGATTATGCCTTTCTGCATTATTCACAGAGCATGTCGTTTGACTAAGGTGGTTATGGATCGTGGATGTGAAATTCCACGTGGCATGATCATTGGTGAAGATCCTGTTCTTGATGCAAAGAGATTCTACCGTTCAGAAGGCGGTGTAACTCTGGTTACAAGAGCAATGCTTGCTAAATTAAGACAGACAGAACCTGAGCTGTTTGAGAACTTTGACAGTTACAAAGCTCCTGTAGCAATGCCTTCATACTAAAGTAAAAGAGCCTTTAAAGACTCTTTACTTAGTGCTAAATTCAACATTCATACTATAGTGACCATAGATGAATAAAAATGAATTATCTTCTCGCCTCTTTTGCGCAAAGCGCCTAAGGGGCGATGTTTTATCTAAAGGACAGTTGTCTTTCTCTCTTTCAAACTTTAACCTTTCTTCATTTAATGAATCAAAGGTAAATTCTGAGAATAATTCAGGTGACAAAGAGCTTAATCTTTTTGATTCTGATGATTTTGGTGTGGAGCAGGACCGTCTTAAGTTTTCGTTGTGTGCGCCTTTACGCAGACTGCAGCAGAAAACACAGGTTTTTCCTTTAGATGTAAAAGCAGCCTCAAGAAACAGACTTACTCACTCTTTAGAGGTGGCACAGTACACAAGACTTATCTCATTTGCAATTGCTAAAAAATGTAAACAAGCTAACTTTGTATCGATACTGCGACCTATGACCAGCTGTCTTTATACTGCAGCACTAATGCATGATTTAGGTAATCCTCCTTTTGGTCATTTTGGTGAATCTCTAATTAGAGAGTGGCTTAAAAAGACTGTAGAGAATCGTCACATCAGCTCAGAAATCGCTATGGCTGAAAAGGATGATCTTTTAACCTTCAACGGAAATGCTCAAGGTTTAAGACTGTCTTTTTCAATACAGGATTTGAATTTAACCTTAGGTCAGTATGCATCAGTAATTAAAGTACCATATACCATTAAAGAGTTACTACTAGGTAAGGGTAAGGGAGAAGCTGGTAATGGTATTCAAGGCGACTTTTACTCCTGGTCATATGCTAATGCAGGTGTCTTTTTATCAGAGAAAGTTCTGTTAGATGCTATAAGAGAAGAGTGTCATAGAGACACACGTCATCCCTTTGCATCCATCATTGAGTACTCTGACGATTTAGCTTATGTGTTAGCAGATCTTGAGGATGCCTTTGATAGAGGGCTTATTGACAGATATGTGATCTTAAAACTCTGTCGTCAACTTGATAATTATCCAGAGTTATCAGAGTTATCAAAATATCTTGATACAAATGAAATAGAAAAGAGATTTTTAGTAAATAAAACAGAAGCTCTGTTTTATTTACGAGATGTTATCTCTGAGTTTTATATTAACGATATAGCTACAGCTATCAGTCAAAATTTTGAGCAATTTATAGAAACAGGTGAACCTGACTTTTCAGGAGGTAACTATCCTGGAGTAACTGCCTTAAAGATGTTAAAGACTTTTGAATATCATGCTGTGTACAACCATTTTGAAGTTCAAACTTTAGATCTGTCAGGTGCTAGTTATATCAGGGGGCTATTTGAATCATATGAGCACCTTTTATTTGAAAGTGAAGACGACTTTAGCAAGGAGCTATTAGGTACAGGTGGTAATCCTTTCTGTAAGCGTATCGCTTCAAGAATATCCAGAAGACACAAAGAGTATTACCTTAAAAACAAAAATAAGGCAGTATTCTCTGAAATGTATTTAAGAATAAGACTGCTTGTAGATTACATTTCAGGCATGACTGATACATTTGCTGAATCTGAGTATAAAGTTCTAAATGGTATTCACTAGAGCTTATAGGTAAGCTCAAAATAGGAGAATTGAAGAACATCAATCTTGTCAGAGCAAAAATTGGTGTTTTAGAGGTAACAATGTAAAAGCCGTCAGTCGCTCAGTTATCCTCTTGTTGCTCAGAACTGACAAGATCTATTTTGCGTTACTTAATTTTCTTAACTGATAAAGTGCAGTTTTTTCCGGAAAAGACAATTCCATAAGCATAGATACTTTTGATCATACTGTTTTGCAAGAACGGATCTGCATAGTGTTTATCTTCTATTTGAGCTATTGCGTTCGTGCTTA
>OQWA01000421.1_pt1 | contig 12392 bp, 10 predicted proteins | sample 1691581 | NCBI WGS metagenome assembly OQWA01 (sample SAMN03418264, study PRJEB22391) | human gut metagenome | biome: human-gut; feature: organic feature; material: feces | host: Homo sapiens | place: Tanzania | collected 2013-01
CGGACAGGCTTCTTCTGGGACAGCTTACCCTTTAAGGTCTCTGACACGGGGACGGTGGGATCGGCTGCTCCCGTCACACGCATTGCCTGATATACATAGCCTCTTCCCGAGAGCGGGTCACGGATTGCTCCGCCCAGGCAGGTTGCCGCGCCACCGAAGGGCTCGATCTCGGTAGGGTGATTGTGTGTTTCATTCTTGAAGAATACCAGCCACTCCTCTGTCTCCCTGTGATCGCCATAGTCCATCTCCACAGGCACGACAACGGAGCAGGCATTGATCTCATCGGACTGCTCCATGTCCTCGAGCTTGCCGTCCTTTTTCAGCTTTCTCATCGCCATCAGCGCAAGATCCATCAGGCAGACAAACTTGTCCTTTCTGCCTGCAAATATTTCCTCTCTGGTGTCCAGATAGCTCTGATAGGTCGTCTCGATCGGGGAACGGTAATAGCCTTCGCCGAATTGCACATCTGTCAGCTCGGTTGAGAAGGTCGTGTGACGGCAGTGGTCTGACCAGTAGGTGTCCAGCACACGGATCTCCGTCATGGACGGATCGCGCTTCTCATCCGTGCGGAAATAATTCTGGATATGTAAGAAATCCTTGAAGGTCATAGCCAGAGACAGGGAATCGTAAAGCTTTTTCAGCACCGGCTCCTCCATCTCAGAAAAGCCGTCCAGCACGGCAATATCCGCCGGCTCCTCGAAAACGGTGATGAGCGTATCCGGCTTCACCATTCCTGTCTCGCGGGAATCAACGGGGTTAATGCAATATGCCTTGATCTTCTCGAACTCTTCGTCCGTGATCTCCCCAAGAATCATGTAGGTCACAGCAGTACGGATGACAGGCTCCTCATCCTCTCTCAGAAAACGGATACACTGCACTGCGGAATCCGCTCTCTGGTCGAACTGTCCGGGAAGGAACTCTACCGAAAACACTCTTGCGCCTGCGGGTACTTCAATTGTCTCATGATACAGATTATCCACGGGCGGCTCCGAAAAGACCGTTCTGCATGCCTTCTCAAAGACTTCCTCAGAGATATTCTCCACATCGTAACGGATGAACATTCTGACCCCCTCGGATCTGACTCCGAGATAATTCTTCAGTTCCTCGTTCAGCTCTTTCGCCTTTACCGCAAAGGGCTCCTTCTTTTCAACATAGATACGTCTGACGTTTCCCATTTGGCTCCTCCAAGTATGATTGTTGCTTTATTCCATTTCCACGCCCAGAGATTTCAATATGAAAGAAATCTCACGGTCGACCGCCTCGGCTGTCACGCCGATGGTCTGCGCTGAAATCTTTAATCCCTCCAGAACATACATGATGTTCCGCGCTGTCCCGAGACAGTCTTCACAGTAAAATTCCCCGTTGTCCACGCCGGTCTCAATCAGCTTTTCGATGATCTTCACCGCCGAGTCAAACTGTCTTCTCAAAACATTGTCCCGTTTGCCGGGCTGGTTCTCAAAATAATATTCATAAACCGCCTGTGTGAGCGTATGTTCTCTTCGCAGGAGTTCCTTCTTCTGCTCCTCCAGAAAGAGGATCAGAATATCCGCCGCCGTGGCGTCCTCCTTGATGTTGTCGGAAAAGACGTCATCCGTCTCCTCGCTCTCCATCCGCATTACCTCGAGAAAGATCTGACTGGTATTGTCAAAATACAGATACAGTCCGCCCCGGCTGATGTCGCACGCCTCGACGATGTCCTTCATGGTGACCTTCTTGAAGCCCTTCTCCACAAAGACATTTCTCGCTGTCTCCAATATAAATCTTTTCTTCTGTACCGATTTCTCACCCATCTTAATCTCCATTCTAACGCTGTATTCACAGTGTGAAAGATTTATCCCAATACTCAATGATCTCCTGCATCTTCTTCAGCACAAGCAGAAAGATATTTTCCTTCACCGCTTCCATCCAGAGTCTGCTCTTCGTCTGGCCTCCCATCACATACTTCGAGAGAATTCCCTGCAGGATTCCCCAGTCCTTCAGTTCTGCTGCCGCAATCACCTTTCTCTCGTCCTCATGCGTCCTGATCCTGTTGCGCGTATAGACATAAGGATAGTTCCGGTCCATCAGCGGAGACCTCTGCGCCTCCCTGACAAAATTCATCAGCGTCGAGTCATAGACCGGAATGCTGATGGAATTCTCCGTTGCTTCCGGGTTCTGGTAAAATCCGCCTCCGGCCTGTCCTGCATTCTGTTCCAGCCATGGGAGATACCGAAAAAGCGGCATTACCGCCCGTTTATATTCTTCTATCTGCTGCTTTCTGTATTCTGTCCCCTGCTCCATGAATGCCTTTCCTTCCCTGATTTCTCGCTTTTCGCCCAAAAATGACACATATGTATTTTTATTCTATCATATTTTTGTTAAAAGTACAGCACAAAATTGCATAGACTTTCATACCAAATTGGGTGTATACTGTTATATATGTTGTCGGTTGGTTCTTTTCTCCGGCAAAACGGATTTACCAAAAAGGGGTTTTAAATTTATGCCTGCGGCTCAAGGTGCGCAGGTTAATGAAAGGCTTGGGGATTAATATGGCGGGAATTGCATTAGAAAAAGGGAAACGGATTTACAGCAGCGGTCAGCCCATGACCGCACTTCATATGCTGGCTAAGGGAAAGGTACTGGTAGAATATCCCGGGGGAACCTATAAGCTCGGGAAGGGTGACGTGATCGGGATCTGTGAGCTCGGCTCCGAGGTTCATTATCTCGGCTATACGACGTTGGAGGACTCCGTCATTCTGACATATCCTGTCAACAATATGGACGCTCTCGAGGAGCTGCTGCAAAGTCATCCTGACGTTGCAAGACTGTTCCTGCTCTCTCTGTTCCATCAGATCAATATTCTTCTGGAGCAGAGCTTCCGTTCGGAAATGCTCTGTACCAGCCTTCATCAGAACCTGATGGATGACTACGCAAAGTACAACGCGCTCTGCAGCCGCTACCGGATACAGCCGCGCACGCTCGACGGGCTGGACGAAACCTCCGCTTACTTCAACGAGGACACGCCGGATATATGGCTGAACACTTATTATCTTGGTCTGCAGCACATCTATTCCGAGGCGGGAAGCGGAGCCAAGACACTTATGCAGGAGCCGGGAGTCTCTCTCGGTATGCTGCGGAAGGGAAGTCTGGATTTCCGGAAGACCTTCTCCGTTCTGGACGAGCAGTTCCATTACCGCTCCGTAATCGCTGAGTACTATTTCAGCTCATCCGGGAATGACCTTTTCGATCTATTTACCTCCTTATATTATCGTCTCGGTCAGAACAATGAGGATGCCACCGCACTTGCCGCGGACATCAACCGCATTATCAAGCAGACGGAAAACGACCCTTCCCTGAACAAAAGTCTGGTCGAATCCCGCGTGAACAGCTTCCGCAGCAATCTCTCCATGCTGAACTCCTCCCAGCAGGAGGATGCACCGCAGGAGGATATGCAGAGCGGCGCGATCATGCAGGAGCTTGCCGGATCACTGAATTCCATTCTGGAATTTGCCGGTTTCGATCTGGATATGGGCGAGTCCTTCCGGAAACATGTCAATACCTACAAGGCGATGGAGGACAAAAACTCCACCGAGGATTCTGCCATCCGGCTGCGCAAACAGATCACAGGGGAATTTTACTCCCTGTATGCCATCACCTTTGAGGCGGCGCTGGCGGCGCCTTACCTTCCTATGCCTGTCCGTATGTTCTTATACTTCGGATATGTGGACGAGGATCTCGCCGGAGCGGCGAACTGCATCGCCCTCTACAACCTCGCATGCGGTATTGTCGATCAGAGTTCCTTCGGCATCTATACGCTCTATCACTGGCTGCTCGCCATTTACAACGGCAAAAAGAGTCCCAGCCGGAACGAGTTTGAGGAAGACTTCACGGACTACATACATAAACAGAAGGCAAGCGGCAACATCACCGCCGCAGAATATAACGCCATGGAGAAGAATCCGATGAGCAAGGTGTCCTTCGAGCTGAAGAATATGTTCCCCCAGGTAAACAAGATGACCTGCGGACGTATCACGACCTTCTGCCCGCTCTTCTCCTCCGACAACGTTATGAAGAATCTGAACACCTCCTTCGTTTCCAGCGCGCAGATCAACAAGGCGCTCGAGATGATTAAATCCATCGATTACTCCGCCTTCTACCGCGAGAGTCTGGACATCGACCACATGGAGGCAATGGGCAAGGAGATCATCCATCTGGAATATCTGCCCGACATCATTCTGATGCCAAATGTCGGCATCCGCGGTGTTATGTGGCAGGAAATCGAGGGAAAGAAGCGCAATTCCCCCGGAAGAATGTTCTTCTCCATCTTCCACATGGAGGATATCAGCACTACGATGGTACGTCTCACAGGCGAATTCCGTTGGGAGATGTGTAAGCGTATTCAGGGCAGCCGTTGGAATGATATTTCCGAGCGCTCCCTCACCAGTGAGTATTTCGACTATGTACAGTTTTACAGAAGGAATCACGACCTCAGCTCAGAGGCAAAAGAGAAGATCCGCAACAGCCTTCAGCGTGCGCGGAACAGCTTCAAGGAAATGTTCGTAAGAGATTATATTGTGTGGATTTTATTCGAGGGAACCGGTTCCCCCAGATTAAACAGGGTCGCGAGAAGAATCCTGTTTACCTACTGTCCTTTCCCCGCAGCGCTTGCGAAGACCATGGAACAGAACCCTACCTTCTCGGAGATGCTGGCGCGCCAGAAGGTTCTGAACGGCCAGCGGCTTCATCATCTGGACACCCTACGGCAGAAGCTGCGCAACAGCGATATTGCGATTCCTCCGACACTCGACACAGAATATGCCTACACAAAGGGAGAAGTTTAAGAGCGCACTGCTTCATCCGTTTGCGGCATCCTGACCGGACTCGCTTTCCATTTTATTGATGAATGGAAGCGGGTCCGTTTCCATTTGCAGCATCGTGTCAAACGCGGAGAGGAGCAGTCTCTGCTGCCGGTAGCGGTTCATCTCACCGGGTCTGTCCATATACAACTTAAAATGGTCAACCTGCCATACCAGCACGTCGGCAAGCGTGTAGCCCGCAATCTTGTATTCACACAGAAACTTTCCGTAATCATGGTAATACGCCAGCTCCCGCAGCAGTCCGCCCGACTGCCGGATGCCCTGCCATAGTTTCTCCCCATATTCCTCCCCTTCTCCCGCCCAAACGGCAAGGGTGATTACATAGTCCCGCAGGGTCTGCATTGCTTTTTCGACTCTTTCTTCCTGTGTCATAAGATGCTCTCCTTTTCTGGCTGATAAGTAACTCTGTTAACGCAGAAACGACCGCTTATTAACTAGGACGGTCATTTTTGCAGGTAGCTGATTGCTATACTTGAAATCTCTAATATGCTATGTTATAATCCAAATAAGTAAAAGATAAATAAGAAAAAGGTACTACCGTATAGCAAGACGGTTGCCCTGAAATGAATTAGTTTATGACACGCAAAAAGTAATCAATCTCTTGGCGGGGACGATTACTTTTTTGCTTTATGAATATCTTTTCCGAGTAAATATCCTGCACTACAGCAAAATACGATTAGTGCAATCAATGCCTCGTATGAAATCGTTATCATTGGCAAAATCTCCTCTCTGTAAGCAACGGCACAATTCACCATCTATGTAAACTGGGCTTGTACTCCCAGATCGGAGAGCAACCGTCCTACCGTTTTTGGTAGTACCTGATACCATTATAAAAAGGGCATTTCTCATTGTCAAACAAAATATACTGTCAAGATCAAATATTCATATTAGGTTTATCTGTAAATATTTATAGCAAAACAAAAGTGCTAAAAACGTCGTTTATCAACATTTTCAGCACCTTCTTCATAGCAGGGGAAGAGGGGATCGAACCCCCGTTAACGGTTTTGGAGACCGCCGCACTACCGCTGTACTATTCCCCTATTGTATCTGCACCAGATTACCGATGCATCACCAACGAAATAGATTATACCACAGGTCATTCCTGTTTAGCAAGCAAAATTTACAGAATTTATATTATATTTTTTATATTCCTTCTTCCGCGTTCATCACAACATTGATCGCGTCCTGAACGGTTCTGACACCGATCACCCTAATCCCGCTGTTCTTACGGCAGTCCTCTGCGCAGACATAAGGGACAATGCAGGTGGTAAAGCCCAGCTTCTCCGCCTCCGCCACTCTCTGTCTCGCCATGCTGACTGCACGAACCTCGCCGCTTAAGCCGACCTCACCGAAGGCGATCAGCTTCGGGCTCATCGACCGGTTTCGGAAGCTGGATACGATCGCCAGCACGATTCCGAGATCGATCGCCGGTTCCATGATCTTCATTCCGCCCGTGATATTGACATAGGCATCACAGCTTGCAAGCTGCAGCCCGGAACGCTTCTCCAGAACCGCCATCAGCAGGTTGACCCTGTTAAAATCCGTTCCCGTGGTCTGCCGCCTCGGAATGCCGAAATTACTCTGGCAGACAAGCGCCTGAATCTCCACGAGAAGCGGTCTGGTTCCCTCCATTGTACACGCAACGACGGAACCGCTCGCATTCTCCGGTCTGCCGTTCAGCATGTATTCCGAAGGATTCTGCACCTCGACAAGCCCCTGCTCCCGCATCTCAAAGACACCGATCTCATTCGTGGAGCCGAAACGGTTCTTGACTCCGCGCAGAATACGGTAGGAAGCATGCCTGTCCCCCTCGAAATAGAGCACGGTATCCACCATATGCTCCAGAACACGGGGGCCTGCAACAGTGCCCTCCTTCGTCACGTGACCCACGATGAATACGGAAACGCCAAGCCCCTTTGCCAGCTGCAATAAGATTCCTGTGGATTCCCGGACCTGTGACACACTGCCCGGCGCCGCGGAAACATTCTCATTATACATGGTCTGGATAGAATCGATCACGACCGCCTCGGGCTTACAGCTCCGGATGACCTCCGTGATCTCGTCCAGATTCGTCTCGCATAAAAGCTGCATCTCCCGCGTAAACTCTCCGAGCCGGTCGGCACGCATCTTGATCTGCGCCAGGGATTCCTCACCGGATATGTACAGCACTTTGTGCCCCGCTCCCGAAAGATTCCTGCATACCTGCAACAAAAGCGTTGACTTTCCGATTCCCGGATCACCGCCCACCAGCGTCAGCGAGCCTTGTACGATACCGCCGCCCAGAACCCTGTCCAGTTCACCGATGCCTGTGACGATCCTGCTCTCCTCACTGATGGAAATATCCGCAAGAGTACTCGGGGCAAGGCTGCTGCTCCTTCTGCCCGTCGATGCGGATGCTCCTCCCATGTGCGGTGTCTTGCTCACAGTCTCCTCGACAAACGAATTCCATTCCTTACATCCCGGACACTGTCCCATCCACTTTGAAGATTCATATCCACAATTCTGGCAGAAAAAAACTGTCGCCGCCTTGCCCTTTGCCATAGCTACCTCTTTTATACTCTCTCGATCTTAACCGGAACCTCACCGGCAGCTTCAAGCTCTACGCTCAAGGAGAGCTTTCCGCCCAAACCTGTCGTCATTGTTCCAACGCTCTTTCCGTCCACAAATACTTCGTACTCCGTATCATCATCCAGTCCGATGGTGATCTGTGCATCCTCATCGCCCTCTACAATGAATTCCACACCGTTTTCCTTCTCAACAAAGTCGAGAACACTGGTTCCCGGCACGGACTCGTAGAGAAACAATCCATTCTTTTCCAGTTTTGTCATTTCCTTGAAGGTCTTTACCTTCAACAGGTCTCCTGCGTGCTGAAAATCCTCCAGCTTTGCCTTCTGCTCCAGCTTGTGATTGCCAAAGCTGATCGCACCGCTTTTCTCGCTGCGGAGCAGTTCTTCTACAACTGCCATCTGTATATCCTCCTGTTCCTTTGTGGACTGCTGCGGGCAGCGCCCCGGACTCTCCCGGAATGCTCTGCCCTATATGGCTATTATAATCTAAAATGAACCCGTCCGCCATAAATTTTTTCTAAAGTTTTACTCTTTCCGGTTCCTGACGTTAAACACAACCTTCCCGTTTTTCGGATCGCCCTTCTCCGCCTTGAAGCCGGCAGACACGGTATCCCCGGGCTGCACCTTCTTCATCAGGATCTCCTCGGCGAGCGCATCCTCAACAACTGACTGGATTGCCCTCTTTAAAGGTCTCGCACCCATCTTGTTGTCCGCATACTTGGCGACAAGGTGCTCCTTCAAAGCCGATGTCAGCGAAAGCTTGATGTCCATCTGCTCCTCACAGCGCTTGCAGAGGTTCGCCGCCAGCAGATTCACGATCGCTTTCATGTCGTCATTGTTCAGCTGGTGGAACACAATAATGTCATCAATACGGTTGATAAACTCCGGCTTGAAGCTCCGCTTTACCTCCTCCATGACATTTGCCTTCATCTTCTCATAGTCGCGTTTCGCATCTCCCGCCGTGGCGAAGCCGAGATTCTTCGGGTCTACAATCCTCTGTGCTCCCGCATTGGAGGTCATAATCAGCACCGTGTTCTTGAAGCTGACCTTTCTGCCCTTGGAATCCGTGATATGTCCGTCATCCAGCACCTGCAGCAATACGTTGAACACATCGGGATGCGCCTTCTCGATCTCGTCAAACAGCACTACGGAATACGGATTTCTGCGGACCTTCTCGCTGAGCTGTCCGCCCTCCTCAAATCCGACATAGCCGGGCGGTGAACCGATCATCTTCGAGACCGAATGACCCTCCATGTACTCCGACATATCGACTCTGATAATGGCATCCTCCGAACCGAACATCGCCTCAGCCAGCGCCTTGGAAAGCTCCGTCTTACCCACACCGGTCGGCCCTAAGAACAGGAACGAACCGATCGGGCGCTTCGGGTCCTTCAGTCCGACCCTGCCGCGTCTCATCGCCCTTGCAACCGCCTTCACGGCATCCTCCTGTCCGATGACGCGCTTGTGCAGAATGCTCTCCAGCTTCAGAAGTCTCTCGCTCTCCTTCTGCGCCAGCTTCTGCACCGGAATCTTTGTCCACATGGCGACCACATCTGCAATATCGTTCTCGCCGATAACTACGCGTCTCTCTGCCGCGCTGCTCTCCATCCGGTTCTTCGCACGCTCATATTTCTTTACAAGCTCATCCTGATTCCGCTTGATCTCTGCAGCCTGTGTAAATGCCTCCATACGGATCGAACGCTCAATCTGGAGATCCATCTTTTTGATCTCCTCCAGCATTGCCGTCAGCTTGTCGGGCACATCAGCGGAGCGCAGTCTCGCTCCGGCAGCCGCCTCATCAATGAGGTCAATCGCTTTATCCGGGAGATTGCGGTCATTGATATAGCGCGCTGACAGCCTCACAGCCGCCTCAACCGCTTCGGAGGTGATCGTCACCTGATGGTGCTCCTCATATTTTCCCTTAATTCCCTCCAGTATGCGGATTGCTTCCTCCTCGGTCGGCTCTTCCACATTGACCGGCTGGAAACGTCTCTCTAATGCCGCATCCTTTGAAAGATACTTACGGTATTCCTCCACTGTTGTCGCACCGATAAGCTGAAGCTCACCTCGCGCAAGAGACGGCTTTAAAATGTTGGAGGCATCAATAGAACCTTCCGCCCCTCCTGCACCCACGATTGTATGGATCTCATCCAGAAATAAAATGATATTTCCGTCACGGATCACTTCTGCAATGACTTTTTTGATACGTTCCTCAAATTCACCACGGTATTTGCTGCCTGCAACCAGAGCTGACAGATCCAGTGTCAGGATTCGTTTGTTGATCAGGGTCTGCGGAACCTCTTTTTTTGCAATCCGCATTGCAAGCCCTTCTGCAATAGCCGTTTTTCCGACACCGGGCTCACCGATCAGGCATGGGTTGTTTTTGGTTCTTCTGCTCAAAATCTGGATCACACGCAAAATCTCATTTTCACGCCCGATCACCGGATCCAGCTTATCCTCGGCTGCCATTTTTGTCAGATCCTTGCTATACTGATCCAACGTTTTGGTTGCGCTGTTTTTCTTTTTGGTATTCAGATCCTCTTTGGCAATATTGGGATCTTCGCCGATTGCAATAAGAGTGTCGACATACAGCTTCTGTAAATTAACACCCAGTGTATACAAAAGCCTTGCTGCAATATTATCGCCTTCTTTGATAAGAGCCAACAGGATATGCTCGGTCCCGGTCTTTCCGGCCCCAAAACGCTCTGCCTGTCTGTCCGCATCCTGAAGTATCTGTACTGCACGCGGGGAATAACCATCACGTTCCAGCACGGATACTCCGCCCGATGGCGCGATCAGCTCTTTTATCACATCCAGTACCTTTTGCTCGGTAACATCATTTTTTTCAAGAAGATCCGCGGCTACAGAGCTTTTGCAATTTAATAATCCCAGTAAAATGTGTTCTGTTCCGATATAATTTTGCCCTGTCTTTTTCGCCATTCTCTTCGCAATGGACAGGACCGTTTTTGCATTTTCTGTATAGGCCATTTAAAGCCCTCCGATCTTAATCATCTTCAAAATGAATAAATTCAAATTCAAAATCATCATCGATTCCGGTAGGTTCAGGTTCACGCGACAGGTTGATCATTTTAAATTCCGGACGACGCTTTCTCACGATTTCCTGACTGTCGATCTGTTCTTCCGCAGAATCCGCATTTTCATCTTTTGAGACCTGCATTTCTTCATCCGATACACCTGCCTGCATTTCTTCGCAGCCATACTCGGAAATATCTTCCTGAAGCTCTTCATCAGCCTCTTCATCTTCTGAGTCGTCTGTCACATTGTCCGTTTCCGCAGTTATCGGTTATTCTGCCCTTTACGTCCGACGGTTTCAGCGTACCGCAAAGCTCACCCGGACAGTCACGTTCCCCTCTTTTTACGCCGGTTATCACCGCAGGCACTATCTGACCTGTTCCGAGCGGAAGGATCTCCCCCGTATCAACATCGCATACAGCGTGTCCAAGCCCCGCACCCGCAAGTGTATCCGGCTGATAAAACGTCATTGTACCGATTCCTGCCGTGCTGTCACGCACCCACACTCCTATTCTCTTTTCGCCGTCGCTGTCGTTCTTTATTTCAACATCGGCTGTATATTCACAGCCATCTCTTATATAAGTCAGCGTTGCATATTCGCCGCACCCGGATATAAGCTCGCTCATATTTGCCGAAGACGTAATTTTCTCCCCGTTTATCTTTGTTATAACATCTCCCTTTTCTATTCCTGCTTTGCCGGCGGGAGATAATTCAAAAGCATCTGTGCTGTCGCCTACCTTGGCAAATCCCGTTACTATAACACCGTCTGTCAACAGCTTGATACCAAACGGCGTTCCACAGACATAAAGGTCAGGTCTTTCGTATTCCGCACTGCATTTCATCGGGTAACACGGCGAATTGACGGATATATATTTCTCTGCACACGCACCGCCGTACATTGTATTTGAAAAAAGCGTAACCGCAGTAAAAATACCGCTGATAAGTTTTATCTTTTGTGGCATCGGATAATCTTTTCCTTTCGTTTTTCTCACAGAATTATTATCTGCGTGTGCAATTTTTATATAAGAGGTATTTTTTAATTTTATAAATTGTACGGGTTGGAAAAAACAAAACCGAATGCAATTTTCTTCACAGGATGCTCACAATAAATATGTTGATTTTTCCGGTTTCTTGTGTTATCATTAAATTATAGAAATTTAAAAAATAAATTGAAACGGAAAAGGATAAAATGAAAATTTTTGTAATCGTATTAAAGGTACTTATGATGATAGCAACGGGAGTAATAGCGGTAGTGCTGAATGTTCTCGGACTTATTTCGCTGATAACTACCGAAACTACCGACGTAAGCTCGATAATGGGCATATTGATATTCTGGATGTCATTCACCGTTATATGCTATATAGTGCCGGTGTTCTTTGCTATGCTGAAAAAATACTTTATCTGCGGAGCTCTTACCTTTGTCGGATTGATATGCGTACTCATCCTGCACGAAATGCTCCCCGGCGACCCCGGATACCTTTATATGCCGCTCCTTATTATAACGGTACTCGGCATACTTCTTGCGATATTCGGCAACTGGGATAAGATACACGGAAATATCGAAAAGCGTGAAAAGGAAAAGAACAAGGCTGCCCCCTCTGTTCTGGGCGGCACTACCGCTCCGGCTGACGAAGTGGTTTCAAAAAAAGCCGCTAAGAAAATGGCTAAAGCTAAGAAATAAACGTTTTGCGAAAGGGTGATATTATGGCACTTCTTACAGAAAACGAACAGTTCCATCTCAAGATTAAAAAAGGCAATGTCGGAAGATACGCTATTCTTCCCGGCGACCCCGGCAGAGTTCCGCTTATAGCAAAATATCTCGACAATGCGGAATTTGTTGCGTCAAACCGTGAATATACGACCTATACGGGTTATCTTCTCGGCGAAAAGGTAAGCGTTGTATCAACGGGTATCGGCGGTCCTTCCGCCGCAATTG
>OQWA01000423.1_pt1 | contig 12363 bp, 8 predicted proteins | sample 1691581 | NCBI WGS metagenome assembly OQWA01 (sample SAMN03418264, study PRJEB22391) | human gut metagenome | biome: human-gut; feature: organic feature; material: feces | host: Homo sapiens | place: Tanzania | collected 2013-01
TACGTTTAGACTCTGTTCATCGCCTTCGATACACTCTCCCATGTGAGATAACATTTTCTTACATAAGTCTTTTTCGCTATCAGTTACAGCTGAATCATAGCTTACAGCAATTACACCAAGCCCAAGTTTTGCTGGGGTATTTGGCATGATGCGAATTAAATTGTGAGTCTCTAGTTTTGCGTAAATTGATGACAATTTATAACCAGCTGCCATAGAGATAAATAATTTGCCGTCTAACGAGATCTTTGAGTTCTTAATTTCTTCTAAAACTGAAGTTAAGATCTGAGGTTTAACACCTAAGAAAATTACTTGAGCATCTTCAACGGTCTTTACGTTATCTGTAGTGATAAGCGAACCGTGAGCTTTGAACTTTTCTAATTTCTCTAAATGAGGTCCACTTACAGTAACATTCTTTGCGTCATAATTTTTGATAATGCTGTCATAGATACAGCTAGACATATTGCCGCCACCAATGAAAGCTATTTTTATATCGTTCATAGTTTTATTTTTGTACTCTCTAGCACCGAAAATAGCAGTTCCAATTCGAACTTCAGTAGAACCTTGCGCTATTGCAAGATCCAAGTCATGGGTCATACCAATAGACAGTATGTCAAAATCATCAATGCTTGTCTTGTACTTGTCAAAGAGGTTCTTTAATTGTGCAAATTCTTCTGTGATTTCATCACGGTTATCTGTATCTTTACCAATACCCATAAAACCACGTAGCTTTAGTTTTTTTAAGCTTTGAATTTCTTTTATAAGTTCATCAATATCAGCAATTGCACAGCCTGCCTTTTGAGATTCATCTGAGATATTTACCTGAATTAAAACTTCAAGAGGTTTTAGATTATCAGGACGCTGTTCGTCTAATCTTTTGGCTACGATTACTCTATCTACGCTTTCGACGATGTCAAAGTGAGTAGCGATAAGCTTAGTTTTATTTTTCTGAATAGGACCAATAAAATGCCAAACAATGTCGTTGTAGCCTAATTCTTTTAATTGCTCAATTTTCTCAGATGCTTCTACGGCATATGATTCACCAAAGTGTCTTTCACCAACATTGTAAGCTTCAATAACCATCTCTTTAGGCTTGGTTTTGCTTACGCATAACAGCTTTACGCTATTCTCTTCTCTCTTACTGTTAGTAACAGCGCTATTGATAGATGAGTGAATGTGATTTAAATTTTCAGTGATGCTATTCATAAATTGCCTTTTTATCTAAACCGATTAAATGTTATTATAACGTTTTAAATAAAACTGTAACAATTTAAAGGTGTACCAATGTTTGTTATCAATAATGAGATTTGTTCTCAGTGCGGTGAATGTCAGGATATCTGTCCTTGTGGCGCCATAGAGCAACAGCCTGATGACAGTTTTAAGATCGATGCAGAGATGTGTTCTGATTGTGCAGCTTGTCAGTCTGTATGCCCATTTGAGGCAATTGAAGAAAAAGAAGACGATAAATAGTCTTAAGAATTCTTTGTTTGCTCTTGCAAACAACTAAAAGGGGAAGCTAAAGCTTCCCCTACGTGTCTTATAGGAAGATCCACTCCCCCAACTTTTAATTTATGCCTTTGCAGTTTCTAACTTTTGGTTAGAAGCCTTTCAGAAGAGTCGTTCTCAAGCTTTTCTGCAAGTTGTGAATCGTCTTTCTTGTTGAATAGACCATTTCTTAACTGCTTAATAAACTCGTCTTTTTCTAAGGTCTTTACATGAAGATCTAACTGATCGAAAGGAATTTCGATGTTGTTCTTTGCAAAGACACTTAAGGTCTCACGGCTTAAATAATCCATGGTGAGTTTTCTGTCGCCGATGTTGGTTACATAGACTTCAGCACTGATATTTACAGAGCTTGCAGCTAACTCTTTAATGTAGATTAAAGAAGCATGCTCTTTTGAAATATAGCGACATCTGTTAACAATTGAGAGTAACAGACTCTTAGCTCTTTCAACATCAGCATCGTAAGCTACACCTACAATGAACTCTAACTTGGTTACTGTGCTAGTTAAAGACCAGTTAGTAAGAGCTGAGGTGATGAACTCTTTGTTAGGGATCATAACTTCTTTGTTTTCAAAAGACATTACTGTAGTAGAACGAATTCTGATCTTGTTAACAGTACCAGATAGTCCGTTTAGAGTAATGATATCTCCTACTCTAGTCTGTCTTTCAAACAGCAGAATAATACCAGAGACGAAATTAGCGAAGATTTCCTGAAGACCGAAGCCTAAGCCTACAGATAAGGCTGCAACTAACCACTGTAGATTTTCCCATCTAATTCCCACAGATCCAGCCGCACAAATAATACCAAAGCCTGTGATGAGGTATGAGGTGATTACCTTTACTGTATAGCCGGTACTCTTCTGATTGATACCTTTCTTAATTAGCAATAACTTTTCTAAGATAGAAGGTAAGTTCTTATTAAGAACACTTGTCACAATCAGAATAAAGATTGCTAAAAGTATGTTAGCAAGTGACAGATAGTCAGTTACCACAGGAGTTCCATTGACTAATTCTGTCTTGGTCCAAATCTGAATAGTATCTAAATACCTTAAAACAGAAGCCAGATCGTTCCACTGAATGTACATAAAGAAAGCGGTAACAGTAAGCAGAGCTGTATTTACAATCTTGAATGCTTTTGAACATAAATGAGATGGGCTCATGTTCAGCATTGCAATAAAGTTCTGTGAAGTGATTTCCTCACTGTTTTTATCTTCTTGTTCATGTTTTTTCTTTAAAGAAGCTTTAAAGATATATACATGCATCATACGATGGATGGTTTGACTTACAAGGTAGTAGCCCAAAATGATATAGCAGGTAAATGCCAGTCTGTTAGTTAAAGTTACGATTGAATATAAGTAACCAGAAGCTACAAATAGAACAGCCATCAAGCAAACGATAATAGCAATGAAGCTTCCAATAACAGCTGTTGCTGATGAGTTTGCAAAATCAGTGAGGTTTCTTATAAAGATCCTAATTGAGATCACTAAAAGAGCTGCACATGAGAGTAATACCACAATAAATGAAGTGATATCAGCGTAAATGAAGTTTGAGTCAGTCTCAGCTACGTTAGCGAAAATCAGCAATGGAAGGGAGAAGATCCATACCTGATTTAAGATGTTTCTATACTGTCTTAATTTGTATGGCTGAACACTAAAATGTCTTTGTACCAATGCATTAGGCTTAATAATTTGTAAGAAGAATACAAAGACAAAGATATGCAGAACCATGATAAGAATGATTTGATACTGCAAGTTTGTTGTTGCCAAAGAAAGACAGATGACTATAGATCCTATAACCACCATCCAGGACAGTCTTGGTACCATCATAATCATATTGTTAATTATGGCAGCTGGAGTTACAAAAATAGAGTCATTTCGTCTGTCTAAGCGTAAAGCAAGCTCGTTGTTGTATTTTTGAATTCTGCTGTTAAAGGAAATAACGATTAAAGCAAGAATGATAAATGGTAATACCACCAAAAAGGCAGTCTTAGTGGTATGAACTTTGAATTTTTCACTAGTAAGTTTATTTAAGAGATCGCTAAACTCATACTTAACAGTTGGCACTAAAGTATATAAAAATTCAGAACCCAGAGATTGGTTAGATTTAACCCAGAACAGCTGCTCTGAGATATCTGATTTGATCTTAGATCTAATGTTGTTGTAGCTTGTGTACTTTAGTTTTAGCTCAATAGTTGTACTTAATTCATTTGCTAGAATTTGGTACAACTCACTTAGAATACGTCTTCTTTGAGAATAGAGTGAGGTTAGATCATTTCTGTATTTCGCTAAAGAAGGAGCCTTTTTAATATCTTGATTAACAATAAGTTCAATGTCCAGTAACTTATCTGTCTGTTCTCTTAATTCATAAATATAGATATTAAGATTTGCAATTACCTCATCTAGATCATAGCTTAATTGAACCTTAGGTAACAAGGATAATTGCTTGTTTAAAAGTCTTGATAGAACCAGGCTCTTACCTAACTCTTTAATCTGGTTATCAAGATCTTTTTGCATTTGATCAACTTTGGTTAAAGCTGAATCAACCTCCTGATAGTCATGCTGATAGAGAGCATACTTTTGGCGTTGTTCTAAAAGATAACTGTTAATTTTCTTGATGGTATCAACCATCTTAGCTAGCTGTGGAGCTTTTTTACTAATGACCTCGTTTTGCTTTTCCTCATCATCAACAGAATAGTCTAAGTTCTTTTTTAAACTTAAGGTCTTTACGTCTTTATCTAATCTGTTGTACTTGATGTTTGCAATCTTTTGTTCGTAGTTTGCTAAATCCTGCAATATAGATAAGTTAGCAAGTTTATTTTTAAATAAAGAATTCTCTAAATTGGCTTTACAAATTAACAGTGCATAAATACGGTTCTTGAAAAGATCTGGATTGGCGTTTTTATCTATAGCTGACAGAAGATCTTTAATTTTGTCATTGTTTTGAGTAACTGTATTCTGTGCTTTTTCAGGCAGAGTTTGTACTTTATTATGAGCATCAGATGCATTGTTAAGCTCTATCTGAGCTGTCACAAGATCTCGTTGAGCTTTTTCTAACCTAGCATCTAAATCGCTGTCAGATATATTTTTAATATCATCACTAGTTAAAGCTTGGATCTTCTGCTGATTGGTGTAATCAGTTGCTAATCTTAAAAGTTTTCTATTTGCATCTTTCAAGTATTTATCTAGATCTTTTTGTTGTGCTGTTAAATCACTAATCTGATCTAGTGTATCTAAACCTGTTTTATACAGCGTCCCAAGTGTTTTTTTATCATCATCAGATAAAGAAGCATCGGAGGCAAGAGAATCAATTTGCTCATTGATTTCTTTTGCTGTAGGAATGGAGATATCTCCAATTTGGGTTTGTAATGTTGTAGCTAAAGCGCTTCCTTGTAAAAGTAAAGCACAAAAAACTGATGCAAATAATCTTTTCATAATTTTGTAAAAGTATCTATTCAGAGAAATTTTTTTACAGTTTATCACGAAAAAAAGGAAGAGAATTTACTCTTCCTTTTTTGCACGATCCTTAATCTATGGGAGCTATAGAATTATCAATCTTTTGGGAGTGTTAAACTTTAGGATTGATGATAGTAGGACCTGAATGTTCGTCAGTCTGAGGGTAGTCTAGGTTATAGTGAAGACCACGTGACTCTTTTCTTGCCATAGCAGAACGAACAATTAGTTCAGCAACATCAAGTAAATTACGAAGCTCTAATAAGTTTCTTGAAACTCTGAAGTTTGAATAGTACTCATGAACTTCTCTCTTTAACATCTCGATTCTGTGCATTGCTCTTTCAAGACGTTTGTTAGTTCTTACGATACCAACGTAATCCCACATTGTCAGTCTTAACTCATGCCAATTATGGGTAATGATAACTTCCTCATCAGAGTTTGTAACCTGACTTTCGTCCCAATCAGGGATCTCTGCAATATCGTAGTTATCATCAGGTAGATGCTTTAGGATATCAGTTGCAGCTGCTTTACCGTAAACCACACACTCAAGTAATGAGTTTGAAGCTAGACGGTTTGCGCCGTGAAGACCTGTATATGAACATTCACCTACAGCATACAGACCATCAAGATCTGTTCGCGATTTTCTATCTACCATAATGCCACCGCAGGTAAAGTGAGCTGCAGGCACAATTGGAATTGGTTGTTTGGTAATATCAATACCAACCTTTAAACATCTCTCATAAATGGTAGGGAAGTGTTTCTTTAAGAACTCTGGTTCTTTAAATGAGATATCAAGGTACATGCAATGAGCACCTAGTTTCTTCATCTCATGGTCAATAGCTCTTGCAACGATATCACGAGGAGCTAATTCAAGTCTCTTATCGTAATCCTGCATAAAGCGAGTGCCATCAGGGCGCTTTAGCTGAGCTCCTTCACCTCTTAGAGCCTCTGTTAATAAGAAGTTTCTATCTGCATCGCAGTAAAGAGTTGTAGGATGGAACTGGTTGAACTCCATATTTGCTACACGGCAACCTGCTCTGTAGGCCATTGCAATGCCATCACCAGAGCTTACCTCTGGGTTGCAGGTATATTGATAAACCTTAGAAGCACCACCTGTGCACAATGCAATGAATTTTGCTCTAATAGTCTCTACGTGGTTGGTTTCAGTGTTTAGTACATAAGCACCTAAAACTCTGTTACCTGCCATGCCTAACTTTTTGGTAGTTACAAGATCAATTGCATTGTGGTTCTCTAAAACAGTAATGTTCTTATGAGCTCTTGCCTTTGCAATTAGGGTTTCCTGAATTGATTTACCTGTATGATCTTCAGCGTGGAAAATTCTTCTGTGAGAGTGACCGCCTTCTCTGTGTAAGTGGTAAGGTGATTGTGCTTCAGTAGGCTCAGTTTCTTTCATATCAAAAGGAACACCAGTGTCAATTAACCATTGAATAGCGTCATGAGCATTCTTTGCTACAAACTCAACAGTCTTTTCGTCGCAAAGGAAGCCACCAGCTATGCAGGTATCTTTGATATGAGCCTGAATACTGTCATCATCATCTTTGATGTTGTATACGCCAGCAATACCGCCCTGAGCGTAATTAGTAGAACCTGCGCAGGCACCTTCTTTAGAGAGAACGATAACCTTTGCTTTATCAGCGATGCCCAAAGCAAGAGTAAGACCTGCTGCACCACTACCAATGATTAAACAATCTGTTGTGTAGTTCATTTTTTAATCCTGTATAGCACAAAGTGAATTGATCAGTTTCTGATTAATCTGTACTAAATATCTAAAACTTCCAACGAATAATTTTACATCCAAATTACCCGAATGAAACATTTTTACATTTTTTCTCATTTTAAAGCTCAATATTAGTGATTTCTTATCTTATTCGCTCTGTTCATTTAAAGGCTTGTTGAAGAAAACTATTCTCTTTAAGATTTTTAAAGGAGGTATGTAGTAAATATTAAGAAGCTCTTCAAAACACTTTTCATCAAGATATTTATCCACTTTTTCATTGCCATGAGCAATTGCATTTCTCACATCCACAAGTTTTAGCTCACAGGCATTAACTTTTATTCTGTACTTATCTATGTCATTACATATCTTTATAAATTCGCTAGTTTTGTCTCCAAGATAATTTGCAAATTCGTTGATGAGTTTACTAGCTCTTCTAGCTTCAGGGGTAGTAACAGAAAGTCCTAAAAACTTGATGTTTCCCATAGTGAGCTCTTTTGCTAGAGCTTTATGAGTTACTTCGTATTTATCATTATTGCATTTTGTCCCTTTTACAGATTGATAGCCTTTAGTCTTTCTGAAAGGGTAAAAGATGTTTGATTTAAATTCTCTTTCTAGAACTGTTAATAGTGCAAAAATTGAATATTTTGCCGAATGTAGTTCATTTACCATTTCAAATGAATTTTGTATTTCCTTTTGAGTTGCAGGTAAAAGGTATTTCCAAAAGACAGATAGCCCTGCAGGAAGAGTAACATTAGTTAGATTAAAACGATTTGCCGAAGAGATATTACTTTGAATTCTGTTGATTAAATCTTCATCACTGAGCTTTTGTTTTTGGAGATTTTTGATTTCATTTTCCATCTGCTCATAAGATTTCTTTAATTTCTCGATAGTTTTTGAACTATTATTCAGTTGTCGCAATAGTTCCTCATTTTCATTTCTAGCATTGATTAGTTTTTCTAGTAATGCCTCATTTTTGTGGGCTTTTTGTTCATCATTCCAGTGTGTAAAAATTTCATCTATTTCGTCTAATGATGAATCTATGTACTGAATTGATCTTTTATCTTCGTCATTGCTTTCTTCAAACTGTGTTCTTGCAATTTTTAGATCAGAAATCATGTCGTAAAGATCATTTCTTAACTTTTTGTGTTCAGCCTCATTGCTATACTTTTTCTTACATTTGAATGCAAGCAAAGCATAGTTATATCCTCCCATCATAGTAGAGTTAGGATAAAACCATCGAATTCCTTTTAAATCGTATACTTCAGCAACGATTTTGTCATGTCCAAGGTCAACTAAAGTGTATATTATGTTTTCATAGAAAGACATTAACCACATGCATGATAAATATCCCAATTCACTTTCTGGTAAAGATTTCATTACTCTCAAGTCAGCAAGTGCGATTGTAATGAAAAGCCAAGTGTTGTTACTGAATCTCCATTTGTTTTCAGGAATGCCATAATTAAAGAATGATAGGTACTTTGATAAAAAATCTTTTAGCTTTTCTTTTGGAACGATATCTTTTGAATTGTCAGTGCAACCTAGGTAACGTATTGCTAAACGTACTACCTCAAATCTAAAAGGACCTTTTGAACTTTCGTATTCTTCTTTTGATATGCTTTCGTAGTCACATAAGTCAGCATACTCGTGAAGAATTTGAGGATCTATATTTGGATCAGTTGCAATTTTGTAGTAGTACTCAAAAAGTTCAAAATTTGATTTAAAATACCCTAATGAAGGTTTAAATTCTTCAACAAAAACTGGAATTTCATCTCCACCGATGTTTTCTGTGCCAACTTGTATTCCTCTAGCCATATGCTTACCCCGTAATAGACAGTCACACTTTTGATTCTATTACAACATAAATAATTGATTACAGAAGTGATCCAAATTGATTATTACTGTTTATTTCATATTAAAAGCAGTCAACATGCTCTGTTTTCAAATTAATACCATTAATATATAATTGATAGATTCTGATCAGACAGTACTTATCTAATCGGTCTTAAAAAAAATTATTGAACTTTTTTAATCAACCCTCAGTCTAATTTTCAAAAGGTGTTAAAAGGATGTCATCCGTGAACGAAAATTTGCAAGCTTCAAGTGATGAAGCAATCGTAAAACGGGTGCAGGAAGGCGATGTTAATGCCTACAACATTCTGGTAATCAAATATCAGCACCGTGTAGCTCAGATAATTTCAAAATTTCTGAACAGCAGTGATGATGTCAGTGATGTTGCACAGGAAGCTTTTATTAAAGCTTACAAAGCAATTAACAGTTTTCGTGGAGAAAGTTCCTTTTATACATGGTTGTATAGAATTGTTGTGAATGCGGCAAAATCATACATTGAGTCGAATTCAAAGCATAAACACAGTGTTGATGTTGATTCTGAAGAATTTCAGTCGATTGATGAACAGGGTGTTTTAGCAAGCAAAGATACACCAGATAGAATAATAGAATCGCAAGAATTGCAGCAAGTTATTGTCAATGCGATGAATGCTCTTCCTGAAGAATTAAGACGAGCAATTACCTTAAGGGAAGTTGAAGGAATGTCATATGATGACATTGCTCTTGTCGAGAAAGTTCCAGTAGGAACAGTTCGTTCAAGAATATTCAGAGCTAGACAGTTTATTGAAGAGAAGATGAACAAATTTGCTGTAAAGTAACGGTTGTGTAGGAGTTTGTGTATGTTGAAATCAGAGCAGTTATACAGAGATTTAGAGAATGAATCAGCTCTTTTTGATGGTGAGAATACCACCACACAGAAAGGATCAGAAGAGTCTCTGTCTCACATGCAAAACTGGTCACTAATCGGTGCTGCATTGAGAAATGAACTGCCATCTAAAGTCAACATGTCTTTAGCTGATAATGTAATGGCTCAGATTAAGAATGAGAACATTAAGCCAGAACCAGCTAAGATTAAAGAAATTTCATTACCTTCATTCAAGATTGCTTTCAAGAAATTCTCTTTTGGTATCGCCCAGGTAGCACTAGCAGCATCTGTTGCAGCAATTACCATCATCGGTTGGCAAACATACAATGCTGATGAAGGTATCACTGGCGATAAGACTACTGCTCCTTTAGGTTCTGTTGAAGGGGTAAATCTTGCAAGCTACCAGACAGCTCACAATGACAAGACTTTAAAGTTCAACGACAAGTCAAATCAGACTCGGAATCAGAATGAAGATAAAGTTAACAGTGCTGAACTCAAAAAACAACAAAGTCTTGAAGTTGAGCGTATTAACAATTACATTAGAGGCTATGTTTTCGATACTGCCTCAAATTAAAAAGTTTTTATGATTAAAAGTTTTATAAAGACCGTCGGGGCTGTTACTCTGACGGTTTTATTTTTTTCAGAACAGGCAATAGCTGATAATTCAAATCAGTGTATGGCTCTGTATAACTCTGTAAAGAGCGCCTATACAGATAGTGATTTTGAAGCTACTGTTATTGATAATGATCAGGCACAAATGCAGTTATATGCATTAGCTCATTTCAATAAGAATTCTGTATCTTATACCACATGGAAATCTCTAAATAATGAGATTGCAGGTTATGCCTTACGTCAGGATAAAGGTTTTGATTACAATCACAACCGCTCTTATATAGGACCACTATCCTGGCATCAGACTCAGATTTGGGACAGAATTTTTTCAAAAAACAGGAAACTTACAGGTTATGACTGTACTATTGTGGGAAGAACAAGATTAGCAGGTAGAAAAGTAACTGTGATTAGAATGTCTCCAGTTGATGATGTAAGATACAGTTATGTCATTTCAAAAGATGATGACACCTCTTTACCTGTTGAGTTTGTAGTTCTGTCACCAGCTCAGATTGTAGCTTCAAAGTTTACTGTATCAGCTGTTCACTCAGCATCATCTGAGAACTTGTCTTTTCCTGATGAAACTTTTGATAGAGTAGAAAAACTATCAAATAAAAAGAAGCAAAATGATTTAACTATATGGCCTGAATTGACCATACCTAAGCCATTTACAATTGAGAGTGCGGGAATTCAAAAACAAGCAGATGGTACCGAGCTTGAGTACCAGTCATTTACAGACGGCATGGTTGAATTTAAGGTTTACAAGAATTCTGTAAGTTCACTTAATATTCAGTCAGCAACAGACGGAACTTTAACAGTTCTGCGCAGAAACTCAGTTAAAAACGAGTATGCTGTGGTAGGTGAAATTCCTTTAGAGCTAAGTGCTATTGTCCTTTCAAAAATTACACCTTTGCGCTAGTCAAGAATGAATTGCAACTGCGCAAAAAGTTATTCTTAATCAGTCTGCAACCTGTTAAAATAGCTAGTTTAAATGTTTAAATTAGTTCAGGCTGCAACTGTGGCCTCTGATAACCTTTTGGAATAAATAATGGCAGAAATTTACGATCGCAGTTTAGTAAGAAACTTTTCTGTAATAGCACATATCGATCATGGTAAGTCTACCTTATCAGACAGATTTATTCAGCTGTGTGGTGGGTTGAGCGCACGTGAAATGACCTCTCAGGTTCTAGATAACATGGACATCGAGAGAGAGCGTGGTATTACTATTAAAGCCCAGGCAGTAACTTTAAAGTACAAAGCAAAAGACGGAAAAACCTACGAGTTGAACTTTATTGATACACCAGGCCACGTGGATTTCTCATACGAAGTATCTCGTTCTTTATTTGCCTGTGAAGGCGCACTTTTAGTTGTGGATGCTAGTCAGGGTGTAGAAGCTCAGACTTTGGCTAACTGCTATCAGGCTGTAAATTTAGATCTAGAAGTTATTCCTGTATTAAACAAGATTGATTTACCTTCAGCTGATCCTCAAAGAGCAATTGATGAAATTGAAGATTTGATTGGCATTGAAGCTCAAGATGCTTGTAAATGTTCTGCTAAAACTGGAGTGGGTGTACAGGATGTTTTAGAGAGAATTGTAACTGCAATTCCTGCTCCATCAGGTGATCCTGACGGTCCTCTACAGGCTTTAATTATCGATTCATATTTTGATGACTATTTAGGTGTTGTAGCTTTAGTTCGTGTTAAGAACGGTACCTTACGTCGAGGTGACAAGATTAAAGTTATGTCTCAGGGCGTAGCTTGGGAAGTTGATGGCTTAGGTATTTCAACTCCTAAGAGAGTAAAAGTCGAAATTTTACATTGTGGTGAAGTAGGTTGGGTTGTATGTGATATTAAGTCAGTTCACGCAGCTCCTGTAGGTGATACCATCACTCATGTAAAGAATGCGGCTACTGAGCCACTACCAGGCTTTAAGAAAGTAAAACCTCAGGTATATGCAGGTATGTTCCCTGTAGATACTGAAGATTACAATGCCTTTAGAGATGCTCTTGAAAAGTTATCTTTGAATGATGCTTCATTATTCTTTGAACCTGAAAATTCAAAGGCTTTAGGTTTCGGTTTCAGATGTGGCTTCTTAGGAATGCTGCATATGGAAATCATTCAGGAAAGACTTGAAAGAGAGTACAACCTAAACCTGATCACTACAGCTCCTACTGTAGTTTACGAAATTCTACAAACAGACGGTGAGATCTTACATATTGATTCACCAGCAGCTCTGCCTCCAATCTCTAATATTGCAGAAATCAGAGAGCCTATTGCTGAATGTCGCATGCTGATGCCTTCAGAATACGTAGGTGCCATCATGAAGATCTGTCAGGAAAAGAGAGGTATTCAGACTG
>OQWA01000424.1_pt1 | contig 12334 bp, 11 predicted proteins | sample 1691581 | NCBI WGS metagenome assembly OQWA01 (sample SAMN03418264, study PRJEB22391) | human gut metagenome | biome: human-gut; feature: organic feature; material: feces | host: Homo sapiens | place: Tanzania | collected 2013-01
CACTAATAATTTTAATTTGTTTATCATCAGGTATTTCTTGATAAGAGAGTACCCGATATCCCCGTATCTATTTCGTCGAATATCAGCGTGCCTATCATATCTACTTCGGATAAAAGCGGAATAAGCGAGGGATTGTTCAACATGGCGGACGAGCGCGTTAAAGAGAGCATTTTCAAGCGCCCGCATCAATACGAAGGAACGCTCATAGCGCCAAGCCACAAGGAGTTCACTTCCGAAGACAACCTGTTCAATTATCAGGCTCATGTGATAAAAGAAGCGGTTCAGCCCCGCCGCTTCCATAGCTTCTCGCAATCGTAACAACATAATTTTCCATAACAACGCTCCTTCCGAAACGGGTCTGCCGTCAATTTTTCAAATGCTCGATCATAGCCTTTATCAGATCGCCTATCTGCGGCTTTGAGAACTGAAGATCTGCGCCGACGCTCTCGCCTTTCTTTCTCATTCTTTCGTCGATAAGCGACGAGAACAGGTAAACGGGTATTTTCTTCAAATTCTGGTTGTCTTTTATCAGCTTCGTGAGCCTGTGTCCGTCCATCTGCGGCATTTCAATATCGCTTACGACGAGCGCGATATTGTCCGCTGCATTTGAATTATCGGCATAGCCTGAAATATAGTTCCAAGCTTCCTGACCGTTCGAGAACGCAAGTATATTGTGAAATCCCGCAGAAGTCATCGCGTTCACTATCATCTTATTGAGCAGCGCCGAATCTTCCGCAATAACAATTTTTGCGTCATAATTTACCGATTCCGACTTTTCGAGCTTATCAATTCCCGTAGTGTCAAGACCCGAACTGCTGTTGAGGTCGGAAATTATCTTCTCAAAGTCGAGAATAACGATAATTCTTCCGTCAATTTTTGCAATTCCCGTCGCAACGCCTTTCTTACTGTTGTTCGCAACAGACGGCGGCTTTTCGATACTGCTCCAGCTTATTCTCTGAATACCCTTAACGCTGGTTACATGGAACGCAATATCGAGCTGGTTGAACTCGCAGACGATAAGCAGACCGCTGTTCCCGTCAGGCACATCAACGCCGAGAATTTTGTGCAGATCCACAACCGTGATCAGCTTGTCGCGCGGCATAAACACGCCCTCGACGCCGTCGGGCGCGGACGGCATGGGAGTTACCTCGCGATAAGTCATTATCTCGTTTACCTTAGCAATATTTATTCCGTAATCCTCGTTTCCGACGAAGAATTCAAGCAGTTCAAGCTCATTTGTTCCGCTTTCGAGCAAAATATTCGTTTCCATGGCATTCCCTTCCTTTTTTACTTTATATTATACTACGTCATTTTGTCAAAATCAAGTATTTGGGCGAATTTTAACAAAATAATATAAAATTTCCGATTTTTTTGTTAAATTCCAACAATCAGTAGTTGTAATTGCTTCCGCCGATAAATTCACGAACCAGCGAATCAAGCGGAACTTTCGTCATATCCATTTCGTCGATCTCCGTAAGGAATTCCTCAACGTCGGCATATTTCGCGTAGTCCTCATAAATGTCCCTTATTGCGAGAAGCTCGGGCAGAACCAGCGGCTTATATACCGCCGCTTCATATGAAATAAACGTGTCGATATCGTACATTGCCGAGTTCTTATACGGCATTATAAAGCGCTTTTCGCCGCGTTCGACATTTGCAAAAAAGTCCAGCGTTCCCGAGGCGGGACGTCCGCGGAAAAGCTTGTCGCGCATAAGTCGGCGCATAAGTCGGATCTTCGACGGGTGAAGCAGCCTTCCTTCCTTATTTTCAAGGCGCGTGCGAACGCTGACGTAAACCGTCGTAGCGTGTTTGCCTATACGCCCCGTTATCTCGGGATTAAGCGCGTGAATACCCTCCATAATGACAAATTCGCCGGGATTTCGCTTCATTTTCTTGCCGAGAGTGCGGTGCTGCTTTGAAAAATCGAAAGCGGGAACGTCAATTTCCTCGCATTTCCAGAGCTTTTCGAGGTGATCGTTCAGCAGCTCCATATCGAGCCGCTTCGGCGATTCAAGGTCAACGTTGCCGTTTTCGTCAGCCTCGTTTCTCGGGTCGTCTACCGACAGAAAATAGTTATCCATCGAGAGAATGTGGACATTTTTTCCCCTGTATTCGAGCATTGTCGCAAGGCGCATCGCCGTAGTCGTCTTTCCCGAGCCGGAAGGACCCGAAATCAGGATTATCGGCATATCCGCATTGTGAACGGTGAGTCCGTCCGCAACCGCTTCAATACGCGCGCGGTACTGTTCCTCCGCCGCCTGTACAAATGCTTCTGAGTTGTTTTTCGTGTTCAGATTAAGTTCGTTGACAGTGAGAATGTTCATCTGCTTTTTCTTCTTTCTCAAGTAATTCAATAAGCCCCTCGGGCTTTTCACACTTCGCATAAAACAGCGCTTCAAGCTGCTCATCGGGTTCGCTCAAGTCGGGTATCATTACGGTTTTGCAGCCTGCTGCGCTCGCCGAGAGAACCCCGTTCGGCGAATCCTCCACAGCTATACATTCCGCAGGCGTAAGCCCAAGCTGCTCCACGGCGTAAATATAAACGTCGGGCTTCGGCTTTCCGTTTTCGACCATGTGCGCCGAAATTATTCTGTCGAAGCTGTCGAACAAGCCTACCTGCTTCAGATATTCGCTCGCGCGGGTAAGGTCTGTCGCCGTCGCAACAGCCCGCTTCAAGCCCTTTTTCCCGAGGTAATCCAGCAGCTCGGGAATCCCCGCCTTAACTTCAAGTCCGTATTTTTCGAGGTGGTCGGCCATCAGCTTCATGCGTCTCTTGCGTAAAGCCTGATAATCGCATTCCTCGCCGAACCACGTTTTCATAAGCGGCGCGGCATACTTTGCTGCAAGGCTGCGAAGCTGTAAGGCGTGTTCCCGCTGCATGGGAAAGCCCGCCTCATTCGCCGCCTGACACCAGTATTTCACAAGCAGCTTTTCAGTATCGAGAACAGTTCCGTCAAGGTCAAAAATAACCGCCTTAATATTCATAAGTATCTCCGAGATTTGTAGCATTTTTGATTGAATGGAGGGTCATGGATTTTTTCGCCTTTGAAAGGGTATATTCCATTACCTTTGTCGCTTCGTCATGCAGCTTTATTCCCTCGATTGCGAGAGCCGTGGGCGGCATATACTTAACGCGGACGGTATAAAGCTCGCCGACATTTGAAATGTCGGTAATAACCGGCGAATACGCGGTGTAGCGCGGGCTTATCGGAACAAGGTAGGTGTTCGTATCTTCATTATATGTGAAAGAAGTGCTGGCGCTGCCTACCGTCTGATGATTTATTTCAACTGCGTTTCCGAAAATGGCGCGTATATTGAACTCGACGTCTACGGCGGGCACATACATATATGTATTGTACAGCTTTTCGTAGTTCGAATTGTCGCCCGTGAGAATGATGCGCCAGAGCGCAGATTCGACAACGACGCTCGAGGGCAGCTCCTCTACATTTGCGAAAGCGGGCGGGTCGACCGTTACGACAGGGTAAATGAACAGCGCTATCTCATTTTTAAGAGAAGTCTGGTTAGCGATCTCGCTAACGCCGTTCGCGATAAACTTTACGCTCGAATACACGCCGATGATCGACATGACTATGATAAAAACCGCAAACACAAGATAGAATTTGTTCGGTCTTTTTTCTGTTTTCACTTCCGCAGGTTCGGCGGCTTCCTCAGGTTCGTTTTCCTCGGAAACGTCCTCATAATCCCCGCCGAGCGCAGAACCCATAGTTGCGATAAGCGTATCAGTCGCGGACTGTTCCTCGTTCGTTTCCTCGGGCTGCGGCTTTTTTTCGGGAGCGCGGTATTCCCGCACCTCTTCCTGCTCGGGCTGATTTTCGATAGGCTTTTCTTCAGCCTCGGGCTCAGCCTTTTTCTCCGCCTGTTTCACTTCCGCCGAAGCGTCGAGCGAAAAAAGCTGAACCTCCGCGGAAACGTGGTCGCCCTCCTGTTTAAGCTCCTCGCTGAGCCGCTCGGTAACGTTGCGGTTCGGCGCAGAACTGTTTCTGTTCCTGTTTTTCCTTTTGCTCATCTGTTATCCTCTTATCTGACCGTTTCCGTTTATAAGATACTTGTACGTTGTGAGTGCCTGCAAGCCCATAGGTCCTCTTGCGTGGAGCTTCTGGGTAGAAATCCCTATCTCCGCACCCAGTCCGAATTCAAATCCGTCGGTAAAGCGCGTGCTGGCGTTCACATAAACTGCCGCCGCGTCAACAAGCCTCTGGAATTCGTCGGCATTGTCAAGATTTATCGTCACAATACATTCGCTGTGGCGCGTTCCGAAGCGGTTTATATGATCTATCGCCTCATCAACGCTGCGTACGACCTTCGCCGCAATGACATAATCGAGAAATTCCTTGCGATAATCCTCATCTGTTGCGATATGCTCGACGCTGATATATTTCGCGGTTTCCTCGTCGCCGATTATTTTTACCTTTCCGTCCCATTTTTTGGAAAGCGCGGTAAAAAACTGCTCCGCAATGTCCTTATGAACAAGCACGTTTTCTATCGCGTTGCAAACGCTCGGGCGCTGCGTTTTCGCATTGTTCACAATTTCAACCGCCATATCAATGTCGGCAAATCTGTCGACATAAACGTGGCAGTTACCCTCCCCCGTCTGGATAACGGGAATGGTCGAATTCTGCATGACGGAATGGATAAGTCCGCCGCCGCCGCGCGGGATAAGCACGTCGATATATTTATCCGCCTTCATCAGCTCGTTCGCAACGATACGCGACGTATCAACGACAAGCTGCACCGCGTCCGCAGGCAGTCCCGCCTCTGAAATCGCCTCTCTCATGAGCTTTACAAGGCATTTGTTTGAGTAAATAGCGTCGCTGCCGCCGCGGAGAATACATACGTTTCCCGATTTTAGGCAAAGAGCTGCCGCGTCGACCGTAACATTCGGGCGCGACTCGAAAATTATACCGATAACGCCAAGCGGAACGCGCTTCTGAATTATTCTGAGTCCGTTCGGAAGCTCTCCGCCGCCTATCACCTCGCCGATAGGGTCTTTAAGCGCAACGACCTGCAAAACTCCCTCGCTTATGCCGTCAATGCGGCTTTCCGTAAGGGTAAGGCGGTCGATCATAGCTTCTGACATTCCGTTTATGCGGGCGTTTTCAATATCGCGGCCGTTTTCTTTGATAATTACGTCCTTATTGCTGAGCAGCTTTTCGGAAACGGCGCGAAGAGCCGCATTTTTCTGCATTGTCCCGATTTTTGTCATTTCACGTTCGGCTGCCTTTGCGGCAGTTCCAAGCTCGTCAATATATCCCATAATGTGTTCCTTTCGTTATTCGCCGAGGTCGAAGATCGTGCATTTCGCGGTTCCCGCAAATAAATCGTAAAGATTTTCGGGTCTGTCGCCCTTTATTACAACCGTAGGAATGTTGTTTTCTCCCGCAATTTCCGCCGCTTCGAGCTTTGTCAGCATACCGCCGCTCGCAAGCTCGCTTCCCTTTTCTCCCGCCGCAGCAATCATCTCGTCCGTAATTTTTGTCACTATCGGGATATGCTTCGCGTCGGGGAGCGCGGGGTTCTTGTCGTAAAGTCCGTCAACGTCCGTCAGAATAATAAGCAGATCCGCTTCGCAGAGCGCGGCGGAAATAGCCGAAAGCGTGTCGTTTTCGTCAAAGTCGAGCTGTTCGATCGAAACCGTATCGTTTGCGTTGATTATCGGAACAGCGCCCATTTCAAGCAGTCTGTGCAGCGTGTTGAACGCATTCTCGCGGCGCACGGGGTTGCTTACAACGTCGCGCGTAACAAGAAGCTGCGCCACGGTATGGTTATATTTCATAAATTCTCGGTCGTAAATGTTCATCAGTTCACACTGCCCGATTGCGGCGCAAGCCTGTTTCGTCGGCATATCCGTCGGTCGCTTCGGCAGTCCCGCACGGCCTACGCCGGCAGCTACCGCGCCCGACGTCACGAAAATAACGTCCCTGCCCTCGTTTTTTAGGTCGGACATTACTTCTATGAGCTTCTGAACACGGCGGATATTAAGATTGCCTGTTTTATAGCAGAGCGTCGAAGAACCTACTTTTATAACAATTCGCTTCGCGTTTCTTACTTTTTCTGTCATTTTAACAGCTCCAGTCCTTGTAACAATGATAATTATTTACATTATACCAAAAAAAGGCGCAAAAAGCAATAGCAAGCGAAAAAATTAACAAAAAAAAGAGAACCCCGTGGTTCTCAAACTGAAATAATGTATAATGTGTAGAACAAAAGAAAGGAGACAACTAAAAAACTAAATTTAAATGGAGTTCATTTAAGTTTAATTTTAGTTAAGTGGTAAGAGAAGCCTTCGCTTGCCTCTTACATTTCATATTATAGCTGAAAACTTCGAATTTGTCAATATATAATACAAAAGTTTTTCCAAAACCAAGGAAAATTATACAAAAAGTCAAAAACGCAGTAACAAAATTGTGAAAGTCGATAAAAAAGCCCGTGTAACCGACTTTCGGCTGCACGGGCAATATTTTACATTATCCTGTCGAGCTGCTCAACAATATCGTCCACATCTTCCTCGGAAAGCCGTTTTGGCGGCTTGTATTCATCAATAAAACGGATAAGCTCCTGCTCGCCCGAAACCACGAATGTGTTATCTCCGACAAGGTTAAGGCTCAGCTTCACGAACGGGTTGGAGAAAAAAACCACGCCGTCCAGCCACACGTCATGTCCCTCGGCACGAAGAATATGTTTTAGAATATCACGCTGCCGCGCGAGCTGACGAAGCGGGTTGTGCATTTCGCTTTCGGTCACTTTTCCGTCACGGTAGTGCTTCGTCTGTATCCAATGTTCGTCCTTTTCGCTTCCGCATATCATGCCGGAATGGTTCTTTACCTCAACTATAAGCACGCCGTTTTCGCTCACCATAAGCATATCGATTTCGGAGCGGTTATGCTTATAGCGTATCGGAACATTCAGAAATATGTGGTATTTGTTCTTGAATTTTTTGGCAATTTTGTATAAAGCGCGTTCGCCTTTAAGACCCGAAATAAGAATGTTGTATTTTCTTCCGAGTATGGTATATGCGAAGCCGCAGAGAATAATTGCCGCAGCGGAAATATAGCCTCCGACAAGCATATTGCTGTCATCGACATTCATCGCAAATATCACCAAAAGCACCGCAGGCAGCGTTCCGAAAACGACCTGAAGCACGAAAATCAAGCCGACCGAGCGCTTATTCTTATTTTTAGCCTTATGGATTTTCATGATTAAACGTTGAACCTGAATACAACGACGTCGCCGTCGTTCATCACATAATCCTTTCCCTCAAGTCTGACAAGACCTTTTTCTTTAGCGCCCGTCATTCCTCCGTTATTCACGAGGTCGTCGAACGAAACGACTTCCGCGCGGATAAAGCCCTTTTCAAAGTCTGTGTGTATTTTGCCTGCTGCCTGCGGCGCCTTGGTACCTTTGGTTACAGTCCATGCTCTTACCTCCGGCTCTCCTGCCGTCAGGAATGAAATCAGGTTAAGCAGATGATATGAAGCCTTAACCAGCTTGTCAAGACCTGACTCTGCAATTCCAAGTTCCTCAAGGAACATTGCCTTTTCTTCGTCGTCAAGCTCTGATATTTCAGCCTCTATGCCTGCGCATACAACAACCACATCTGAGCCTTCCTCGTCAGCTATTTTTCTTACCTGTGCAATATACTCGTTATCCTCTGCCGCAGCATCTTCCTCTGATACGTTTGCCACATATATAACCGGCTTGTATGAAAGCAGGTCAAGGCTCTTTACAAATTCAGCCTCTTCATCAGTAAGCTCCATGGCTCTCGCCGATTTGCCCTCACCGAGAAAATCATTTACTTTGTTTAGAATATCAAGCTCTTTCTGGAGGCTCTTGTCACCTTTGAGATTTTTGGTTGTCTTTGTTATTCTTCTCTCAAGGAGCTCCATATCCGAAAGAATAAGTTCCATATTTATAGTGTCAATATCCGATGCCGGATTGATTTTACCGTCAACATGAACCACGCTAGGATCGTCAAAGCATCTTACAACATGAACTATTGCGGCAACCTCTCTGATATGTCCCAGGAACTTGTTGCCAAGCCCCTCGCCTCTTGATGCGCCTTTAACAAGACCTGCAATATCATAAAACTCTATGGTAGTATGTATTGTTTTTTTGGCATTGTACATATCCGTAAGCACTTTTAATCTCTCGTCGGGAACCGCAACAACTCCCACATTGGGCTCTATCGTACAGAACGGATAGTTGGCAGCCTCTGCGCCTGCCTTTGTTATTGCATTAAACAATGTGCTTTTACCTACGTTGGGAAGTCCCACTATTCCAAGTTTCATATCTATTTCCTTTCTTAATGCCCGTTGCCGCAGGCTTTATCTCCTCTGATACCGGCACGGCTCAGTATGTGAGTGTCTTGCACAAACACTTTATCTCCGAAAACCATATCGTCGGGCTTCTTTATTCGAATGATGGGGCAACAGGCGAAAGCACAATCCCCTACACTCACATTTGACAGAAATTTGATATATAAGAGTCTCTCGTTATGATAAAAAGCTTCTGCTCCTATTCTCTTCAAAGAGTTTGGAAATACCGCCCTTACCATGTTGGAAGGGTAGAAGGCACGAACACCGATTGTCTCCAGTCCTTCAGGGAAGTTAATGGTTGCAAGTCTTTCGCAGAATCGGAAAGCATAATCTCTTATCTCTCGGACTCCACTATGCAGTATGACCTTTCGCAAATTATTGCAGAACATAAAGCCGTCTATCTTCTTAACCGATGAAGGAATGTCAATCTCATGTAGAGAATAACAACATTCGAAGCCGTTCAAATAGTTTAGGTTTCGTGGCAGAATTATATCCTGCAACGCTTCACAGTGTCGAAACGCATTTCTTCCTATTTGCGTTATTTCATCATGCAACTCCACTCTTTTCAATGATATGCATCCGTCAAATGTGTCGATTTCTATCACCATCACGGAGCGTGGAATGACAATATGTTCCAATGCTTCACAACCCATAAAAGCAGCATTGCCTATTGAGACGATATCATTATGCAACTCTATATTCCGAAGCCGTTTTTGCAAACAGAAAGCAAACGGTTCAATGACTTTGACGCTTTGTGGAATTGTGAAATGCTCTTTCTCTTGCCAACAGTATATCAGACGGCTCATATCTTTTGAATAAAGCACGCCATCTTTAAGCAATATGTAATCGGATTGGTTGTCTATCTCTGAAATTTGTACCTTGAAGCATACCGTCGGCCTCGCACAAACGAACGGACGTTGCTCATACGTTGCAAACGGACTCTCATATTGCATCTCTATTCGAAGACACTTGGGCAGATGTAGTACTCCGATGTTGCTATACTTCTTATACAGCAATTCATCTTGTTGCATTGTAACAATTTTCTCCATATCATAAACATATTAAGTTATCGAAAATCATCTCTTTCTCTATCAAGAAAATCTTTGGTCAGTTTTACCTGTCTTTTGTTTGCAAGACACAGATGTTCTTGCAAGTTCTTCTTGACAGTATTACTTCCTATCTTTCCTTTCTTGTAGTTCTTGATAAGCATATTGACATTTTCAAGTTTGCTTTTTAGCAGCCATTCAAACAGGGTTCCTTGCTCACGAGGTAGATCAGAGTACCATTCGTCAATGCTAGCACGATGTGCCCGATAGGTGGTTAGCGTGTACATATAGTCATCGTGAATGAGTTTCGTTGTCTCTTTGTCATTAAACAGATCCGCCAGTTGCTTATATGCCTCTATCAGCCGATAGTCAACAGGCATGACAGAACGCCATGCTGCCATATTCATGTCGGCTTGGGTACCACAGCCGTATGTTCCCATGATTCCATCAATCACCCGAAATAGTTTTTCGTAACTGTTAGGTTCTTTCCATTTGCCACCTGTTTTTTCATAGAAATGCTTCATCTGTAGTCGTGCTACCTCATGCCAGACAAAGGATGCGCTTGCTTCATCCATACCCGAATTGACCATACTTGCGTATGAATCGAACAGGGCAATAACGATAGAAATGGTGTCTTTGTAGTCTTTTGTAATCCACTTGTTATACTCTTTATTGTCCATGCCCAAGTCTTCCAAACTGTAGCTACAAGTTTTGCTGTACGCTGTATCAGCGATGGATAGCAAGGAGTCAACCGTACGCTCTGAACAAGTCACGTATTCCATAACTTTTTTCTTGTCAACATCCAGATGTTTCAAGATAAATGGAATGCTGTCTTTAGCAACCATCACCGTATCGGATTCCTGATTATCCAATCCGCCTTTGTTCCCCTTACAGGAAACTACGGAAAGGACAATCAGAAACAATACCATCATTTTGAATATTGTAGTAGTTTTCATGTTGCTCATTTTTGTTATTCAATATCTATTCTTGCCACCTCATCCACATTTTTTATCCTACGGATATTTTCAATGGCTTGCTTTAGTTCGTTGGAAGAATGTACCTCAAAATCCACCGTGGTTTCCACAATGCGGTCTTGGGTCACTGTATGGAGTTCCGAAATGGAGAGGTTCTGTTGCTCTGTAATGCAAGCAACCACATCGCTGAGCAGATGATGGCGGTCGATACCACGGATGCAAACACGAACGGGGAACAGAAACAGTTCGTTCTCCTTGAAATCCACAGCTACAATGGTATCGCCCTGCTTGGATGCCTGACGTATAGCGGTGAGGCAGTTGCGCTTGTGAAGCGTAATCTGTCCCTCGGTATTCTTAAAACCGACGACTTCGTCTCCCGGCAACGGATGGCAGCAGGTACAACGTTTATACTCCATCTTTGGACGGTCGGTGAAGAAACTGCCCAAACTGCGCTTTGCCTTATAGGTCAGCACATGGTTCTGCCAATCTGCTTCTGGTACTGCATCCTCTGCAGTACCTATCTCTACACAATCGCCACGATGGAGCACCGTCTTCACAGAGGACAGTTTACCGTTGATACGTGCATAAACGGCATGAAGTCCAACTTCGGTATGAATTTCGAAGGCAAAATCGAGTGCTGTGGCATACTTGGGCAGTACGATACATTTGCCCTTAGGCGTGAAAGCCATGATGTTGTCATGGTAGAACGATGCCGTCACACCATCCATGTAGTCCATCTCGTTGGTGTGGTAGGCTATATCCTTGAGTACAGCCCTGAACTTTTCCAACCATGCCTTCAGGTTTTCCTCCGTGCGTTCAGCAGTACAGCCAAGGCGGTTGTTGCGTATCATACGTTCAGACGAGATATGCACTTCCTCCCATTGTCCCTTTGGATTGAGAAACTTCACATGGAAACTCTGGTAGCCGTTCTCCTTCGGAGCATTGATATAATTGACCACAGAACAAGGACGCTCCTTGAAACAGTCGGACAACACGGCATAGATATGCAAACTCTGCTTCTTCTCCTCCTGCAAGCCGTCTGCCTTGTAGATGATACGCAGGTAATGCTTGCTGTCGATATGTTCGAAATCACAACATTTGGACTGCATTTTGCGCCATATGCTGTAAGGTGAGCGCATACGGAGCTCGATGCGTGCGTCAATGCCGTTAGCTTCAAGTATCTCCTTAGTCTTGGCGATAAAGACATCCACATCTGACTTCTCCGACAGCTGAAGTTCAGCCAATTGCTTCTCTATTTGTTCATATTCACGTGGACAGCGATAGCGGAACGACAAGTTTTCAAGTTCCGTCTTTACGTTATACAAACCAAGGCGATTGGCAAGAGGGGCATAGAAATAATCTGTCTCCGAGGCAATCTTCATCTGCTTGTCAGGACGCATACTGCTGAGCGTGCGCATATTATGAAGTCTGTCTGCCAATTTCACAAGTATGGCACGCACATCAAACTGTACAGACGATAGCATTTGGCGGAAGTTATCCACCTGTTTTGACTGGTCATACTGGGCTTTTTTCTGCTTCGTCACGACACCGACAAGAAATGCCACATCATCCCCGAAACGTTCACGAATCTCATCTATACTGTACGGACAATCCTCCACAACATCATGTTGAAAAGCTGCCATGACAGGGTTTGCTCCCAGTTCCAGCTCTTCTGCCACAATGCGTGCCACGGCAACAGGGTGACTGATATATGGTTCACCTGACTTGCGCAGTTGGTCTTTATGGGCATAAGCGGCAAAGTCGTATGCTTCATGCAACAAGTTCATTTGTTTCTCGTCCACTCGTTGAGCCATCAATGTGAAGATAGCGTCCACATCGGCTTGTATCTTCTTTTCATACTTCTCATTCATAGTCTTTTCATTTTTATCGTTCATTATAAGAGAGTGGAAGAGTGGTTGATATTATCCTAAAATCCGCAACTATCATCCAATACACGATTAAGGGTAGATTTATGAGTCGT
>OQWA01000425.1_pt1 | contig 12333 bp, 10 predicted proteins | sample 1691581 | NCBI WGS metagenome assembly OQWA01 (sample SAMN03418264, study PRJEB22391) | human gut metagenome | biome: human-gut; feature: organic feature; material: feces | host: Homo sapiens | place: Tanzania | collected 2013-01
GACTAGTACGGATTCTTTCTTCCGGCAGCTTCATCTTTGAGTTCCGAGTCTCTCAGTTTCATCAGAAGTCCATGTTCTTCGCTTCCTGAAACCTGTGAGGTTGAAAACTCTATGTCAAGGAGATTTCTTCCCAGAGTCCCCGATATTGATTTTTTGAGCAGCTTAATATACATCTCTGCTTCTTCTTCGGGCATCAGTCCCACAGACATATCTATGTATGATACAATTTCTCCTGCCGCATTGACATAGCAGCCGTATATACGGGTTATACTGTCCCTGTCAGGCTTAAACCGCCTGCGTATTTCATTTAGTTCTTTCTGATTCATTGTAATGCCTCTCTATCTGAAAACTTATATTTATATTATCAAAAATGCAGAAGTTCTTCAACAGAATATAATGCAATCGGTTCCTCGCAAAAAAACAGATCGCCTTGATGCATCAAACTTCCTGTATACTGATGGAGCGTTTAAATTTAATCAGAAAAACAAAACCACCTTATTAATGTTGATTTTTTGCTCCGGCTGATATCTGACCTGATTACAGTATCGACAACTGGTATCTTTCCTGGACCATCAACCGTCAGCCCCAGTTCAAGGCACAGAATAAGGACTCCGTTTTAATCTGGGTATACTCTCTTTCCACCAACAAGGAAGGCAACTATGTAAAGAAAGCAATGCGTGATTGCACAGGCGAGGAGATTTGCCGTGAGTGGCTCTACCACATCGGCGTACCGACAGAAAAAATCGATGCGCTCGCCAAAAACTCCTGCAACACCACAACGTGCTATATGCCTTATATAAACGCATTCTTCCAGCCGAGAAAGGAATCCGACAGACCTAAGGTAGTGCCGGACGGCGCAGTAAACTTTGCTTTCATCGGTCAGTTTGCCGAAACGCCCTGATAATCCTGAACATAGTGAGTTTTCTGAGGCTGAACCTGCACACCTACATTGAAATTATATTTCTCGCGGATGAAGCGAAGCATCACTTCTGCAACGTGTGTATAAGTGGAGTATTCAGAGAAACGGCTGAGATCCTTGTCGAGATAGTCTCCGAGCGGATTGACATTATTGCGGTTGAGGAAATCCATCCATCCGCGATAGACCATCTCCTGGTCGGTCATATTGCCGAGACGGCTGAAATCATACGTATCGCGATCGCTCTTGCTGTAAGAGTACTGATACTGATAGCGGAACTGGAGGAAGGTAGCACGTGCAATAGGCTCAGAGTAAGTAGCTTGCAACTTATAGTTCCAGTTCTTTGCAGGAGCCGTATTGTATCTGTTTGTCTGGTAAGTGGAATCCAGTCCAGCGGCTGTCTGCACCTGATAGAGATGCACGTCAGCAGCACTAAGGCTGTTGCTTTCGCCTTCAGAGAAGCCTCCATCTACACGCAGCGTGATGTTACGTCCGAGGTTATTGAGCTTTCTGTTAAACTGGAGCATACCATTACCATTCTTTGACTTACTGTAAGAGAGTGAACGGTTAGTACGTCCATTGACATTGATGCGCTCACCATTGGCATCGAGCACGTCATTGATTTTATCATTCTCAAGAGGGTCGATGGTGTAAAGGTAAGGATCCTCATTGTAAGTGCCGGAAAGGCTGCTGGAAAGTCCGTCGTTGGTAGAGTAACTGTATGATGGACGGAACATGATGTTCGTGAGAGTGTCAGGTTTCCATTCCAGTCTGCCGCCGAAAGAGACGGAATTTCCGCGAGAATAGTTGCGGTTAATACTGTTGGAGAAAGATCCCGTAGTGGCTACAAAGTTCTCTGAAGATGATTTGCTGAAAGCGTCACCGTCAGAATGGCGCCACATGAGTCCGAAGTCAAAGTTGAGTTTGTCCTTGTCGTAATTGACATTGAAAGCACCGTCCTTTGAAGCATTCAGTCCGTTGCGGTTGCCTCCGAATCCACGACGACCGCCTCCAGGGAAGCCCATATCATTGGTGTTGTTTGCACCGCCAAAGCCCATAAAGCGCAATCCGTCCTGAGTGTACATACCCATCAATCGCTCAGCGTAACGGTCGTGGTTGCCATAGCTACCGTCAAAATTGAACATATATCCCTTGTTCATGCCAGGCTTGATTCCGAAGTCGAGCACAGTGGACTCCTCACCGTCATCAATACCTGTCACGCGTGCGAGGTCACTCTTCTCGTCATACGCGCGAATCTTATCTACAATGGATGTAGGCAGGTTTTTCAGGGCTGTCTTTGTGTCTCCTGACATAAACTCCTTACCATCCACCTTAATCTTCTTTACAGACTTTCCATTGATGGTGATATTACCATCATCATCCACTTGTGCTCCTGGAATCTTCTTTACCAGTTCCTCAATAACGGAACCTTCTGCAGTGCGATAAGCCGAAGCATTATATACAAAGGTGTCTTCCTTGACAGTCACTTTTGACGCAATACCATTTGCCACGACTTCTTTCAGAAGCACAGCATCTACCGAGAGATTCACCTTGCCGAGAGCTATATCTTTATTGTCAGCGATGGTAAGGTTTTTCTCATAAATCTTATATCCTATATTGGTCATCTTAAGGATATATTTTCCATTCTTAGGAGCTTTCAGAGAGAACTTACCATCTGCGTCAGTCACTGCGCCTGTTACGTAAGAACTGTCTGATTTCAAGAGTTGTACGGTCGTTTGCATCAAGGCTTCCTTTGACTCCTTATCTAAGACCGTTCCAGTGATGACCCTATTCTGTGCCATCATCATTACCGAACCCATTACGAGTGCGATCAATGTGAGTAATGATTTTCTCATCTGTCGTTATAGTTATGTTTTAATTGTTGTCATATTTCATCTACTTTTTCTCTTTCACACAATATAATAACGAATAAAAATGAAAAAAGTTTAGAATCGCCCAATCATTTTTTTCGATTTCAAAAGCAATAAAAAAACTACGTCTGCGCATTTCTACAATATTTTAACATTTATTTTTGAAGAAAAATAATCTGGCTTGAAATACACGATTCTCGCTATTTTGGGAATTACCTATAAATCAGCAAATTACAAAAATCGAGATTTGAAAAGATAATTTTCATGCAGAAAAAGCTTAGTTTTTGGACTATAAAAGCATAGTTATCGCAACACAATATCTATGCTTTTGCATCCTAATAACATAGATATTACAAGGTAAAAGCTAAGCTATTGCAAAACCGAAGCAAAAATTTCAGAAGACGAAGGCACTTTTTCATCGTCAAAGAGCATTTTTCTCTCAAAAACGCGAAGTAGAGACGGGGGATTTTTGATACACTTTTAACAAATCAAAATAAATGCAAAAAGCGATTACCGCAATATTTCCGTTGCTTGAAACATTTTCCTCATTGCACACAAAAACTATTCTCCGACCTGCTATTCCTAAAGGAATTAGAAGAAATTATTTGTCAGTATAATAATTTTTTAGTAATTTTGCATTCGATAACAATCAAAAAAAATCAATACTACAAATAATCAACTACTGACATGAAGAAAAGACTATTAGGAGCGATGCTATTGGCATCCACCATTACGACAAACGTTTGCGCTCAACAACTTAAGGAGAAACTCAACCGCGCTCCTGTGGCTGTAAAGACTTCTACCGGAGTGCTCGTATCATGGCGCTCTTTCTCCGCTGATGCAGACGACCTCTCTTTCACCGTTTATCGCAACGGAACGAAGATTGGATCCAACATCACAAGGAAAACAAATTTACACGACTCCATGGGCAAAGCCGGCTACACCTACAGGATTGAGGCAAGCAACGGCGAGACATTCGAGACAAAAGCGTGGGCTAATATATGCACTACTTTCGATGCAAAGCGACCTGCTCCACAAGTCACCGTTGGTGGCTCGAAAGGTAAATACCGTCCTGACGATATGAGTGTAGGCGACCTTGACGGCGACGGCGACTACGAACTCGTGCTGAAATGGATGCCTGACAATCAGAAAGATAACAGCCAGAAAGGATACACTTCTCCATGTATCATAGATGCTTACAAGCTCGACGGCACATTTCTTTGGCGCATAAATCTCGGACTGAATATTCGTTCGGGAAACCATTACACTCAGTTTCTCGTCTATGACTTTGATGGAGACGGCAAAGCGGAAGTGATGTGTAAGACTGCTCCCGGCTCTAAAGACAGTGAAGGAAATTATGTCACCGAGGCGGCAACCGATGCCGATATCAGAAAGATAAACAATTCAAAGACTTACGTCAACAGTAACGGCCATGTAACTGGAGGTGAAGAACTTCTGACCGTATTCAATGGAGAGACTGGCAAGGCAATGCACACCGTATGGTACAACCCAAACCGCGCTATGACAACCGGCAACAAGAGCATGAGTTACGGCAGTTGGGAGAGTGAAAACGGCAAGAGCACAAACTACAACCGCGGCGAGAGATACAATGCCGCAGTGGCTTATCTCGACGGACTCGATCATCTGCCTTCAGCAATCTTCCAGAGAGGCTACTACTCCAGCTGCTTCATCTGGGCAGTAGATTGGAACGGCAAAGAAATTTCCACAAAATGGATCCACAAAGGCAGAAAAGGTTCATGGTCTGTCGATGACAAAGATGGCAAAAGCATCGCTTCAGGCACGGGAAAGTCAAGCTTCGGCCAGGGCGTCCACGGCATTTCTATCGGTGATGTCGATGGCGACGGCAAAGACGAGATAGTCACAGGTTCGGCTACCATTGACCATAACGGTTCGCTGCTCTGCTCTACAGGCAAGGGACATGGTGACGCTATCCATCTCGCACCGCTTTTTGCTGACAGTAATGAGCTCGGTCTGATGATGCCTCATGAAGAGAAACCTTACGGATATGACGTCCACAATCCTTCTACTGGCGCCCTCCTAATCAACAAGACCAGTTCGGGCGACAACGGACGTGGACTTGCCGCTGACTTTATCCCTTTCAATAAAGGTTACGAATTTTGGACCAGTGCTGACAATAACATCTATTCCTGTACCACTGGCAATGTAATCCTCGACAAGAAACCGGACACCAATTTCCGAATCTACTGGACAGGAGACCCATTCGACCAGACTTTCGATGGCAGATACGACAAGAATGCGGATAAGTTTAATCCAAGAATTAGATATTACAACACCAATTCCAAGTCTATCAAGACATTCATCGAATTCAACAAGCACGGCGAACCACAGGCGTGCAACACCACGAAAGCAACGCCTTGTCTCCAGGCTGACATCCTCGGCGACTGGCGCGAAGAACTGGTAATGTTCCAATATGAGGCTGATTATTCCTCTGATGTTGTGAAAATCATGATTTTCTCTACACCGGAACCTACCAATTACAAAGTACCTTGCCTGATGGAAGACCACGTCTATCGTATGGGAATTGCTTGGCAGAATAGTTCTTACAATCAGCCTCCTCACCTCGGATACAGCCTTGCTGAATACGTGGGCGCTGGAACAAAATACACCATCAACCCTACTTCTCATGCTCCTGCCTACAAGGATGTGGAGACTGGAATAAAAGACGTGAAGATGACAAAGCCTGACAACGGAATAATGTATAACCTGAAGGGTCAAAGAGTCAGCAGACCTGTGCCTGGAGAAATATACATACTCAATGGCAAGAAATTCATTTTCAAGAAATAAGGTAAGCTTTTAGCAACACCTGCAACAACAAAATAACAACGCTTATGCAAAGAATAATAATCTCAACAGACCTCGAGACGGAGCTCTCACAAGCCATCGCAGACTGCGAACATGACAGAATTTTCATTCTCACAGATGAGACGACACACCGACTGTGCCTGCCATTGGTAAAGGATTTCGACTGCCTGAAGGACGCTGAGATTATTACCATAGGCGCTTCGGACGTAAACAAGACTTTGGAGTCCACCGCACGCGTCTGGGAAAGACTGCAGAAAGGCGGAGCTACACGCCACTCTTTGCTCATAAATCTCGGTGGCGGAATGGTGACTGACCTCGGAGGCTTCGCCGCTTCTACATTCAAGAGAGGAATCAATTTCATCAACATACCGACCACTTTGCTCTCTATGGTCGATGCTTCGGTAGGTGGAAAGACGGGATTCAATTTCGGCGGACTGAAAAATGAAATCGGAGTATTCAATGATTCAAAATACGTCATACTCTCTACAGCTTTCCTAAAATCACTCGACAGCGAGAATATCGCTTCTGGTTATGCTGAAATGCTGAAGCATGGACTCATCAATCGCAAGACAAATGCGATGTGGGCAGAACTGATAAACTTCGACCTTGCTCACCCAGACCTTGGCACACTCCAGCGTATGGTGGCTGAAAGCGTCGCTATCAAAGAGGAAATCGTGGAGGAAGATCCGCAAGAACATGGCATTCGCAAAGCTCTCAATCTTGGACACACCATCGGGCACGCCTTCGAATCATGGGCAATGCGTGAAGCGGCAAAGGCTGACTCTGGCAAAGCACGACTCGAAAAGCCGATTCTCCATGGTTATGCTGTGGCTTACGGCATAGTAGCAGAGCTCTATCTTGCTGCAAAGAAGACAGGTTTTCCTACAGACAGGATGCACCAGACCGTGAGATTTATCAAAGAAAACTACGGTACGCTGCCTATCACCTGCGATGATTACCCTACCCTTCTCGAACTGATGACTCACGACAAAAAGAACGTCGCAGGCGTGATAAACTTCACTCTGCTGGGCGGTATTGGTGACATTCGTATCAACCAAACTGCCACGAAAGAAGAAATAATGGAGGCTCTCGATTTCTTCCGTGAAGGATAATTAACATTTTTTATTTGCGATTTTTCTCTTTTGATATTGAAAAAGCGTACCTTTGCAAAAAGATTACACCAACCGAGATATGAATATACAATTAAATCCAAATATTGATGCCTGCAAGACATCTGTCTTGATAGTAGATGACATTCCTATCAACGTCACTCTGATTGAGAAAATGCTCAAGCCATTCCACTTCGTAATCGAGAAAGCAAATGACGGACAGACAGCGCTTGACATCGTGGCAGACAACAAACCAGACCTCATACTGCTCGACCTTATGATGCCTGGGATAAACGGTTACGACGTGATAAAGCAACTGCGAGCTAAAGAAGAGACTAAGCAACTGCCTATCATCGTCATTTCCGCGCTCAATTCTAACGAAGACGTAGTGAAAGGTTACGACCTTGGAGCCAACGACTTCCTGACTAAGCCGATTATCATGAACCGCCTCCACACCAGCGTAATAACGCAACTCAATAAGGCTATGGAAGCTAAAGGGATGGCATAATGTGAGACAGTATTTAGGTTGCAGCTGTCACCATCCATTTCTTATTAGTGGTTTAAGGCTTTGACATATTATCTTTATGGCAGAGCTATCACTGAAACCCACATTCTAACACAAAGACAATGATTATTGGCATACTCATAATCATATCAATCATAGTCGTGGCTATTCTCATAATAAGACGACTTTCAATGATTAAAACTGGAAATGAAAACATCCAGGATATGAATAAGCAGATTGCTTCTCTCACACAGAAACTGGAAGAAGCAAGGCAGGAGAGCAAACTCAAGGACGTTTATCTCCACAATATTTGCCACGAAATACGCAATCCACTCAATGCTGTGGTAGGATTTGCGCAACTCGTGTCCCTGCCAGACGATATCGTCAGCCAAAAGGAAAAAGAGGAATATAACGATTATATCACTCAAAACTCCAGTCTGCTGATGCTCGTCGTCGATGATATACTGAATATTTCGGACATAAAGAGCGGAAACTACAAGATAAGCAAAGCGCCAGCTTCGCTCAATAACATAGGCGTTTCGGTTATCGCAAGCGTGAAATACAGAGTCACCGATAAGGTAAAGCTCTCATTCACATCCGATTTCGACGATTCATTCATGCTCGTCACAGACGTCAGAAGAGTGCAGCAGATACTCATCAATTTCCTCACCAATGCCATAAAGCATACGTCAGAGGGAAGCATCGTACTGCATTGCTCGCGTGATGAGAATCCGGGAATGGTAACATTCTCCGTCACCGATACAGGCGAGGGTGTGCCTTCGGAGCAAGCTGACAAGATATTCGACCGGTTCACCAAGCTCAATGACTTCGTGGAAGGCACTGGACTGGGGCTCAATATCTGCAAAACTCTCGCAGAGAGACTTAATGGCAAAGTCTATCTCGACAAGACATATAGTGAGAAAGGCGCTCGATTCGTCTTCGCTCATCCTATAGATTGAAGCTTTAGAGCCTAAAAATTTGGGCACAAGAACGTTACTTCTACTGCACTCTGATGTTAGTAGAATAGAATAGGGAGTAATTTTTATAAAAACAGAACAGAAAACAAAATAATATAGATAATACATGAACATTTTAGAACTTAGCGAACAGGAAATAGGCAGACGTGAGAGTCTGAAGGAATTACGCAACATGGGTATTGACCCATATCCTGCAGCCGAATACCCGGTAAACGCATGGAGCAAAGACATACGCGACAATTTCGTTGACCTTCCAGTCATTGGTAAAGACGAAGAGGGCAACGATATCCATGAACAGGCTACTCCAGAGAATAGCCGTTGTGTCTCTATCGCAGGACGTATGATGGGACGCCGCATCATGGGTAAGGCTGGTTTTGCAGAGATTCAAGACTCTAAAGGCAGAATACAGGTTTATGTTCAGCGCGATGAAATCTGTCCGGGCGAAGACAAAGCACTATATAATAATGTATTCAAGAAGCTTCTCGACATCGGTGATTTCATCGGTGTGAAGGGTTATGTCTTCCGCACTAAGACCGGTGAGATTTCTGTTCATGCTCAGGAACTCACTCTCCTCTCCAAGTCTCTCAAACCACTTCCGATCGTAAAGTATAAGGATGGCGTGGCATACGATAAGTTTGATGATCCAGAACTCCGCTACCGTCAGCGCTATGTGGACCTCGTAGTAAACGATGGAGTGAAGGAAACATTCCTCAAGCGCGCTACTATCATCCGCACTATGCGCTCCATCCTCGATGGTGCTGGCTACACTGAGGTGGATACTCCTATCCTTCAGAATATTGCTGGTGGCGCTTCTGCAAGACCATTCATCACTCATTTCAATGCGCTCAATCAGGATATGTATATGCGTATCGCTACTGAGCTTTACCTCAAGCGCCTTATCGTAGGCGGTTTTGAGGGCGTCTATGAGATGGGTAAGAACTTCCGTAACGAGGGAATGGACAAGACTCACAATCCTGAATTCACATGTATGGAGCTCTATGTCAGCTATAAGGACCTGAATTGGGGTATGGGCTTCACAGAGACTATGCTTGAGAAAATTTGTACTGCCGTTAATTGCAAGCCTGAAGTAGAGATTGATGGTAAGGTGATTTCTTTCAAAGCACCATTCCGTCGTCTCCCTATCCTCGACGCTATCAAGGAAAAGACTGGCTACGACCTCTATCCTATGACTGAGGATGAGATTCGTGAAGTGGCTAAAAAACTTGAGATTGAGGTGGATGAGACTATGGGTAAGGGCAAGCTTATAGACGAAATATTCGGCGAAACTTGCGAGGGCACATTCATTCAGCCTACTTTCATCACCGACTATCCTGTCGAGATGTCTCCACTTACTAAGATGCACCGCTCTAAGCCAGGTCTTACTGAGCGCTTTGAGCTTATGGTCAATGGTAAGGAACTTGCAAATGCTTACTCTGAGCTCAATGACCCTATCGATCAGGAAGAGCGCTTCATAGAGCAGATGCGCCTCGCTGACAAGGGCGATGACGAAGCTATGATCATCGACCATGACTTCCTTCGCGCTCTTCAGTATGGTATGCCTCCTACATTCGGCATCGGTATCGGCATCGACCGTCTCGTGATGTTGCTCACTGGAAAGTTTGCTATTGGTGAGGTAATGCTCTTCCCTCAGATGAAGCCTGAGAAGAAAGCTCCTCGCTCTACTACTGCAGAATGGACTGCACTGGGCATCGCTGAGGAATGGATTCCACTCTTCAATAAGGCTGGCTACTATCTTGTCTCTGACTTGAAGGACGTCAAAGCACAGAAACTCCAGCAGGACGTCTGTGGCGTAAACAAGAAATATAAACTCGGACTCGACAATCCTAAAGTGGATGAGTTCCAGAGCTATATTGACAAAGCTGCACTCTAATATTTTCAGAATAATGTAAAGAAGGAAAAGGAGATATTGACATTCAGGCTGTCATGACACTTCTTCATGGGAAAAATGATGTCACTCTCCCCTTTTCCGCTTTCCTTAATCTTACCAAGAAAAAGAATAACTATGTTCAATTGTGGTAAAATAGCAATAATCGGAGGCGGTAGCTGGGCGACAGCTATTGCTAAGATTGTTGTAGAAAACACTCACCACATAGGATGGTATATTCGCCGTGACGACAGAATCGAGGAATTCAAGCGCATCGGCCACAACCCTGCTTACCTGACAGGTGTCCATTTCAATCTGGACGAAATCAATTTCTCAAGTGATATCAATAAGATAGTGCAGGCTTACGACACTCTTATCTTCGTAACTCCATCACCTTATCTGAAGAATCACCTTAACAAATTGAAGGTGCGCATCCGCGATAAGTTTGTCATCACTGCCATCAAGGGTATCGTGCCTGATGAGAATCTTGTCTGCTCGGAGTATTTCCACGATGTGCTTGATGTGCCAAACGACAACCTCGCTTGCATCGGTGGACCGTCTCATGCTGAAGAAGTGGCGCTTGAAAGACTTTCGTATCTTACCATTGCCTGCTCGGATACAGACAAGGCTAAGGCGTTTGCCGAAGTGATAAGTGGAAGCTATATCAAGACTAAAGTATCAAAGGACGTGCTCGGAATCGAGTATTCGTCAGTCTTGAAGAATGTTTACGCCATCGCTACGGGCATCTGTTCCGGACTGAAATACGGTGACAACTTCCAGGCTGTGCTCATAAGTAATGCGCTTCAGGAGATGCGTCGCTTCCTTGACAGTGTGCATCCTGTGGATGAAAGACACATAGAGGATTCTGCTTATCTCGGTGACTTGCTCGTGACCTGTTACTCCAAATTCTCACGAAACCGCACTTTCGGAACGATGATTGGTAAAGGTTACTCCGTGAAATCTGCGCAATTGGAGATGGAAATGATTGCTGAGGGATATTTCGGCACAAAATGTATGAAGGAAATAAATAAGCATATGCACGTCAATATGCCTATTCTGGATGCCGTATATAATATTCTCTATGAGCGTATCTCTCCGCAAATAGAAATCAAACTGCTCACTGATTCATTCAGATAAATCCCCTATCAGCCTCCCATATCTTTACTTTCACATAGAAAAGGCTGACCAACCGAATACGACAAAGAAATGGAGCATTGCCCATACGTTGACACTTTACGTCTTGTAACCTCGTTCCAAATAAACCGTCGTGCGGTATCTAACTAATTAACAAACTCGTAAAGGACTGTGGTCGGAGCCTTTCTGAAACCGTCGCGCGGTAGGAGGTGAAACCGATCCACAGTGTCCGTTACAGTATAGCATCTTTCGTCCTTGGAGAGGGACGTTAATAACTACTACTTTATTATACGAGGGTGTATTCTGTTGTGAGAAAATCTCTCGATTTACAGAAAATACGTCTCAATCTGTTGACAAAACAGTCAGAATATGAGAGAATATAAATCAATTCAACGGGGCTTTTTTCATTTGCTGTTCAAGTGCAACATAACAGAAATTAAGTTTTGATCGGTAAAATGCGGATTCCCCGATTGGCTCGAAAAACAAAGGAGGTTTCGACATGAAACGAATGAACCGAATTGTCTCAGTTATTCTGTGCTTGACCATGATTCTGTCGTGCGCCCCGCTCACGATAAGTGCTTTTGCGGCTCAAAACACAGATCCATCATCTTCCGTATTAGAAGTTGATCCCTCGGTATTGAAAGAAAAAGGGATCGAGCCTGACTCGATGAAAAATCGATTGATAGGCGACTATAACAATGATTGCGTTATTTCTGCAGCAGACGCGAGAGTTGCGCTTAGAACTTCAGTTGGACTGGAGACCCATCTGTTGCCGGAGCAATTGTTTGTACTGGATGCAGATCAGAATGGCGATATTCAAGCAGCCGATGCACGTTTAATCCTCAGGATGGCAGTTGGGCTTGAAAAAATAAAAGAGATTTTGATAGTATCAGAAACAAATGAAGAAATCAATTGCAAAGTTTCCTTTGATAGTGATGGAGGAACACCCGTATTGACGCAATATGTCAAAGCCGGGGACCATGCATTCGAGCCTGCTGCCCCAGAAAAAGATGGATTTGTTTTTGTTGGATGGTATACAGATAAAAACTATAATGAGCAGTTATTGTTCGATGATAACGCTATCAATGAAGA
>OQWA01000426.1_pt1 | contig 12329 bp, 7 predicted proteins | sample 1691581 | NCBI WGS metagenome assembly OQWA01 (sample SAMN03418264, study PRJEB22391) | human gut metagenome | biome: human-gut; feature: organic feature; material: feces | host: Homo sapiens | place: Tanzania | collected 2013-01
TTCAATGTAAAATTTTGCAATGCGGAGAACAAACTCCATTGCACGAACCGCATTCGCTGCCGCATCGGACGCTTTACCGGCACTGTGTTCGGCTTCTTCGAAAACACGAATATCGGCGTTTGCAGTCAATCGACTGTAGAACGCGGGAAGCGTTTTATAAAGGTAGTCCGAATATTTGCCGTCAACATGTATCGACGAATCGAACATATTGCGGAACAATTCGCGAACGGTTTCAAAGTCGGCTGCGGCCGCCAGCTTGTTGAAACCGATGAACAGCGGAGCAAAGGAACAGAATGCGTAAATCACCGAATGCAGCAAGCCTTCGTCAAAGCTTTTAGGCATGTCATCAAGAAAACTTGTGAATGCAGTCAATCCGTCAATGCCCTTCAGAACGAGGCACTCGCTCTGCCCGGAATGCTTCTGAAGCCGCACGGCAACGCAGTTTTTGCCGCATCTGTTCTTTGCGTAATCGAACAGCAAGTCTGCCGAATCATCAAGAGCTTCATAAAGCGGAAATTTGCTGTAGCATATGCTTATGCCGAGCGACAGGGACGGCACGGGGATCGGCTCTTCGCCCGGTTTCTTTTCGGCATTTGCCGCTTTGATCGCATCGATATATGTTTTGAACGATTTTTGAAACAAATCCTTTGCATCCCTTGCGAAGTGAAACACGGTTTCGCCGGACGAGCTTTCGGCGGGCAGCAGCGCAAGCAGGTCGTCGCCTCCGGAATAAATTGTAACGCCGCTGTAACGGTGAACAAGATCGGCCATTTCGCCGCAATACAGAACACAGGTTCTTGAAAAATTGCGCAGTTCATCTGCTTTAAGCGAGGCAATGATTTTGGAAACAGCATCCGCATCGCTGCGAACGACGGCATAGTAATCGTGTTTTTTCAGTTGCTCGCGAACTTTTCCGTCTTTTGATGTGTCCGCAATGTCCTCAGTGCTTCGAATGCTTGTGCGATCTTCGCCAAGCAGCGGCCAGTTTTCAAACCCTTGCGTAAGCGGCAGCTCGCGTATGCTGCGGTTGCTGACAGCCTTAACGATCTCGTTGCAGCTTTCAACCCGAATTATCGGCTGAAAAAGCTCAAGACTGTCCAACGCAAGCCCGCTTTTAAGAATAGGGTTTTCGCCGTGCTCCTCATCAACATCGAATGCAGTGCAGGCGATAAGCATGTAACGGCGGAGATAATCATCCCCTTCCTTTTCATTGAAACCGAATGTATCGGCAAGCGAACGGATTACGGAATTCCTTAAAGCGGAGAAATTCGTTACATCAAAATTCTTCGCGCGGAAAATGATATGGTCGGGAAATCTTCCCACTCCGTCCGAAACAATAACGTCCGCAGCCGCCGAATCCTCCTTTGTCCCCGCAGCGTTTTTATGATAATACGGAACTATAATGTCCTCTTCGGAAATGTTGAACTCCGAATGCTCCAAAAGATATTCGCATATCGACTTGGAAAGATAGGAGAACATGTAACTCGCGGCCCAAAGTGCACCGGTGGATTCGGCAAGGCCGATGGTTTTGAATATCGGACCCAATGTGACTGCAATGTATTTTACTTTACTCATATATTCACCTCCTTATTTAAGTGCGCAGAACGGGACGAAGCCGAAGATACTTCGCAGGGAAAACATCTCGACTGTTTAAATCGACAATCCCGTATCCGCCGCCTTTGTCACTTGTTTTATCGTTGAAATCCTTCGCAAACGCGTCAAGGAACCGCTTCAGTGCTTCATCGCCCGAATTTGCTCCCGGTGCAAGCTCTTCCGCTGTCGGGGTTTTTATCATGCCGCCTTTGCATTCTTGCTTGAGATAGTTGAGCTTTTGGTCACTTGTCGCCTTGCGGTCGTATTCATCCTCTTGATTCTTTTCCAGAATATAAAATTCTGAACCGAAGATCTCATCCGGCATTTTCTGCGGAAGAATGAAGACAAACTTTCCGATTGGTTTGAACAGCAGCGGCGACGGGAAACGCTCGACGCCTTCCGCACTGTGGATATAAATATTGTGGACAGTGCGATCCTCACGCGTTTCCCCTCGGGGAGCGCGACAGAATCTGGAGTTTTCGTTTGTGCCCAAAAGCCCGCGCACATAGCGATATCGGACATTGCTGCCATAAGGATGAAGGTGTTCACCCCGGGTTGCTTCGTTATAAACATTGTGAAGCACTTGTTGCTTAACAAATGCCTTGTCGTTGGCAAGCGGATTTTTTTCCCGCTGAAAGTAACGGAAGACAAAACCGCGGACGTAATTACCCTCACCGCGGTTAAAGCCGCTTCTCAAAAATGCAGAGATGACCCAAACGGCATCAAGCAGGGCGTCGGCATTGACATTACCGTCGAGCTTGCAGTAATAGGCATTCGGGCAGTATTTCCCAACGAGGTCAAATCCCTTGGGTGCATTGGGCTGGGTGTTGATATCAACCGTAAATGAACCGAATCCTTTCCGCTGCCGTGTTCCGAAATTATGCATCATGAAAAAACCGCGAATGTGTTCGTCAATAAATGTCAGCAGTTCCGGAATGAAGCAGCGAATCGTGAGTGTCAACCCGTCTTTATAAAAGAGTGACTCTTTAAAGGTTTCCTGAATCGCTTGAACCGTATCTTGAATATTATTTCCTGATGCCATATTTCCGAAATAGTTTTTGTGTATTTCGTGTAAACTTGCATTCGGCGGGCGGTGTTCGGCTCTTGCAATGGCTCTTTCGATACCGTTTTCAATCGATTGCGTTCTGTCGACTCGTTCGCTGTTCGGTGTGATCCGCATCATGTAATCAAAACTTTGCTGTGAACCGTCTCCGACAAACCATTTCTTCCATCTGTCGTCCCCGAATCGGTCATCTTTCTCCAATTGTTCAATCAAGAACCTGTCCAATTTCGGCTTGACTTCCGTTGCGCGCAAACAGGCGTGCGGTTCGGAATGCTGAAAATGGATAAGCGGTGTGTGTTGAACCAATTTGTATTCTTTTTGCCAATCATTCATTGGATCCGTGTTCTCCTTTCAAAATTAAAAGTCATTAAAGTTTGTTGAATTTCGCTGAAAAGTGTTTTCAATGCCTGCGGCGGTATTTTATTAAGAAAAAAGATATTACTCCGACTAAGACTGCGACAGCAAACAAAGCCGGAACATGCCAACCGTAACCTTTAAATTTTTGCACGGCATCTACTCCGTCGGCAAAAAAACCGGCCAGCGAAAGCAGCAGCGCAATCAGAGCAGAAATCGCTGCCCACTTGTTAAAGTCCGTATCCAAGGTCGTGTTTGCGGCGGAATACAGCGCGTCAAGCTGATTTTGTAATGCTTCACGCTGTTTGCCCACAAAAAGGAATTCGCGGAGCATTCCGTACAACTCGCAGCCCTGCTCCTGTGCCGTGACTTCAAACAGGTCAAGCTGACTTTGAAAAGCAACAAAGCGTTCCTGAAGCTTGTTCAGGGCAATAATGTTTTGTATACTGATTTTCTTCTTTTTTGGGTTCTTAATATGCGCGGAAAGCAGCGCAGCATCCGCCTGGAATTTAATCAGCGAGGCGCGCTGAACAAGTGCGAAACATGCAAGCCGCGTGTATTGAGTTAAAAACGGCAGGATTACCGGAGCGTAGACGGATTCGGAAGTGACGCAGACGAGACTGTAATTTGTGACAGCCTGCAAGGTGCCGTAACTCAGCCAGCGCTTGTAAACATGTGCCGAAAGCAGCTCTTTTCGCATTTCGGCAGTCGGACAGCTTACGTTGCCTTCCGTGTCGATAAACACAAACTCATATAAGGAATTTGCGGTTTTATCATCGTGAAGATAGTTGAATTCTCCCAAAACGTTTGCGGCAGTGTAAAACTCCGCCGTTTTCGTGTCGGCAACGCAGCAGCAAACGAACATTCTGTCGTCCAATGCGGGGCTGATAAGATATTTTGAGTTTGTGCCGCGCTTGGAAGAAAAAGTTTTTTCACTATGTTTTTTATCAGATGGATCGCCCGATTTGCCGGAGGCTTTTTCGGGCGCGGAAGAATAATTCAGAACATCGGTGATAAAGTTTGCAACATGCGTGAGGGACAGGTGTTCAAAAAGCATTTCCGTGTTTCGGCATTTGTAAACAAAATCCTTGAAATTATCCGAAAAACGTTCGATTTTAGGCGACCCGTCCGCATTCCTGCCCGCTGTAAACTCAAAGTCAAAGCTGTCGGCACAAAGCGAAAAATATCTTTCGGGATCGGGAACGGGCAGCAGCGGAAGATTGATCCTTCGGCCGTATTCGTTGATGGCCTTAACGGATTCAATGTTTGCCTGACTCGTTTTTCCGTCCTTTGCAAGGCCGTGATTTTCGCATTCAAGCATAAATATGCCGATTCCGGTGTTGAAAAGCATAACACGCACTGCATTAACATGCAGGTCATATGTGATATTGCGCGTGATATAATAATGCGCCTGCAGCTTTTTGTCCCTGCCTTCCGGACGGAATTCAAATGTGTGTGAAATTTCCGAATGCGAGTTGTTATTCAAAGAGGTATACAGCGCATTGCGCATTGCAGGGTTGAAATACTGATATTCCTGATATGCAAGCCGGATATTTTCAAGCTCGGCATCTTCGTTATCGCCGTCAAGCGCGGTCACTGCCCGCAAAATTTTGTCAACATCCAAACATGCACAGCCTTTTGCAGAGGAATGCTTTTTGAACTTTGACGGACGGTTAAAAGGAAACTTCCGCTTGCCGTTTTCGGAGCAGCATTCGTCACTGTACCACATACCGTTTTCTTTAAAGTATTCTACAACGGATTCAAAGTCAAATTCGGCGTTTCCGCGTGGATCTTCGATATTGAACGGAAGCATGAATGTGTGGTAACTGTATACGGACGATTTCTTCCTGTCCAACAGCTCAACGGCCTTTGCTTCAATGTCGTAATTCGGAGAAGCACCGACAGCATCTGCGATAAACGGCGAGAAAAGCGTGTGAAAACTATAGTTCAGTTTCGGTCTTTTTCGTCTTTCCGACTCCTCTTGGATTTTCTTAAGCACGTTAGTATCGTACGGAAGAAAATCGGTGTTGTTAGGGAGCATTGAAAAACGGTTGGCAAAATAATAATTTGAGTTCATGCAAACAACAAATACTCCTTACAGTTTCATCACAAATTACAATTAAAAGGTTCATTCTTAATCGGATACACTAATCTAAATATATCTTACCGCATATTGCGACTTTTGTCAAGACCTTTCGAAAACTTTGGTTTAAAGCTGAAAACAAAAAAAGTTATCCGCAGTTTATGATTAAATTGCGGATAACTTTTGCTCAGAATCGAACCGGGGCCGAAAAACGGCACAAGGTTTCGGGTTTCGAACGAAATAAAATCTGAATGCTTACAGTTTTATCAGCTCATATTCCTTGCTGCCGAACCCCAACTCCGCTGCGGCATCAACCGTGTGTGCGCCGTTGCGGCTTTCAATGCGCTCAAGCAAATGATCCCTGCCGGGGTCGTCGGAGGCATAAACAAGGTCAAGACATGCGCGGTCGACAGCTATCGGGTCAAGTGATGCAAGAATTCCGATATCTGCCATGCAGGGATCTTCGGCAACGGAACAGCAATCGCAGTCAACGGACATATTCTTCATGACGTTGATAAAAACCATATTGCCGTTGAAATGACGCACGACGGCTTCCGCCGCGTCGGCCATGGATTCAAGAAACGAGTCGTGGTCGCCTGTCCAAATCTTCTCCGGCTCGCCTGCACCGTGGATATATGCCTTGCCGTAGGAGGAGGCGCAGCCGATGGAAAGCTGCTTCAGCGCGCCGCCGAACCCGCCCATGGGATGCCCCTTGAAATGGGAAAGCACAAGCATGGAGTCATAGTTAAGCATGTTTTTGCCGACCTGAACCTTTTTGATGCGCTTGCCGTTCGGAATCAAAAGCTCGGCATCCGGCCCTTCCGCATCCATAATGTCAACGGTGAAATGCTTGCTCCAACCGTGTTTTTCCATGGTTTCACGGTGTTTTTCGGTTGTGTTGCGTCCGCCGTCGTAGGCGGTGTTGCATTCAACCACGGTTCCGTGCACATCATTGACGACGGGCTGCCAAAATTCCGGTTTCAAAAAGTTTTGATTGCCGGGTTCGCCCGAATGCAGTTTTACGGCAACTTTGCCGGGAAGAATTCCGCCGGGCAGGTCATTCGCTGCCGCATGAAAAAGCTCAACCACCTTTTCAGCTGTGATTTCGGAAGAAAAAAACACTTTTGATTTCATTTACGAGACTCCTTACAATGGATAAATTAAAAACTGATTAGCAATAACTTCATCCGCATCCTACTATCCTGTTCCGCATTTTCAAATTTATTCCGCATGAATGCTTGCCTTGTAGCGGTTCAGCTTGACTGCATCGTCAATCTCAAGGTCGTTTGTGCCGCTGAGTGACTCAAGGTGATGCGTGAATTCGTGCCGCAAGATGTGCCGAACCTCGGCCTTCAGCTTTTCGTCCGGCAAATTCCCGTAACTGCGCAAAATCGAACCGCCGTACAACACAATGCTCCGTCCCATCTGCGGCGAGTTCCTGTATTCACCCAACACAAGCAGCGGCTTTTTCGGATCGGATTGCGGGTGCGCTTTTGTAATCGGAGAAAGTATGATTCCTCCGTTCAGCTCACGGTAAAATACCTGCGGAAGCTCCTCTGCCGCTTCATCGGCAAATATGCGCAGCTTGTCCAATCGTTCGGAATAGGTCGGTGTGCGCTTTGCCGCACATGCTTGCGGCGCAGCTGAAGAAATGTTCGGATTAAAAACCTTCTCTCCCGAACAGGTTTGCGGCGCGGCGGAAAAAACATTGACATTTATGTCTTTTTGCTCCAAAGCTATTCCTCCGTTTCCTCTCAGCATCGGAACCGGCACTGCACGCAAATTTGTAAATCACTTGCAGATTGCACTGCCCAATGACGGCTCCCGATTGCATTGTACATCATATTTAAGAATATTTCAAGTGAAAACGAAGGGCAATCCGGTTTGGTTCGAACGCCGGCAATACAGATAAAATTAATATATTATCGCAGCGGAACATAAAAATGTACAGCAGCGTTTTATCATATCGAATTGAATATGTCTCAATGAAGGAATAATACCGTCAGAAATATAAAAAGAACATGCAAGCACACAATAAGCGAAGTCAATATTTGTGGTGAACAGAAAGAATGACGCTGAATGTCATATGTTGCTTTTTTTGACGGATAAAGGTATAATATAACCGATTAGTTTTCCCCGCACCTGCTGGGGGTGATCCGACGGTGCCGCCTATGTGGCAGACGAAATACACAAAATTAAAACGGTGTTTTCAAAAGAGGATTTTGATCCGACAACAAAGGCCGTTATGGAGGTGTTTGAATGAGTAATACAGTTTTTTGCCCGGTTATTAACGGACAAATTGATGGCGCAACCTGCCTTGTTATTGTACTCGTTGCAGACAGAGAGGCAAAGCCCTCAATACTCCCCAGTGGGGTTAAGTGGGATGATGAACAATGCAAAAAGTGCTTGGCGTGTAAATACCACGCTGATACAGAGGAGGCGTAAGTTTTCCCCGCATCCGCGGGGGTGATCCCATAATCCCGTGCCGATTCAGCATACCTGCCCAGTTTTCCCCGCATCCGCGGGGGTGATCCTCATCAGTTGCAAATGAATTAATTTTGTTTCATATTCCAAGTATTTTGCGCACATATTTTATTACCGAACGTGCGCTAAACGGTTGATAAGGGATAAAAAGGATGCTATAGCTAACATTGTAACCTACAGCATCCCCGCCGTGCATACGGGCAATCTATGCCGCTGCCATGCAGTCGACCATCCTTTTGCACCTTGACTTTTGTCTCCTGCCCTGATATAATCAAGGGGCGATACAGGCTGGTTGATCGCCCCTGGGTTGCTCTTCTCGGCAGTGTTTACGTTAGCTGGTATGCACTGCCGATTTTTTTACTGCGTGATATAACGTATGCAGTCGATGATATCTTGGACATCTATACCCTGAGCGCTAATCCACTCGGGGATTCGGTGATATTGTTTCCAATTACCAAACGGTTGACACCGAATGCGGGAGACAATGTCGAAATCAACAGAAAACACGGGAAGCACTGTCCGTTACGGAAGGCTTCCCGTGTTTGTTTTTGAAGAAGTAATCGGTTGCTTGCCGAAACACTGCGGCAGAGCGGAGAACTTCAGCCTGCGCGGCAGGTTCGGCGGCTGCGGTTATCGGAGGTCTTCCGGTGTATCGGAATTTTCCGCCGTATCGGAGGGTGCTGTTTCGGCGGAGTCTGCATTGTCATTTGCATTTGAGATTTCGCCGTCGGACTCTTCCCCGCCCTTCTGCGGTTCGTCATCGTTATGCGGCGCAAGCGCAACGCTTGCAACCCTGTGTCCCTCGTCGATTTTCATCAGTCGAACGCCCTGCGTGTTGCGGGAAATGACGGAAATCGTGTCAACGGGAACGCGAATGACAACGCCGTCATCACGGATAAGCATCAGATCCTCATTGCCTTCGGAAACTTTGAGGCAAACAAGCTTGCCGGTTTTTTCGGTGATATTCATTGCAATAATGCCCTTGCCGGCGCGGCCCTGAACGCGGTAGGCGTCCTCTTCCGTGCGCTTGCCCATGCCGTTTTCGGTGATGGCAATGACGCAGCTGCCGGGTTTGACCATGGACATATCAACAACGCAGTCGCCCTCGGAGAGTTTGATGGCGCGAACGCCGGAGGCATTTCTGCCCATTGAGCGAACATCCTGCTCGCTGAAACGGATGCTCATTCCGTCCCGTGTGCCGATAATGAACTCATCATCGCCTGCGGAGAGCGCAACGCTGATAAGCTCGTCACCCTCGCGGAGGTTTTGAGCAATCAAGCCGCCCTTGCGAATGTTTGAAAAATCGGAGAGCGGGGTTTTTTTGATAACACCCTGCCGTGTGCAAAGAACGAGATAGCCGCCCTCGGTCTGCCTGCCGATGGGGAATGCGGCGGTAACGAACTCGCCCGTCTGCAATTGCAGCAGGTTGACTATGGGCGTGCCCTTTGCGGTGCGGCTTGCCTCCGGAATGGAATAGCATTTAATGCGGAAAGCGCGGCCCCTGTTTGTGAAGAACATGATATAGGAATGCGTGCTTGTGACGAAAATATCCTCAAGGAAATCCTCTTCACGGGTTGCTCCCGCACTGATGCCGACGCCGCCTCTGCGCTGCGTGCGATAGGTTGCTTCCGCAATGCGCTTGATGTAGCCGTGATGGGTGCAGGTAACAACCATGTCTTCTTCCTGGATGATGTCATCCATATCGATGTCTTCAACGATCTTTGTGATTTCGGTGCGGCGCGGATCGGCAAAGCGGCGCCGAATCTCGAGCATTTCATCTTTAACAACGCCCATAAGTTTGCCTTCGTCCGCAAGCAGGGAAGCAAGGTATTCAACCGTGCGCTTAAGCTCGCCGTACTCGGCTTCCAACTTTTCGCGCTCAAGCCCCGTCAGCCTTTGCAGCCGCATGTCAAGTATCGCCTGCGCCTGCCGTTCACTGAAACCGAAACGCGCAATCAGCCTTTCCTTTGCTTCTGCGCCGTTTGCACTGGCTTTGATGATGGCAATGACTTCGTCAATATTGTCGAGTGCGATCATAAGGCCTTCCAAGATGTGCAGCCTTTCGCGTGCTTTGTCAAGGTCAAACTGCGTGCGGCGGGTGACAACATCCTTTTGATGCGCAATGTAGTGATAAAGCATTTCGCGAAGGTTGAGCACCTTGGGTTCGCCGTTCACAAGCGCGATCATGATAACGCCGAAAGTATCCTGAAGCTGAGTGTGCTTATACAGATTGTTCAGCACAACGTTTGCATTGACATCCTTTTTAAGCTCGATAACAATGCGCATTCCCGCGCGGGAGCTTTCGTCGCGAAGGTCGGAAATGCCGTCCACGCGCTTCTCGTGAACAAGCTCCGCAATTTTTTCAACAAGCTTTGCTTTGTTGACCTGATACGGAATTTCCGTGACGATGATTCGTGAACGATCGGCCTTGTATTGCTCGATCTCGCTCTTTGCGCGAACAAGGATCTTTCCCCTGCCTGTAAAATATGCATGGCGAATGCCGACATCGCCCATGATGACGCCGCCGGTCGGAAAGTCCGGGCCGGGGATATAGTTCATCAGCTCGTCGATCGTGATATCGGGATTGTCAATCATTGCGGCACAGGCATCGACAGCCTCGCCGAGATTATGCGGCGGAATGTTTGTTGCCATGCCGACAGCAATGCCGTTTGAGCCGTTCACAAGAAGGTTCGGGTATCTTGCGGGTAATACCGCGGGCTGCATCAGCGTTTCGTCAAAATTCGGGTAAAAATCAACCGTGTTCTTGTCAAGATCGCGGAGCATTTCGAGAGTGAGCCTGCTCATGCGCGCTTCGGTATAACGCATTGCAGCGGCGGGGTCGCCGTCAACGCTGCCGAAATTGCCGTGACCTTCAACAAGGGGGTAACGAGTGGAGAAGGGCTGGGCAAGGCGCACCATTGCATCGTAAACCGCCGTATCGCCGTGCGGATGGTATTTGCCGAGAACGTCGCCGACAAGGCGCGCGCTCTTCCTGAAGGGCTTGTCGGGCTGCATACTCAGCTCGTCCATTGCGTAAAGAATGCGCCTGTGAACGGGTTTCAGCCCGTCGCGCACATCGGGAAGCGCACGGCTGATGATAACAGCCATTGCGTATGATATAAAGCTGCGCTTCATTTCACCCACAAGGTTTATGGGTAATATCCTGCCGCCTTCAACATCGGTCGGCAGCTCGTTTGTTCCGAGCATTTCAAGATTGGGTCTTTTTTTGTTTTCGTCCATCATATCTCCTGCATGAAAGGTGCGGAGCCTGCCGCAGTCGGTGCATCGCACCTTTCGTCGGTCGTCAAGTCATTGAATCGTGTTAATAATTTCGGATTGCAGAGCTCAAAGCTCTTAATCTGCCGTTTGAAAATTGAAACGTTTCCGAATCAAACGTCAAGGTCGGCAACGAGCTTGCTGTTCTGCTCAATAAATTCGCGGCGCGGTTCAACCCTGTCGCCCATCAAAAGGGTGAAAGTTTCGTCCGCAAGCATTGCATCGTCCATTGTGACGCGAAGCATAATGCGGTTCGCGGGATCCATTGTCGTGTCCCAAAGTTGTTCGGGGTTCATTTCGCCCAAACCTTTGTAGCGTTGAATGTAGATTTTATCCCTGCCGATTTCGTCAAGAGTTTTGTTCAGCTCTTCGTCCGAATAGACATAGCGTTCCGTATTGCCCTTTTTGATGAGATAGAGAGGAGGCTGGGCAATGTAAACATAGCCGCGCTCTATCATCGGCCGCATGTGCCGATAGAAGAACGTCAGCAGCAGCGTGCGAATATGGCTTCCGTCAACATCGGCATCGGTCATGCAGATGATTTTGTGATAGCGGAGCTTGGTTTCGTCAAAATCCGCATCCATGCCCGCACCGAACGCGGTTATCATGCATTTGATTTCCGCATTGCCGAGAATTTTGTCCAAACGGGTTTTTTCAACGTTCAGAATCTTTCCGCGCAGCGGAAGGATGGCCTGAAAATGCCTGTCGCGTCCTTCCTTGGCGGAACCGCCTGCGGAGTCGCCCTCAACGATGAACAGTTCACATTTTGAAGGATCTTTTTCGGAGCAGTCCGCAAGTTTGCCGGGCAGTGCGGCGGAATCCAAAACGGACTTGCGTCTGGTCAGCTCGCGTGCCTTGCGCGCCGCTTCCCTTGCGCGGCTTGCACTGAGGCATTTGTCGAGAATAAGCTTTGCCTGCGCCGGGTTCTCTTCAAGATAGGCCGTCATGCCGGCCGTCACGGCGTTGTCAACAAGGGTTCTTATGTAGGCATTGCCGAGTTTTGTTTTTGTCTGCCCTTCAAACTGCGGCTCTGTCAGCTTAACGCTGATGATAGCGCTCAAACCTTCGCGGATGTCGTCCCCGGTCAGGTTCTGGTCGCTGTCTTTAAGGATTTTAAACTTTCGGGCGTAGTCGTTGATGACCCTTGTCATTGCCGCGCGGAAACCCGCAAGGTGGCTGCCGCCCTCGATGGTGTTTATGTTGTTGGCATAGGTAAAAACATTTTCGCTGTAGCCGTCGTTGTATTGCAGCGCAACTTCAACGCTTGCCGTTTCAAGCGGATTATCGTTCTTTACAGCGGAAAAATAAATCGGGTCGGGGTGCAGAACTTCTTTGTTTTTGTTGATATAGCGAACGTATTCAACAACCCCGCCTTCGTAATGGAAGCTGTCCTGCACGGGCGGGTCGCAGCGCTCATCCGTCACGATGATGCGCACGAAAACGACTTCAAAAAGTTTTCAAACGAGTTCTCCGTCA
>OQWA01000429.1_pt1 | contig 12308 bp, 8 predicted proteins | sample 1691581 | NCBI WGS metagenome assembly OQWA01 (sample SAMN03418264, study PRJEB22391) | human gut metagenome | biome: human-gut; feature: organic feature; material: feces | host: Homo sapiens | place: Tanzania | collected 2013-01
TAGAGAGTGATTCAACACTCTAGATGCCATAGGACGGCATCTAAACGCCGGCGGCTCCAGAGTGCGCTGCTTGTGGTCAGGTGCATTCTGCACAACTGTTGCGGGAAAACAATGAGTTTCATAATTATCTGGATGAGTTAGGATGCAGGGAAAGGAAAGGGTGACGGCATGGGAAAGATACTGGTATACAATAATCAGACAGGAATCGTGGAGAAGATGGAACCGCTGTTTGCCAGCGAGGGAATGGAGATGGTCGTGGCGGCAGAGGCTGAGGAGATCAGCCGGTTCTTTGAGGATAGAGACATACAGCTGATGTTGGTGGACGTGGCATTGAATGACAAGGGCTGGGATAAGGGAATTGAACTGATCGCTGCGCTGCGCCATGCCAGCACAATCCCGCTGATCGTTGTGTCAAAGCAGTCGGCGGAGACGGCAAAGATCATGGCGCTTGAGGCGGGGGCGGACGATTATGTGACGGCGGACTGCAATCCGCTGGAGCTTCTGGCGAGAGTGAAATCGCAGCTACGCCGCTATACCCAGCTTGTCAATGTCTGCAAAAACATAGACAGAATCTACCGGATCGACGGACTCGTGATTGACGATACCCAGCGCACGGTGACGGTGGATGGTAGGAATGTGCGGCTGACTCCGATCGAGTATAAGATATTGAGACTTCTGGTGCAGCAGCGAGGAAAGGTGTTTTCCAATAGCCAGATCTATGAGAGCATCTGGAAGATGCAGGCGATCGGCGCAGACAACACCATTGCCGTCCATGTAAGGCATATCCGGGAGAAGATTGAGGAGAATCCGAGAGAGCCCAGATACCTTAAGGCAGTCTGGGGGAATGGATATAAGGTGGGCTAGGAAACGGGAAGAAGGAACTATGCGGGTGGCGACGTCTGTGTGGTTCTTTTTTTTTGCACGATATTTCTGATAAAGTGCGGATAAGGGCATTGACAAATATTGTCAAATGAATTATTGTATTAATTGAATAATACAGAAAATAAGGAATAGGTAATTGTGAAATTTACGTTTTTGCAAGTGACGTTGCACAGGATGCACAGACCACCGCAGGCACGCTCTCGCTTTGCTTCGCTCGCAGCGGCACATAAGCTGCCACAGTACGCCAGCTAAGTGCCGGCGGCTCCAGAGTGCACTGCTTGTGGTCAGGTGCATCTTGCGCAACTGTTGCCTGAAACGTGTTAGTTGCATAATTACATAAATAAAAATACATTAATGCCGAACATGTGTTCCTTTTTATAATAGTACATATGTTCGTGTTTGGCAAGATAAAAATAAAAAAAAGCCTTGCAAAATATAGGAAAAAGCGTTTAAATGGTAAAGGAATCTTTTGTATATCAGGAAAGCAGGAGCATTATGTCAAATTTACATTTACCGAAAAATTACAAATCAGAACTGAATCTGTATGATACGCAGATTGCGATTAAGACAGTTAAGGATTTCTTCCAGACACTTCTGGCTGAAAGACTGCATCTGCTGCGTGTATCCGCGCCGCTGTTTGTTGCACCGGAATCCGGTCTGAACGACAACCTCAACGGTGTCGAGCGTCCCGTTACCTTCGACATTAAGTATCAGGACGGACGGGAAGCAGAAATTGTGCAGTCACTGGCAAAGTGGAAGCGTTATGCACTGAAAAAATACGGTTTTTCCGTTGGCGAGGGGCTGTACACGGATATGAGTGCGATCCGCAGGGACGAAGATACCGACAACATCCATTCCATCTATGTGGATCAGTGGGACTGGGAGAAGATCATCTCCAAGGAGGAGCGCACCCTTGACACCCTGAAGGAGACAGTACGCACCGTATATAAGGTTCTCCGCAAGACAGAAAAATATATGTCTATCCACTACGATTACATTGAAGAAATTCTTCCCCATGACATTTTCTTCATCACAACTACGGAGCTTGAAGAGATGTTCCCCGACTACACTCCGAAGGAGCGTGAATATTACATAGCAAAGGCGAAGGGTGCTGTCTGCATTATGCAGATCGGCGATCTTCTGGAATGCGGTGAGCCGCATGACGGACGCGCACCCGACTATGACGACTGGTCATTGAATGCCGATATTATCGTGTACTACCCTGTTCTTGATATTGCACTCGAGCTTTCCAGCATGGGAATCCGTGTAGATGAGACCGCTCTGAATCAACAGCTGCAAAAAGCAGGCTGTCCCGAGCGCTCGGAATTACCTTTCCACAAGGCAGTGCTCAACGGCGAGCTGCCCTATACAATCGGCGGCGGCATCGGCCAGTCCAGAATCTGCATGTTCTTCTTAAGAAAAGCACATATCGGTGAGGTACAATGCTCCCTGTGGCCGGAAGAGGTCATGGCGGAGGCCGAGAAAAAGGGCTTGCAGCTTTTATAAGCTGCAGGTCCTTTTCATAATCTGTAATCCTGTAGTTGTCACCGGCTCTTCACTCTGCACGGCGATACACCGCGAACTTCTCATTTCGGAAGGTCTGTTCATAACCTCTCTCTCGCATAAACTCCAGAAGCAGGTGGAACTTCTTATCCTCATCCATCCTCTCAACCGTATCATTGTCCACTCCAGACTCCAACAGGGCGTCCCTGCCTCCCTCTTCATAGACCGCATTATGGTTCTCCAGAATGATTACAGGATTATTTTCCAGTCCGCGTACCTTCTCCTCCATCACGTTATAGCTGTAAGACGGAAGCTCCATCCATGGGTTAAATGCCGCCGGCATCTGTAAATAGTACGACAGGGAAGGAATACACCACGAAGAGTACATTCCAAAGGTAATCAGTTCCTGCCCCTTCAATGCATTTTCATTGACATAGGCACTGAGCTCCGTCAACCACTGCGCCTTCTCCTTGGACATCCGGATTCCCTTCAGAACCTCATTGTTCTCTACCGTTGCACTGATGTCCCGCACTCCCGTCGCCTCCGCGAAAACAAAGCCTGCACCAAATCCACCAAACTGTACACAGCAAAGTACAAGAAATGCAGTAAGAACATACTTTGCCGGAGTAGCTGATATGGTAACGTGCGCTATTTTTTTATCTCCCGCCTGACGTATAAATTGCAGGCTCGCCGAAAAGGTATACGGCGCCGCCAGAAACAGATTGTTGATACTCGGGTAAACACCGTTATTACTGCCGAGGGATGTCAGCAGGAGAACCAGTATCAGCATACCGCTTATCAGCTTCTCCTCACTGCGGCTCTTCCTGTCAAAGATCTTCACAAGTGCAATGAACATCGTCAACATAATAAAAAGAACTGCCGGGCGGTACATAGAACCATAGCTGTGAAAATCCACGGAGCAGAACTCCCGCCAGTAAAGCCACACCGGCACGGCAATGCTGACAGCTGCCCAGAGCAGCCGTATCATCTTCTGGATAACAGCCGATATTTTCCCTTTCAGCATTCCTGCCATGGCGAACAATACCATTCCGCCGGCAACCACTATCAGTATTCTGATTACCCAGTATGAATTTGTCACATACTCCATCACCAGCTTCTTTACCATCGAAGCTGCCTTATAGTCCGTAGCGTTATCCGTCATGGCAAAAAGACGTGTAATTCCCGCAAAGTACCCGCTAAGTCCATATTCAAGCTGAATTATGAGAAGAAGGACTGCCAGCGCCCCGAAATAGCCCGCCATGCACCAACCGGTATGCCGTGCCGTTCTGCGCAGCTTCTTCTCTTCACGCACGCAGATAAAATCATACACCCAGACCGCGAGGATCAATCCCATCTCCGGGAGATTTGAAAATCGTACAAAGACATTGATGCCGAGACAGACTCCCGCAGCGATCAAACATCCTTTTTTCTCTTTTGTTAAACCTTCATATAATAAAATGGTGCATCCAAGTAATAAAATATAGGTTAAATAGTTATATAAAAGTGCTGTCGGACACCAGCAGAGGCTGATCGCCGCCATCTCCCCCACAAAGGCGATCCATGGGCGGATCTGCAGTCTCTTTATGCAGAACCAGTAGCTTCCCAGAGCCAGAATGCTCACCAGCAGGCCCGTGTAAAAATTCATTCCGAGAAGGCTGCCTGCGTTTGGCAGCCCGGTAAGCCAATGCCCCACCACATTTGAGATCCAAGTGGAAAAGAGCCACATCGGATCCATGTGCTCTGTCCCCATGAAGGTATGGTTGGCATAATTATAGCCCGTATCCATCAGGTCAAGCCCCCAGTTGATATGCCGCAGAGGATAAAGTGCCAATATCACAATAAACATACTCTCCAGAAGCCTTTTCCCCGCAGCGATCCGCTCTTTCATGGCGGTTCTGCCCGTATTCACCTGCATACTCCGTGTCCAATCCTTTCCATGCTTTATCACTTACAAGCGTCAATAACTATCACGCGTTCTCTTTTTCATCAACCTCAAAAACTGCATCCACTCTCCTGATCCCATCCATCAGTCCCCTGTAGCATCCAGTTTTCATCAATATTCCATGTGCTCCCTTCATCACCAACGCCCTCAGCATATCGACAATGATTCCAGCTGCGAATATCGTGACAACAGCAAGAAGCGTGTGCAAAAGCAGACTGAAGACACCGTTCACCCTGTCCGCCCCCAGCCAGTTCTGCCATGTATAACGCAGTCCAAGATTCTCATGCAACAGATAAACGCCTAAGGTATAGGGAGAAATTTTTACAATAACATCTGCTATTTTCCCATGGAAATCCATTTTAAGGAAAACATAGAACAGTCCCAGCGCCGCCAGAAAAGGCAGAATATGGTTATACTCCATACACATTCCGGTCATTCTCCCCAAACTGCCTGTTCTCAGGAAAACCTGTCTCAGCGTCATCGTGCCGCAAAATGCCAGCAGACTGCAAACCACATACAACAGGGCACCGCGTCCCTTCTTTTCAAGGAAAGGAATCCCGAATCTCCTGACATAAGCAGCCGCGGCAAACACGCATAGATACCAGATACAGTCATATCCCTTGGCATCCAATTCCAGCCGCAGGGGAAGAACGCTCTTAATCAGACTGAATACAATAAGGAGCATAACCACGGTACACCGGAGCTGCTGCTTTGTCATGCGCCTGAGTGCGATTCCCACAAAGGGCAGCAGCAGATACAGGAATATATAAGCCGTCATAAACCAGTAATGCTCCATCCAGACCGGAAACACCAGTGTCAGGAAAAAGTGTGTGTCCACGCTCGTCTCCATCATAATGCCTGTCAACATACCGATCAGCCCAAAACCAACCGAATACAGCCATACCTGCAGCCAGAGTTTCAGGAGACGGCTCAGCTTGAAAGAAGATGAGCACAGGAAATAACCGCTGATGAACATATAGACATTGACCGCGACGATACTGAAGGTCTCCAGCAGCCATGCTGCCACCCTCTGCGTCCCGAGATTTTCTCCTGTCAGTTCCGGCAGAAGCTGACCCTTTCCCAGATAGTGCAGCACCACGACCATCATCATTGCCACACAGCGCAATAGTTCCAGATTTGCCATACGTTTTTTCCCCGCCATGGTCTTCCTTCCTCCAAACCTGTCCTAATCAGAAAAACACCGCGCTCATTATAGCATCTATCCGGTATAAAGTCAAAAATGCCATGCTTCCGTCCGGCACATTCCGGCGGAAACATGGCTTAACCAATTTATCAAATGCTTTAACAGCATCTTACCTCGGCATCACCGCTGCCGGTGGAAATCTCAACCTGACAATCTCCATTGCCCACAGTATAGCGCGAGGACACCCTTCTTCTGGCACCGTCCGCACTGTAAACATAGCATTCACCACTGCCGGTGTGGGCTTTAATCGAAGGATCCTGTACCTTGCCGAGATCAATGTCCAGATCTCCGCTGCCCGTCTCGGCTACCACTGCTTTCGCCCTGCTGCCGACACGCATACCCACATCGCCGCTGCCGGATCTGACAACATATTCCTCAAAGTCCCCTTCAAAGTCAATATCACCGCTGCCGCACTGCACCACTGCTTTCCGTCCTCTGATTTTACCGGCATCAATATCGCCGCTGCCGGTCTGGCATGCCATGCTGCCTGCCGTGATTCCGGAGATATCCAAATCGCCGCTGCCGGTCTGCATACGAAGCTCATCTGCCGTAAGCTGCTCTCCCTCGAGATCACCACTTCCCGTCTTCATATTCATCCGCTCCGCCTTCACATCCCTTATAATCAGCTCGCCACTCTTGGTATGTGCATTGAGCTGTACGACATTGATGCCTTCTATCTCAAGATTGCCGCTGCCGGTTGAAGCCTCTACTCTCTGCATTCCCGCCGGGATACCGACCGTCAGGCTGATCTCACTATCCTCGCCGCCCCTGCTGTTATTGACATTAAATTCATAGCTTCTGCCAAACAGCATAAACTTTACCGCACGCTTAGCCTGACGCGCATAGTCAGCGTTATCATTCCGTCTTACTCCCAGATACAGAACGCCATCCTCCTCATGCTGGGAAAACGTATAGAGCTGCTTCTGCACATCATCGCCCTCGTTATGATATTCCACTGCAATTTCCCCATCCGTCGAATTCTGTACAGAAACATCCGCCACAAGTCCATCAATCACAACAGCGCTATAACCTGCAGAATAGATTTTCTTCTCCGTATCTGTTTCCTGAGGTACACTGATCTCCTGCCTGATGTCCTCCTCCGGAAGTTCACTTATCATATCCTCAATATTTCCGAGTTCCTCAATGATCTCGTCCTCTGTTCTCCCGGCTGCCAGTCCCTCCGCAAAATGCTGCTCATAATCATCCATAATTTCCATCTGAAGCTCCCGGTTAAACTTTTCCAGTTTTTTCTGTAATGCCTGCATATACTCTGATTTTATCATCGTTTACCTCCTTATAATGTGTAACCTCTTCAATTCTCCATCAATTCACTGACTGCCTTTACAAAAACCTCCCACTCCTGTCTGACCGCCTGCTGATACTCTCTTCCCTTGTCCGTCAGACGGTAATACTTTCTGGCAGGTCCCGACTCCGACTCGACAAGATAGGTCGTCACATAATCGTCCTCCTTTAATTTTCTCAGGATAGGATAAAGCGTTCCGCTCGCAATGGACATCTCTACGGAAATCCTCTCTGTCAGCTCATAACCGTACTTATCGCCTCTCACAAGCAGAGACAATACGCACAGCTCGAGCGCTCCCTTCTTAAATTGTATATTCATAAATAGCCTTCTTTCCTTAATACTCTTCTATGTATTGTTGATTGTATCACAAGCTATTATATATTGCAATATACCAATTAATAAAATATGCAGTTTTTTCCAAAATACTGAAAAACTGCATATTTATTCTCTATTGTACTACCAGATTGGAGTACCCCATCAGGCTCTCATCGACTGCTCTCGCCGCCTCTCTGCCCTCGCGGATTGCCCATACGACAAGAGATTGTCCTCTGTGCATATCTCCGGTAACAAATACATTCTCCCTGCTCGTCCGGTACTCACCCGCCTTTGTCTTCACGTTCGTGCGCTCATTCAGCTCCACACCGAATGCCTCGGCAATATAGCTCTGTGCCCCGAGGAAGCCCGCCGCGATCAGCACAATATCTGCCGGAAGCTCCTGTTCACTGCCGGGAAGCTCCTTCATTGTCATCCTGCCGGTCTCCTGATCCTTTTCCCATGACAGCTTTACCAGCTTCACCGCCTTGAGACAGCCGTTCTTGTCCTTGATAAACTCCTTCACCGTGGACTCATAGATGCGCGGATCATGCCCGTAGACCGCGATTGCCTCCTCCTGACCGTAATCCGTCTTGCAGACCTTCGGCCACTCCGGCCATGCATTGTTCGCTGCCCGTTTATCCGGCGCCTTCGGCATCATCTCGATCTGCGTGACACTTTTCGCACCATGCCGGATGGAGGTTCCGACACAGTCATTTCCCGTGTCGCCGCCACCGATAATCACAACGTTCTTATCCTTCGTGTCAATATACTTTTTGTCCTCAAAGCCGGAATTCAGCAGACTCTTCGTATTTGCCTTCAGGAAATCCACCGCAAAGTAAATTCCCTTCGCATCTCTCCCCGGCGCCTTGATGTCTCTCGGGTTCGACGCTCCGCAGGCGAGAACAACGCGGTCAAACTCATGCAGCAGCTTGTCCGCCTTCATATCCTTTCCCACATCCACGCCTGTGACAAAGGTGATTCCTTCCTCCTCCATGATCTTCCGCTTTCTGTCCACAATCTGCTTTTCCAGCTTCATATTCGGAATGCCGTACATCAGCAGACCTCCGATGCGATCGGAACGCTCGAAGACAGTGACGGAATGTCCGCGCCTGTTCAGCTGATCCGCCACCGCAAGCCCGGAGGGCCCGCTTCCCACAACGGCTATGCTCTTGCCTGTCCTTACCTTGGGCGGATTTGCGACGGCATATCCCTTCTCATAGGCATTCTCGATAATGGCATGCTCGTTCTCCTTCGTCGATACCGGATCACCGTTCAGACCGCAGGTACATGCCGCCTCGCAGAGCGCAGGGCATACTCTGGAGGTAAACTCCGGGAAATTGTTCGTCTTTTTCAGCCTGTTATACGCCTGCTGCCAGTTGCCGGAGTAGACAAGGTCATTCCACTCGGGAATCAGGTTATGCAGCGGACAGCCGCTTGTCATCCCGCAGATTGTCATGCCCGCCTGGCAGAACGGAACGCCGCATTCCATACACCTTGCACCCTGAAGCTGCTGCTTTTCCTTCGGCAGATATTCATGAAATTCGTTGAAATGCTTAATACGCTTCTTCGGCTCCTGTGCTCCGCTGACTTCTCTCTTATATTCCATAAAACCGGTAGGTTTTCCCATCTCTCTGTCCTCCTGTTTTCCATCTTTGCCATAGCACCGGACTAATTAATGTCCGCGCGTATTTGCGTAAAAAGCCTCAATCTGTGCCTGCTCGGCGCTCAGCCCCTTTTCCTCCATCTGGACGATCGTCTTCAGCACCCTCTCGTAGTCATGCGGAATGATCTTCTTGAATTTTGGAAGATATTCTCCGAAGTGATCTAGGATCTTCTTCCCCTTCTTGGAGTTTGTCAGCGCAACATGCTCCTGAATCATGCCCTTGAGCTCCAGCACATCATACTTGGACGTGATCTCACTGGAGGAAACCATCTCCTTGTTCAGACGCTTATACAGGTCATTGCCCTCATCCAGCACATACGCGATTCCGCCGCTCATTCCGGCTGCAAAGTTCTTTCCTGTCATTCCGAGGACAACCACACGCCCTCCGGTCATATACTCACAGCCATGATCGCCAACACCCTCGACGACCGCAATGGCACCGGAGTTGCGGACACAGAAACGTTCTCCCGCCACACCCGCGATAAATGCCTTACCACTGGTCGCTCCGTAAAGCGCCACGTTGCCGATGATAATGTTCTCAGATGCCTCAAACGTGCTTCCCGCGGGCGGGTAAACGATCAGCTTTCCACCGGACAGTCCCTTTCCGAAATAGTCGTTGGAATCGCCGACAAGCTCCAGCGTCAGCCCCTTGGGAATGAATGCACCGAACGACTGTCCGCCCGCTCCGGTACACAGCACACGGTAGGTGTCCTCGTCCAGATCGTCTCCCAGCTTACGTGTAATCTCACTTCCGAGAATCGTGCCGAAGGCTCTGTCCGTGTTGGATACGTCCACCTCGATACTCCGCTTCTGTCCGCTCTCAATCGCCTTTCCGAGCTGTTTCAGCAGCACGCGCTCATCCAGCGTCTTCTCAAGCTGAAAGTCATAGACCTGCTTCGGATCGAAGGTAACCTTCTGTCTGGAACCCTCGTAGGGATTCGCAAGAATCTGTGACAGATCGATCTCCTGCTGTCTCTCCGTCAGATGCTCTCTCCTCTTCAAGAGATCCGTGCGTCCGACCAGCTCATCCACTGTCCTCACACCGAGCGCCGCCATATATTCCCGCAGCTCCTGCGCAATGAATTTCATGAAATTCTCCACATATTCCGGTTTTCCGCGGAAGTTCTTTCTAAGCTCCGGGTTCTGGGTCGCCACGCCCACCGGGCAGGTATCCAGATTGCAGACCCTCATCATCACGCAGCCCATCGTCACAAGCGGCGCTGTCGCAAAGCCAAACTCCTCCGCGCCGAGGATCGCCGCAATCGCCACATCTCTGCCGCTCATCAGCTTTCCGTCCGTCTCGATGCGCACCTTGTTTCTCAGTCCGTTCATGATCAGGGTCTGATGGGTTTCTGCCAGTCCCAGCTCCCACGGAAGTCCTGCATTATGGATGGAGCTGATGGGCGCAGCACCTGTACCGCCGTCATAACCGGAAATCAGGATGACCTGTGCACCGGCCTTGGCAACACCTGCTGCGACCGTACCAACACCTGCTTCTGATACCAGTTTAACCGAAATTCCGGCATTCTTATTCGCATTCTTTAAGTCATAAATCAGCTGTGCAAGATCCTCAATCGAATAAATGTCGTGATGAGGCGGTGGGGAAATCAGACTTACGCCCGGAGTGGAATGCCTGGTCTGTGCAATCCACGGATAAACCTTTTTACCCGGAAGATGTCCACCTTCACCAGGTTTTGCGCCCTGTGCCATCTTGATCTGGATCTCCTGTGCACTTGTCAGGTATTTGCTGGTTACACCGAAACGTCCGGAAGCAACCTGCTTGATCGCGCTGCATTTATTTAATCCGTCCGGTCCGATGGACAATCTCTCAAGATCCTCGCCACCTTCACCGGTATTGGATTTACCACCCAGATTGTTCATGGCAATAGCCAGACATTCATGGGCTTCTTTACTGATAGAGCCATAGGACATGGCACCTGTTTTAAATCTTTTTACAATCGAATCAACGCTTTCTACCTGATCGAGCGGAATGCCTTTTTTAGGATAATTGAAATCCATCAGGCCTCTCAAGGTCTTCGGACTGTTTTCATCATTGACACAGGCTGTATACTGTTTAAACAGCTCATAATCACCGCGTCTGGTTGCTTCCTGCAAAAGGTGGATGGTCTGGGGATTGTACAAATGCTCATCCCCACCGCTTCTTGCCTTGTGATGTCCGGGGCTGTCCAGTGTCAGGTCACTTGCAAGTCCTAACGGATCAAAGGCAAGTGAATGCATGTCATTGACCTGTTTTTCGATATCGGCAATGCTGATACCGCCTACTCTGCAGACTGTACCGGCAAAATATTTATCTACCAGATCGTAATCAAGACCGATCGCTTCAAAAATCTTGGAACCCTGATAAGACTGGATGGTGGAAATACCCATCTTGGATGCGATCTTTACAATACCGCTGATAACCGCATGGTTGTAATCATCAACAGCTGCATAGTAGTCTTTATCAAGCATATGGCTGTCGATCAGCTCCTTAATGGATTCCTGTGCCAAATACGGGTTGATGGCTGTCGCACCAAAGCCAAGCAGGGTTGCAAAATGATGTACATCCCTGGGCTCTGCCGTTTCCAGAATGACAGATACCGAAGTACGCTTCTTGGTCTGGACTAAGTGCTGCTGCAGGGCTGATACCGCAAGCAGGGAAGGTATTGCCACATGGTTTTCATCTACGCCACGGTCGGACAGGATGATAATATTGACACCCTCACGGAAAATACGGTCAACCTCAACAAACAGACGGTTGATAGCTTTTTCAAGGCTTGTATTTTTATAGTAGATGATCGGAACGGTCTCTACCTTGAAGCCTTTTTTCTTCATGCTCTTGATCTTTAACAGATCGGTGTTGGTCATGATCGGATTTTCAACCTTCAGGATATCGCAGTTTTCCGGTTTTTACATAAATAAATCCCAAAAACAGTCCGAGCAGGAACGCATAGGAAAACTGATTCAAATTTCCATGGAACAGTCCGAAAAACAGTCCGGATGCAAGCACCGCCGGAAGCTCTCCGTATTTTACAATCCGCTCCGTCAAAAGCTTCCGAAACAGCAGTTCTTCTGCCGTCGGCGCGATCAAAACTGCAATAACAAACGTCACCCACGGATTCAGCTGCATCACCGTCGATACCATCGGATTCTCAACGCCGGTTCCTTTTACCATTCCGATCCCAAAGGTCAGCGCTGTCCCGATCAGGTTTCCTGCGTACATCAGACCGTAGCACATGAGAAACGCTATGATCCACTGTCCTGCGGTCATTTTCCTTCCTTCGACCTTCTGTGCCGGGATCCTGCTGACCAGCCAGCCCATAAACGGCATGGAAATTCCATACATCGTCAGCATCAGCAGGATAAAGGAGCCATTTGCATCCGCCATCACCCCCGGTGCGAACCTTTTTCCGGCCATCGCGACCAGAAACTGTACGGCGTATATTACAATCGATCCTGCCAGATAATCTTCAGGAAAACACATCCGTGATGAACGGTG
>OQWA01000430.1_pt1 | contig 12295 bp, 8 predicted proteins | sample 1691581 | NCBI WGS metagenome assembly OQWA01 (sample SAMN03418264, study PRJEB22391) | human gut metagenome | biome: human-gut; feature: organic feature; material: feces | host: Homo sapiens | place: Tanzania | collected 2013-01
CAGCGATCAGCACAATATCTCGGCAGGCGATGTCCATAGAGGACAGTCCCTTGTCGTATGGGCAATCCGCGAAGGCAGGGAGGCTGCCAAGGCGGTTGATGAAAGCCTGATGGGATACTCCAATCTCAATGTACAGTAAGAGCTGTTAAGTGCTTACATTTCATCTGTTTTATTTTTTATATGGTATTCTTTATAAAGCGCTGTCCGGTAATCATCATTGGACAGCGCTGCTTTTATGTCGGAAAGGCGGCCGTCTCTTTTGAGCTTGTCTGCCAGTTCGCGCATCTTTAAGCGTTCGGTCTGGGTCTCAATGTTGGCCTCCTCCATGCCGCGCTCCAGGGCAACGTTTTGTAAGTTCAGGGCAATGTATTGATCTTCTTTTTCCATTTTTTGTTCTTCTTTTATGATATAAATGTTTATAGTTTGATGTCGCGTAGACGGCTAAATATAGGGATTTTTGAAATAATTAAAACAACATTTAATTTATTGGCTTGCTTTTGTTTTTTTCATGAAGAGTTTACATGTTGCCATTTTGAATTAGTATGTGTAAATGAAATGATCTTATGTCTGGAATTTTAAGGTGCAGAAATTGTTATGCGGGACGTTAAGGTTTTTTATGATCATGTCGATATTATATTTGCATGGAAGCATTATATTTCAGATTAGAGTTTTGAAGTGTAGTGCTTTTTGTTTATGATAAATAAAGTAGCAAAGGATTGCGTATTTTTGAGAAAGGTTTCTGGAAATGCGCATTTTTTGTGAATGCCATTGGGACCTTCGGGACAGTGGCGGCAGTCATGAATGACAGATTGACTGCAGAAAGGAGAGCGTATGTCAATAGCAGGGCTGGGGGCTTATAGGAGTTCCTATTATTATGCGTCTACTGTTACCAGGAAAAGAAGTAGCAGTCTTTCAAATTATGCGGATTCTTATCTGCAAAGGGAAGGAAAAGACGGAGAGGAAGCAGGAGATCTTGTGGATGCGGCAAAGAATGCGGTTGCAACATCACCGTATTGCAAGTGCGTTGTGGCAAATATCCAGACGGAAGAGCTGTATGCATCCCAAAATGATGCTGGAGAAATGATTTATTCGTATCAGAAAACGGAACAGCGGTTCCAGATCTTTATAAAATCCGACGGACATGATAAGACGTATTCGGTAAATGGATATGACAAGGATGGTAATCCTTTTGAAAAAGAGTTTCGTCCAGAAGATGTTGATCCGGAATATGCAGATTTTCCGGAGTTTGCTGCTCTTTGTATGTTTTTTGAGTATTCGGAAGAGACATCAGGCCTGATTTCGGATGATTATTTTGATGCGGATGATATTCTGGAAAAATCCAATTATTTTGAAAAACTGCATAGCTTCGCGCAGGGAAATGTCATGGACAGGGCACAGAGCATGATCGAGCATGCCGAAAGGCTGTTTCAGGATTTCCGTCAGCTGATGAATGCAAAGGACGATATCAATACCTTGTTTGAACCTTATTATGTGCGGTTTTCATCCATGGAGATTACTTATATAGAACAATCGGAAAAGCCCGCACATTCCAGCGAAAAAATACAGGAAGAAAGCAAAGAGGATGAAAAAGTCACACCTCTGGGTATCGGCTTTGCCTTGGCCGGGGATATGGGCTATGGCATGTCGGCTTCTTTGGTCACAAAGCCCGGAAGCGATGATACGATCGTGCGTGTGAAGGTTGCAACAGGTGGCAAGGATGAATATGTGGATGTCAATTTATCCGAGTTTGATCCTAAAAATGCTACGGCAGTGGAAATGTTTGCCTATTGTGAATACATGGATGCGATGGGAGAGGGAATAGACAGCAAATGGGGAAGCTTCCATGCGTTAAAGCGTGTGGCTTCCGCGGATGGCAGAATGGATTTTGGCTCTCTTGACAATATTTTAAATGAAAAAAGAGACTGGACCGGAATGTTGAAAGAAACAGAGACGACCTTGCGCAACGATAAGACCGGGGAAACAGTCAGCGCATCCGATCTGCTGAAAATGTTGGAAGATGCCTACAAGCTGGCTACACAGAAGCAAAAGGATAAAGAAGATGACTGGCGCAGCATGTCTGATAATGAGTGGGATAAGCTGTTGGAAGGAATTGACCGCTACATAGATGAATTTAAGGAACGGATCCGGGAGCTGATACAGGCGCAGAACGAGACCTCTGGGGAAAAACAGACCACAGAAAATGCAGAGATATCAAGACTTCAGGAAGTGCTGCTGACAGGAAGCACCAAGACCGGCGTTTCCAAGACGGAAAAGGTTACGGAGTGTGTTTCGTGTAAAGAAGGAGAAAGCCCGGACAAGGATACAATATGGACTGTTACATGCTTTGGGGCAGACGGAATCATCAGTAACAGATGCCAGAACGGTGAAATCCTGGACAGCTGGGAGATAAAATACAAGAATCCGCAGGATGCACAGCGTGTGTGGGATTATCTTGCCCAGTTTGATCCGGATGAAGAGGTGCCAAATAGCGGAGACATGGAATTTTGGTTGAAATTTCTTTCCTATGAAGTTTAAATCTGCCTGTTAATGCTGACTTTTATCTGATATGGTAAAATCCGGATGTTTACAAAACTGTTTTTATAAGCTTAAAATAATAGATATATTTGAATGTTTTGGGAAAAATATGATACCAGGGTCAAATATCATCAGCGATTAGGAGCAGTAATGAAAAAACATCCGGAAATATTGAAAAATTGTCTATATAAAATAAAGAAAATATGTATATTTGCCGTAGTGGCGCTTGCTGTTTTTTGCATGTATGACAAAATGTCCTGCGTGGTAAAGGCAGATGAAGAGCTTCCGGGCGGAGAGGCTGGCGGCCGGCCGATTGTGGTTATCATCGATCCGGGGCACGGAGGCGAAAACGCCGGAGCCATTTACGGCGGTTATATTGAAAAGACACTGACGCTCAATACAGCCCTTGCGATGAAAGAAGAGCTGGAAAAGTATCAGGGCGTTGAGGTCTATTTGACGCGAGAAAGTGATGTTTGTTTAGACCTTGATGAAAGAGCGGAATTTGCAGAAGAAAAGAATGCGGATATTCTGCTTTCGCTGCATTACAATATGTCCGAATATCATAAGCTGTATGGGGCAGAGTGCTATGTTTCGGCATTTGGAAGCTATTATGCGATCGGAAAGGATTTTTCAGATATTGAGATGGAGCTTCTGACTGATGAAGGCCTGTATGACAGAGGTGTCAAGACCAGACTTAATTCGCGTGGAACTGATTATTATGGGATTATAAGATCCGGCACCGCTAAAAAAATACCGACTGTCATTATTGAACATTGCCATCTCGATCAGGAAAATGATAAACCCTATATCGATCATAATACATGGCCGCAGAAATATGGTGTGATAGATGCGACGGCCGTAGCAAAGTACTTTGGCCTGAAATCAGAAGAGCTTTCGGTGGATTACAGTACAGAGGTCCATACGGCAACGCCGATACCCGATGAAAAGGTAAAGCCGGATGATACGCCACCGACAGAATGTAACGTGGAGATTTTAAGTGTTGATGAAGAAACAGGTGTTATCAAAGGTAAAATTTCGGCATATGACCCGGACAGCCGGATATTGTATTATACATTCAGTTTTAATAACGGAAAGTCATTTGGTGAATATTATAAATATGAACCGGATGAAAATGGAGAGGTTTTCTTTGAAATTCAAGCGCCGGATAAAAAGCGGACGCGTCTGGTGGCAGCAGCACTCAATCTGTATGGAGGCATGACAAAGACGGATCTTTTATATGTGGGCAGGATGCACTACAAAGAGGATGCTGCAGAAGAGGGAGATATACTACAGAATGAAGACGGAATAAAAGCCGGGGAAGGTGCAGATCCGGAAGCTGCCGTAACAGAAGCAATGGAAGTGACCAAGGAAAAAATGGAACTGGGTGGAGCTGGTTCCAAAGATACAGTTGAGACAGACCGGATTGACAAAAAGACCGGCGAAAAATGTTTTTTTGCAGCCGTTATTTTACTTTTACCTGTTGCAATGCTGCTGGTCTGGCGTAGTAAAAAACGTCACAAATGATGATAGCTGTTTTTTTAAAACCCATGAATATTGTTTTTTGTACTTAGATAAATGCTTAAAATACGCCATTTTACTACAAAGTTAAAATACGATTTAATTAAAACTTTTGCAAAGTAAAGTAACGAAGAATTGTACGTAAAAAAGTGCTTTACATTATTTTCAATTTGGATATAATTCATGTTTGAAGGTACAATGAAGTGATAATCAGTCGCTGTGCCGGGGTTCCGGTGCATGAGGAGTTTATGAAAGGTGGATTTTATCATGATGGCAGTACGTAAAGTTTCATTGAGACCCGTTGAAGCAAAGGAACTGGTTGATATTGCGTCCGCATGTGATTTCGACATTGATATTTCTTACAATCGTTATACAGTTGATGCAAGTTTTGTTCCGTCTAAAGGAAGCGGAGTTTTTTTCTGGCACAATACTTTTGCACATCCGCACATTTCAGAAGCAGAAGGTCCTTTTACTGCAATCGCCGTAAGAATAGCCGCCGTCTGTCTTTCATCAAGATTTCCTTCAGTAAGAAAATCCATAAAGTTTTTTGCCTGCTCTTCACTTAAGTTTTTATGTGAAGCAATCTGGTTCAGGTATTCTGCAACAGGAAGATTGTCGCGCCTGTAATGCAAAAATGCTGCGAAAAGTTTTTTACAGTTTTCACTTGCAATAGATTCCGGATGAAACTGAATTCCTTCTATTGGCATTGTCTTGTGTCTTATTCCCATAATGTCGCCGTCTTTTGCGCGTGCTGTAATTTCGAATTCTTCGGGAAGTGTACTTTCATCTACAACAAGACTGTGGTAGCGTGTAAACTTTGAACTTTTTCCGATATTTCTAAAAAGTCCGCGTCCGTCCAAATCAATGTCTTCTACAATTCCGTGCTTTATGAATTTTGCCTGAACAATTTTTGCACCGAAAGCTTCTGCAATCGACTGGTGTCCAAGGCAGATTCCCAAAACTGGAATTTTTCCTGCAAAATATTTTATCGCTTCTTTGCTTACACCTGCCTGTGAAGGATTTCCCGGTCCCGGAGAAACAACCAGATAATCGGGTTTAAGTGCAGCAAGTTCTTCAATTTTATATTCATCATTTCTGACAACTTTAATTTCATCTTTTGTTGCACATTCCAAAGCCTGAACAACATTAAAAGTAAAAGAATCGTAATTATCTATAACAAGAATCATATTTTCCTCCGCAGAATCAAAAAATTATTTTGTAAGAGTGTCAATCAGTGCGCCGAGTTTTTCACAGGTTTCAGTGTACTCGCGTTCAGGATCAGAATCGTAAACAATTCCGCCGCCTGCCTGAAGTGTCCAGACTTTTTTCTGGCACAACGCACTTCGTATTGCAATACAAAAATCCAAATCACCATTGGAACGAATATAACCTACAGCACCTGCATAAAAACGTCTTTTGTTTTTTTCAAGTCCAGAAAGAATCTGCATTGCACTAATCTTCGGAGCACCGCTTACAGTTCCTGCAGGAAAAGCCGCACGCAGTACACGAATGCCTTCTACATCATCACGCACGTCACCTTCTGTGTTGCTTACAATGTGAATTACATGGCTGAACTTTTCACATTCCATAACCTGCGGAACAGTTACGCTTCCTTCTTTGCAGACGCGGCCCAAATCATTGCGAGCCAAATCTACAAGCATTAAATGTTCTGCACGTTCTTTTGGGTTTGACAAAAGAGTCTGCATAAGTTCTGCATCTTCTGCATCATTTTTTCCGCGGTGAATTGTTCCTGCAATCGGGTGAATACTTGCCTTACCTGCACGAACGCGCACAAGACTTTCAGGTGAAGAACCCGTAAGCTGAAAGTTTCCGAAGTCAATGTAAAAAAGATAAGGCGAAGGATTAACGCGGCGGAGTTTTCCGTAAACTGTAAGTGCCGGAACATCACATTCAATCTGCACGCGGCGTGACGGAACAGCCTGAATCAAATCACCTGCGATAATTCTTTTTTTAAGGGCACATACTTTTTCTATATACTCATGCTTTGATTCTTCTGCATCGGTCAACATTTTATATTCAAATTTACTTTCTTCTTCTTCGACATAAGAAAAATCCATATCGTTGATTCTTTTGATAAGTTTCTGCGCTTCGTCGTGAAGATTTATTTTGTGTTCATTGTAGTTAAGGCCAAAAAGATGCATTGTTTCTGTAAAGTGGTCAAACACAATGTAAAAATGTCCGGTAACAAAAAGGCTTTCAGGAATTTTAAGTTCATCATTCTGTTCAAAAAATTTTATGTTGTCACAGCGTGCGGCAAATTCATAACTTAAGTAACCAAGTCCCGACGACGGAATCGGAATTTCGCAAACATTTCCGGGAAGCGGACGCTTACTCTGGTTTGCTACATAAACAAGTGCATCAAGAATATCTGCTGATTTTTTTCTTCCGAGTGCATCATGGCTTTCTACATTTGTTGTATCAAACGGAATTCTTTTTTCATCAACAAGAAATGCAATTCCATCTGTATCCTGAATAATTTTGAATGCTTCGCGTGTCATCAGAATTGAATAACGCTCGCGGCCTTTTGAAAAACTTGCAGATTCCAGAATTGCAGTTGCACCGATTTTGCGTGCCAAAGAATACGGTGTGTAACGCTCGCTTGAAAAACTTGTGTAAATAAAATTTTCATCATCAACAATAAAATTCATAAATACCTCACCAGAAGGAAAGAAGTAATGTTTCTATAAAAAGAAGCGTTACTATTGGAAGTAACATACAATATTTTTGTGTTACTGTCAAGAGAAACATGATTTTTTTTGATTTTCTTTTTATTAAAAAAGTAAAAAGAATTGTGTTGACAAATGCTTTTCGGGGGGGGGTATAATTTGTTGTTATAGAAACCATTTTAAACTAATTATATGGGAGATTTTATGAAAAAACAAAAATTGTTTTACATATTTTTTGCAATTGGAATTCTTGCTGCATTCTTAACAGCCTGCCAGCCGGAAGTAGAAGAGCCAAAAAACTACACCGTCACTTTTGACATCGGAATAGAAAATAACGAAGTTCAGTCCAAAGTTTTTCAGGAAGGCTATACGTTTACAGAAACTGATATAGCAGGAATTGATCTTACCGACGCAAAACAAGGATACACTTTTGAAGGCTGGTATTCCGGTGAAACAAAACTTGCTGCCGGTTATAGAGTTACACAGAATGTTACATTCAAAGCAAAATGGACAGCAAAAACCTACACCGTCACTTTTGACAGCAACGGAGGAAGCGGAACAGTTAACGCAGTCAGTGCAGTTTATGGCGACAAAATCATTCTTCCCGAAAACACTTTTACAGTTCCAGACGGTTACAAAAGAACTGACGGCTGGGAATACAATGGAACAAAATATTCTGCAGGTGATGACATTTCTGAACTTGTGTTTGCTTCAGACGGAACAATCGAATTCAAAGCCGCTTATCTTTTGAGCGACTACAAAATTACTTTTTCTGTTCTTGGCACAGAATACAAAAGTTATCCTATAAACGAAAATGAAACTTTAAGTGCAGAAAATTTGGCAGAAATAGAGAAACTTACAAAAGAACATCTTCCAACCGGTTACAAAGCAATCAACTGGTATTCAAAAGAAAATGCGGTAAATCTTTCTACACTGACTGTAAATGAGAATACAGTTCTTGAAGGAAAACCTGTACCAATTTCGTACACAGTAAAGTTTGACTCAAACGGTTATGAAGGAACTGCACCAGAAGCAATTGTTTGCGAATACGATGCAGAATATACTGTTCCAGAAAATACACTCACAAAAAAATATTACAAATCATCAGGCTGGAATACAGCTGCTTCTGCAAATGGAACTTCATTTTTGTCAGGAAAATCTTTCTATAATCTTACAGCAGAAGACGGCAAAGAAATAACTTTGTACGCAATTCTTGAAGAAGATCTTAATGCCGATGTTACAATAAATCTTGTAAGCGAGCATGGAACAGTTTCTGACACAATGATTGTAAAGTATAAAAGCTATATTTCAACAGACGGTTATACCGGAAGCCTTGAAACACAAAAACTTCCGGTGCCAAGCGAACAGGGCTACAAATTCAACGGCTGGAAAATAAATGATACTTTGATTTCTGATTATCGGCCTGTTCAGGTAACAGATACAATCACAGTCACAGCAGACTGGACGGCTAATTACATAAGTGTTTATTATTATCTTAATAATTCCAATAAATTCAAAGTTTATGACAGCAACACAATGAATTCTGTTTCTTCCTACTTTTACGAAACACTTAGAACAGGAATAAACACAATTTTGAATAAGGACAAAATATTAATCAGTGACGCTTATGAATTTACCGGATGGAATACAAAATCTGACGGAAGCGGAACTTCTTATTCAGACAAAGCAGACATGAAAGAAATCCTGAACTCAAAAACTTCTTCTTCAATCGATCTTTACGGACAATGGGTTCCAAAAAATATGACTGTTACAGTAAATTTGCCATCTGTAAGTGATTCAGACTTAGAACTGACTTATGACGAAACAACTATGGAACTTAGCACACAGTTTGGTACTTCGGATATGTATACAACAAAATGGTATGTGGACGGAACTTTTGTTTGCTCAGGAAGTACATTCAGCGTAAGAAATAGAATCGGTGGTCTTAAAGACGGTTCGCATACAGTTATGGCAACTTATACTTTAGATGGTACAACGTATTCAAATACTGTAATGGTAAACCTTAATGTAAAATCGGAATAAATAAGAGAGGAAAAATATGAGAAAGATAATTAACAGGAAGATAAAATTTTTTGCGGTTGCTTCAATTTTTATGCTTTCCATTTTCGGATGCAAAAATTCATTTGAAGTTGAAGAAGAACAGTCGCAAAACGTAACAGGGAAAACCGGAATCACACTTGCAGGAATTTCTTTCAATGAAAAAGAATCAAATGCGAGAACAGCTTTTCCAAAATATGACAAAACTGCCTTTACAGACATTGAACTTAAAGGAAAGAAAAGTGCAATGTCAGGAGAAATGACTTCTTACAAAACTTATGCAACTTATGCAGACATAATGCGTGACAGCGGAGTTATTGAACTTGATGCAACGGCGTACGATTTTACGCTCACTGCAAAATGTTACGGAGCAGCTTTTTCTTCAACACTTTCAAATATAAGCATTCAGGATGGAATAACAACAAAACTGAATTTTATTATGACTGTGACAGATGAAACTGCGACAGGATTGCTTTACTTGTATTATCCTTCAGAAGAACAAGACACCACACTTAAGTTCACAGTTTCTGTCGGAACATCAGAGGCGGTAGAAGTTACATATGACACCGACTTAAAGCGCTATGTTTATTCAAAATTGCTCGCACCACAAAATTCACAGATTACGGCTATAATGGAAAATACTGCAACCGGGAAAATTTTAACTGTTCCGGTTTATGCAATAATAAAAGCCGGTGCAAAAACCACAATCAATTTTGAAGAAGTTTTTTCAGGCCTTTATGAACTTTATTCATATTCTGTAACATACAACGCAAATGGAAGTGCTTCTGCAGATACAGTACAAAAGTTTAATCCAAATTCTTCAATAGAAGATTGCACATTTGAAGCTCCTGAAGGCAAAAAATTCTGCGGATGGAATACAAGTTCTGACGGAAGCGGAACAAGATATTCAGCAGGAGATACTCCTGTGCTGGATTGTGACATTACACTTTATGCGCAGTGGGTAACATACGATACTGCAACTTCAACATACACAATTTCTTCTGCAGACGAACTGCGTGCATTCTTCTCTTATGCAACAGATGAAATTTCTTACAAAGATGCAAAGCTTCTTGAAGACGTAACAGTTTCTGACTGGTGTGTGCCGGGTACATTCCGTGGAACATTTGATGGAAACGGAAAAACATTGACGATTACTTCTGTCAAAGAAGTCCACTCTGAAAAAGATACCTCTACTGGCGAAACAAAAACTTACAGCGGCTTTTTTGGAATTCTTACAGGAACAGTCAAATCCCTGATTATCAAAAACTCAGCTATTGGTTCAACCAAATGTGATTACGCAGGTGCTGTAGCAGGAAAAATTAACTCGGGCACCGTAGATTCTGTAAATGTAGAAAGAACTACAGTTACAGCAAAAAATAGTGCGGGAATGATTGCAGGATACAATGAGCTTGGTGACATTAAAAACTGCTATGCCGGAGGAAACGCAACTTTAACTACTGTAACTTCTTCTTTGAGTGCAGGTGGAATTACCGGTCAGAATAATGGTTACATTACCGGTTGTACAGTTGATGCAATTACAATTTCTGCAGGAAGAAGCGGTTATGCAGGCGGTATAACAGGAATAAACATCAACGAAATTTCTTCAAGCAAACTGTTTACTCCGAATGCATCTGTAAGCGCAAATTATGCCGCGGGTATCGCAGGTAAAAACGAAGAGACCGCAAGTATTACTGACTGCGAAGTAAAACAGGATGCTTCAAGTTCAACTTCTACAACAATAACAGGTGTTTCCCATGCAGGCGGAATTGCAGCATTGAATGCAGGAAAAATTGATAATCCGACAGTAAGTTCAGTTAAAGTAACTACTACAGGCATTGCACCTTACACAGGCGGAATTGCAGGTTACAACGATACAACAGGTACTATTGTTACCGGCGGAACAGTTGATATAAATTATGGTTCTGTATTGGACGGAAACTACGGATATGTAATCGGCTACAATGCAAATACAACTGACGGAGCTGTAACAACAGAGATAGTATGCAGTAATTCAAAAGCTATTTTTGATAATGTATCTTATGATGTCAGCAGCAGTTTGACAAAAAAACTGACACTTGACAGGACAACAAAAATAACTCTGTCAGTTACAGATAATTCAGGCGGTGGAGCAATTTATGCCTACCTTTCTTCTGAAAAAAGTACTTCTACATCTCTGATTGCTCAAACCGGTAAAGTAGACGGAACAACCAAAACAGTTTGTGCAGGATACCTTCCGAAAGGAACTTATTACATTGGACTTGAAAATAAAAATTGGGTTTCAAATTCAACAGGAACTTACACAATAACTGCTGATTAATTAAAAACTTTACAAAGCCCGAATAAAATTATTTATTTGGGCTTTGCATGTCCTTTTTTTTAAATGACAGAAAATGTTAAAAATGCTAAAATCAAATTATGGTAAAACACGTAATACTTTGGCAGTTAAAGGACGAGCTTGACAGTCAGAAAAAAGCTCTTGTAAGAAAAGAAATAAAGGAAGGACTTGAATCCCTTGCAGGAAAAATTCCGGGACTTATTTCCATTAAGGTAAATGTAAATCTTCTTGCATCTTCAAATGCAGATCTTATGCTGGACTCTTCGTTTACAGATGAGGCTGCGCTCAAGGGATATTCTGTTCATCCCGAGCATGTAAAAGTTGCCGACGAAAAAGTGCGTCCTTTTACAAAAAGCAGAACCTGTCTGGACTATATCGCAGAGTAAAATCAGAGTCCGTTAAACACAATAAGTTCGGGGTGGTATTCAAAGTGCATGTTGTCCCAGATGCCCCACTTGCCGCCCCAGACAAAACCTTCGCTTTCAAAAATTTCAATTACGCTTTGCGGCGGCATCCATCTTTTTGAAAGCGGGGTAAGCATCCAACCCTTCGGATTTTTGTCTCTTGCCCAACTCCAGAAAATTTCTTTTCCGTCAAGACGCTTTGGAAGAATGTCCACGGCGATTCCAAGACTGTGAAAAGATTTTCTGTTTGTGCCGTCAATAATTCTCCATAAGTATCCGTCTGCAGACTTAAGACTGTCTATAAATTCTTTTACTTCGGCATCGGCTGCGGCACTGACTTTTATTTTCTGTTCAACACGGGAAAGCGGTTCAACAATTCTTTCGTGAACATTTAGCGGTTTTCCAAGAAATGTTGTGCGTCTTATATGTGGTTCAAGTTTTGCGCGTGAAGAGGAATCGTAAACTGCATCAAAGAAAAACATGGGCGTTCCGGCACCGTTTCTTCTGTTGCCCCGTGAACTGAAGTTTTTGAGCTTTTCTTTTTGTTCTTCTGTCATGTCAGCAGGGTCCAGAAGTTTTTTCGGGTAGCTGTACAAAATGCTCCAGTACTTTTCGGTATTTTTGAGTTCAGCTTCGGGAAGAAGGCGGCCTTCACTCCAGTAAAGAATTTTATTTTCTTTTATTCCGGGAACCTTAAGGAGAATTTTCCAGTCGTTTTTTTCTTTGTCGAATTCTTTTTCAAATACAATATCGGGATA